>Ga0265292_1000133_pt1 | contig 149834 bp, 120 predicted proteins | sample Munlanlewell296A_FD_189080 | JGI IMG/M metagenome (GOLD analysis project Ga0265292, IMG submission 189080) | Leachate microbial communities from a municipal landfill in Southern Ontario, Canada - Leachate well 296A | ecosystem: Engineered > Solid waste > Landfill > Unclassified | place... | reverse complement strand
GATGATTTGTTTCCACTTCCAACATTTTGTGCCCATTTGGTTTCCAGGCAAATGGACGGGTTTTTTAACTCTGGAAGTGGTACACTTTTCACCCGGAATTTGGTACACTTTTCAATCGGTATATACATCAAGGCCCTTGCCACTGTAGCCCTGAGTATTGCATAGCCGTAATTCAACAGATTATTAGGCGGTGGGCCTTCCCTTTTGCGAAAAAATAGCCAGGCCGGTGGAAACAGGTTTTGCCAGTAATAAGCGGCAGCCACCGCTTCATAATTATCCGCGTCGCCGCTTTTGACAGATTGCGACAAATTGGAAAGCAGGTTGTGTGGAATATCCCATTTTTTCAAGACCGATAGCTGGTTGCCAATCTTTGCTTTAACCGTTTGCTGCCACAACTGTTTTTTTAAAGGCTCTGTTGCTTCTATCTGTACCCTGAACCTTTCACTTTGCAGGATATTACTTTCTAATGGCAGCATCATGCCGGATGGGTGCCTGGTTTCATTACAGGTGATCACCGAAGCATTGTTGGCTAATAGCTTGTCTAATAAATAGTGTGAGAGGGTAATTTGTTGGTGTTCCAAAACTAATATCCCAATATCTTCTATCGGCACTATTTTTTCTGCACGGTCTTCTAAGCCCTTAACATGCTCATAGCTTACCACCAATTGATCATTGCGGCATTTGAGGTGGCAGGGGCTTTCTATGCAGAGGGTGCGCTTGATCATTTTATACTAATTGTAGTTTACCTAACCAATCAGTTTTAATTTTGATACAATAATCCTGGATTTTCATAGGTTCAGTAGTATATGTTTTATCAATTAAAATCTTTACAAAATTTTCGTTGACTTCAGTCTTTGCACTTGTACCAAAAGAACCAAACTCCTCAAAGTTCAATTTCTTTTTAGGTATCTTTTTTTCGCCATATTGGTTTTTTAATCGTGCTTTTTGTTCATCATTCAAATCTTTAGCAATGCTGATTGTATTTGCGTAATTATGAGGTACAAAAAAACAATCTTTGCCAGTAAACTTCACGACTTTATAAACTCTTTTATTAAACTTGGTCTTATTTTCTTTTTGGGAAATCCATTTAGCAAATTCATCTGATGTGAAGTTTAATGTTGGGTCATCCACATTTTCAGGCAAATAGACCAATTCATTTTGCTGTAATGCAAATAAAACTTTATCGGCGTTATATTTTTTATTCAATATGATATACTCCTCATAAATTTTATTCATAAAATTCTCTGATTGGTTTTTCCATTCTCTTTTGGCTATATCTGCTGCATCATAAAGTGAAACAATATCAAAAACCCTTTTGTTATCGCTTGTTGCCATTACCAGGAAAAGATAATTGCTTCCTGTTTTTACACTTAACTTATTATTGTTTTCATAAAGCCTTTGCAGAGAACTTTCTTTTACTTCTTTGGTATTGTAATAAATTTTTACTTTGAAGACGGGTGGTTTCCATGATTGCGGTTTCTTTCTTTGAAACCTGCTTTCGTTAAATGCTTTTAAGCCTTCGCCAGAGAAAGCTTCTTTCATTGAACCATACTCGCTTTTGCTCCTATGTTTATTTATTTCTGCTCTTAAAACAGGATCTACAATTTTTTGAATATCTTTTGCCGTTAAGTTTGAGATACTCATCGTTTTAGTATCCTGTCCGTTATGCTTACCATATAATGTTGCTTCATGTAAAGCACTTCTTATTTTGATTTCTTTCTTTTTGGTTTTCTCATTAAACTGAATGGTTAAGTTATCTTTTGGTTTGTGTGATACTACCATTGCATCAAGATGAATTCTTGCTTGGTTTACTAAATCGCTAAATGGGCTATCGAATTTTCTAAAACCATCAATACCCTTTTGAATTTCATCTCTACGTTTTTCTTCTAAATTAAAGAAGGCTTCCAAAACTGTTTCGTCTTCCTTTACTTCTAAATTAATCTCATTTTTATGGGTATAAAGCCAATCCTGCAACTCTTTGTTTAAGTTATTTAATCGGTCTATATGCCATTTTTCAGTTAAAGCAACAACCAAGGCATCAATAGAGTGATGACGGTGGTCATATCGTTTGCTCCAGTATTTGATTTCATAAACATTTCTTTTTTGTTCTTCATCGAAATATCTGTTTACCCATTTATTGGAAGAATCCCACAACTCCATTTGTTTAAAACGGCTTTCTGTTAATTCCATAAATAGCTTTCTTAAACCCCACCGGCTGCGTAAAAAACTTGTTATTTCGCCAGTTGAAGACTTTACATTATTGCTGCCAACAATTTGAGCTAACTCAGCTTTTACTGCTAATGCGATGTATTGTGTTTGTTTAATCTGCCTTTCAACGAAATCAGTCGGTATTTTTTCCAGTAACAGATTTTTCTTCTTTCTTCCAAAATAGTTATCGTTAACCATATCAATAAAGGCTTGTATGGAGCGGATTTTATATTTTGTATTTTGCTGTGAGATATACTCCCATGAAGTCCTGTTGCCTTTTTCTTTATTTAGAAAGCCTTCAACCAAAACCTTGTTAGAAATTGAATCATCAAATAATCTTGATTTAGGAATAATGTGATCTATTTCATACTCATCGAAAAGACTAATTGCTAATGTATCACCAGAATATGGCGATAGATATTTTTGATGTTCATATAATTTATACTTCAAAACGTTTTCATCTGTAACAGGCATTTTTTCTTCAACCAACCGTTCCTTAATTCTATTGTTTTGTTTTTGGTTGTTTAATTGACTCTTATAAATATTTGCTCTCTCGGCTGCACTATTCTTTAAATCCCTTGCAAGTTCTATTCTGATTTCTAACTCTTCCGGGTTGAATTTATACTCTTTCCAAATGGCTTTTATTATTTGTAATGCTTCATTGGTGATTTGCTCTACAATAGGATTTCTTAAATTCCTAGTTGGATTATATTTAATGTCATGGTAATTCTTTACAGTGGCATTTATATCTGCAATTGTATGTTTGCCATAAACCAATGATGCTGCAAATGAATCCATCATGCCACCATTTTCAATAATATTGGGGTTGCTATCAATATAATCAACCATATATGGCTCTATGCCATCTTTAAGTTCACCAGTATCAATTGCATGTTTTATTTTTTCAAAATTTTCTTTTATGATATTGCTCATCTCAACAGGATTTAATTGCATTAACGGCAAAATGTTAGTAATTGCTTTTGCCGATAGGCTTGCGTATTTTCTGGGATAGCTGATATTCTGTGCTAATTTTAATGCGATCACAATTGCATTATTTTTATCAGTTACAGTGCTTAAAATATTTATTAGCGATGATACTTTTTTACTGTTGACATCATATTCATTTCCTGAATTGTTTAAATCAAAAATTGAATCCCAAATTTTTAAAACAATTTCTTTATCCTGATTAATGATTGTACTAAGCTCATCGCCTAACATTTTTTTAATGGTAATTGCTGTATCGCAACCTTTTAATTTAGCTTTTACATTTAACCCATTTAAGTATTCGGTTTTATCATTTTTTAAACCTGCAATCTTGGCAACATCGGAAAAGCCAACTTGTTTTTGATTCTGTAGTTTTATATATATATCATTCTTTTGTTCATTAGTTAAATATCTGTCCGAGTATTTATAAATAGTCTTATTTTTTCTCTCATTATAAACACCTTCTTTTGACCGTATATATAATTGATTGATTTGTTTCCAACACCTGAATTCCTGAAATAATGGATTAGAAGTTGCAATTACTTTTTCTTCTTTTTCAAATTGACATTTACTAATCAGTTCTGTTTGAGATTTTAGGGGTCTTTGATAATATATAACTTGCTGTTTGATTATATATTTTAAACCGCCTTCCATAGCATCTTTCCTTAAATCATTTTGTGTATTACTTGAACCGGGATATAAATAATTTGCAATCGTTTCTAATTTTTTCAACGAACAATTATTCAGTATAGAATGGTATTTAGCTTGTTCTTTCCAAATAGCATCAAATTCTTCCTGGTAGCGGCTTCTTAGTATTACTCTGTTTCTAACTTTTGTCCATTTGTGATTTAGAAGGTCTTTTAATAAAAGTTGACCAACAAATAACCTCTCCGTTTTAATAATATCTTCGGTAGACTCCATTTGCTTTTTCCAATTGGTCTTTTGTGGTAAAGCAATTATAATATTCTCTCCGATTTTTGTTTGTTTAATTCTTATTTCAAGTTCTTCTTCTTTGCCAATTTCTAAATTTTGAAGGATTGTAGTGCCTTCCTTTTCTTCATCATTTAATAAAAAAGTAACAGCAAAAAGAGGGAGTTCCTGCCCTTTGTTTTTACCGCCTTTTGCTTTGTAAGTCCTGTCAGATGTTTCAATGTTTATTATGGATACTTTTTGCGTAATTACCTCATACGATTTTTTCTTTTCAGGTTCTTCAGTTGTTTCGTCTTCTTTCTTTTTGCTATTATCATCATTATTGCCGCCGCCTGCATATCCCCTTAGTTGATTGAATTGATATAATATTTTTCCAAAATCTTTTGGAGTTATCGCTTTGCTGAGAGCATTAACCCTAAGTTGGTAATGAGTTAAAGAATTTAATTGTAATGTCCCTTTCTTAATGGGAAGTAATTCTAAATCTTGTAGTTTGGTGGGCTCTGGAATTCCATCTTTAAATTGAAATTGGTCTGGCAATATTCCCAATTCATTTAAAATAAAGAGTAACTTATTCCTTCTTAATTTGTAACGTTTATTCATTTTTCGAATGGTTCTTGCCATCCTTCTATCCGCATTTTTTGTTATACCTGCACCTTTTTCATAATCCAATTTATCAGTTCCCATGGGAATAATACGACTACCCATGCCTAATATCTTTTGCTCTTCTTTGTCTATTAAAGCCCAGCCAATAGAATTAGTTCCGAGATCAAGGCCAAGAATTTTTTTCATCTTTATTTTAATTAATCGTTTTAATGACTATATTTATGGTGAAAGCAAATCACAATAAGGATTATTCCGTAGTGAATTTTATTAAAGCGGCGCAAGCCGTTTTTTTCTTTTATACTATCTAATCCAGGTCGGGTGGAGAATTAAAAGTAATATTTTCTTTTTATTCTTTTCCAAGAAAATCCATAAAAAATATTAGTTTTTGCATAACGAGACCTCATCGGGTGTGAATGTGACTATTATCCAATAAGGCCTTTCCCCAATAAGTGACCAGGATAATCCTAAATCTCTATTAAATCAGTATCTGAAAACAGGCTCTATCTACCACAGCGAGAACCGTGGGAAACGCAATCTTTCTGAAGATATAATTGCCATTATTGATAAATGTCTTCAGGAAAATGAGATCAAAAGACTTGATGGGCGTACAAAACAGCAGGTTAAAAAAATAGACATTCATGAACAAATTCTGACTGCCGGTCATGTGATCAGCTATTCCAGCGTGTGCAAATACATTGAAACAAAAGTCACGCAGTCTCAGGAAGCTTTTATCCGTCAGGGATACGCAGAAGGCTCCTGCTGTGAGTTTGACTGGGCCGAGGTTAAACTCAATCTGGATGGTCAGTACAAGCGGTTTTACCTAGCTGTATTCACCAGTGCCTTCAGCTGAAACCGCTGATATCATTGAATTTCAGAAGATGTGGCGAAAATATGTGAAGAATATCCTGCGGACCCAGGAAATGAACCTAAAATGATAAAACCCTTGCTGGGCAAGGGTTTTAGGAAAAATAGTAAGCGGACCGGACGGGACTCGGACCCGCGACCTCCGCCGTGACAGGGCGGCATTCTAACCAACTGAACTACCGATCCGGGTAGATAATTAATAATTAACAATTATTAATTATATGACAGCTTTGGGGCTGTTTTTCGGACGGCAAAGATAGGGGTAAACGACTTTTAAACAAATCTTTTCAAAAAAAAACTGCATCCCTTATTTTTACTTACTCAATGCCGCATTATGCCACAATACCCAAATAGACAATTCCTTGATTTTGAGAAGCCGATTAAGGAAGTGTATGAACAGATAGAAGATACCAAAAAGCTGGCAGAGAAGAATCCTAAGATCGATTATAGCGCTACCCTTCGGCAACTGGAGGCTTCCATTATTGATAAGCGTAAAGAGATTACCCAAAAACTTACGCCCTGGCAAAGGGTGCAGCTTAGCCGTCATCCAGACAGGCCTTATACGCTTAAGTACATTGCAAACATGTTTACCAATTTTGTGGAACTGCATGGCGACCGGAATTTTAAGGATGATAAAGCCATGGTAGGCGGATTTGCCCAGTTGGATGGAAAAACCGTAATGGTTATTGGCCAGCAGAAAGGGATCAATACCAAAGCCAGACAGTTGCGCAATTTTGGCATGGCTAACCCGGAAGGCTACCGGAAAGCACTCAGGCTGATGAAACTGGCTGAAAAATTTTCAAAGCCTGTTATCTGTTTGATTGATACGCCGGGGGCCTATCCCGGACTGGAAGCGGAAGAACGCGGACAGGGAGAAGCCATTGCCCGGAATATTTATGAAATGATACGGCTGAAAGTACCCGTAATTATCGTGATTATTGGCGAAGGCGCCAGTGGTGGCGCCCTGGGTATTGGTGTGGGAGATAGGGTATTGATGATGGAAAATACCTGGTACACCGTTATCTCCCCGGAAAGTTGCAGCTCTATTCTCTGGCGTAGCTGGGATAAAAAAGAAACTGCCGCGGAACAACTTCGCTTAACGGCCAATGATATGAAAGGATTCGGCCTGGTTGACGAAATCGTAGAAGAACCCATTGGCGGCGCACACTGGGATTATGCAGACGCGGCTAATATCCTCAAAATTCAAATTATTAAAACACTCAAAGAAATAGAATCCAAAAACCCGGAAGAAAGAGTGAATGACCGGATAGAAAAATATGGTAAGATGGGATTTTGGGAGGAGGTGGAAGTTAGGAGTTAGAAGTTCTTAGATTCAATAGACTTATAAACCAATTGACCAAACAATGTCTTTACGCAAAACACTTCAGGGAACCGGTGTGGCCCTGGTTACGCCGTTTACAGCCAATTTTAAGGTTGATTTTAATTCACTGGGTAAAGTGATCGATGCCATGATCAATGGTGGCATTGAATATGTAATTACGCTGGGTACCACAGGCGAAACACCTACACTGGATAAGCAGGAGAAGCTGGATATTGTAAACTATACTTTTGAAAAAGTTGCCGGCCGTGTACCTGTAGTTGTAGGCATTGGCGGCAATAACACCGCCGAATTAATTAATGACCTGCACCATTTTCCTTTGGATAAAGCCATTGCGGTATTGAGCGCCTCACCAAATTATAATAAACCTTCGCAGGAAGGTATTTTTCAGCATTATAAGGCATTGGCCCAGGAATCTCCTAAGCCAATCATTTTATATAATGTTCCGGGTCGTACCGGCAGAAACATGACTGCCGCTACTACACTTAGGCTTGCGCATGAGATTCAGAATATTGCGGGTATGAAAGAAGCCAGCGGCGATATATTACAGGGCATGCAGATACTCCGCGACAGGCCAAAAGATTTTTTAGTGGTTAGTGGAGATGATGCACTCGCTTTACCACAACTTGCCTGCGGTATGGATGGTGTGATTAGTGTGGCAGCCAATGCTTTTCCGAAAGAGTTTTCCGAAATGGTAAGATTGTGCCTGAAAAATAATTTTCCAGCCGCGAAAGAGATCAATGATGCATTGCTGGACGCGTATGACCTGATGTTTTCTGAAAACAATCCCGCCGGTGTAAAAGCATTTATGGCAGAGCAGGGACTCCTGACCAATTCGCTTCGGTTACCTGTTGTTCCCTTGAGTGGGGGGCTGCATGCGAAAGTAAAGGCATATCTGAAAAAATAAAAGGCAAATGGGGTAGCCTCTTCGTCATTTATGGGCGCGTGCCGCTGTTCTATTACCTGGTCCATTTTTTTGTACCCGCTGTGTAAACGATACAGCATTTATAAAGCCACCCATAATCATTGGTGGTTGAGTTATTTATCATTTTTTTATTTGGGTTGAATTATTTCAACAAACCTTTTATCTCATTTAGTTTCATCAATGCTTCCACAGGTGTAAGACGGTTAATATCCATGTCAGTAAGCATTTTACGGATATTCTCGAAGGTTTGAGAGTGTGCATCAAAAATAGAGAGTTGTATTTGAGGGGTAGAGAGTTTTTTAATATTGTGATCTAACCGCATCTTTGAATTTTTATTACTACCGAGAGCCTCTTGACTATCCTGACCACCTTCACTACTCTCATCCACATGCTTTTCCTCGAGTTGCTTCAGTATTTCATTCGCCCTGTCAATCAAAGAGGGAGGCATTCCCGCCATTCGTGCAACATGAATACCAAAACTATGTACACTGCCACCCGGCGCCAGTTTGCGAAGAAAGATAATCTTATTGCCTACTTCTTTATTGGTCACATGAAAATTATGAACCCGCGGTAATTTTTGTTCTAACTCATTTAACTCATGGTAATGTGTGGCGAATAATGTTTTAGGGGCAGCCTGTGAATAGTGCAAATATTCCACCATACTCCAGGCAATCGAAATGCCATCATAGGTAGAAGTACCACGGCCAATCTCATCCAGTAATATTAAACTTCGTTGAGAAATATTGTTGATGATGCTGGCAGTTTCATTCATCTCTACCATAAAAGTAGATTCGCCACCGCTTAAATTATCGCTGGCGCCTACACGGGTAAATATCTTATCTGTTAAAGGTACCCTTGCATTGCTTGCGGGTACAAAGCTACCCATGTGTGCCATTAAGGTTATGAGGGCGGTTTGCCTGAGAATGGCGCTCTTACCACTCATATTAGGCCCTGTTACAATAATGATCTGCTGGTCTAACGGATCTAAACTGATATCATTCGCTATATAAGATTCCCCGGCCGGCAGGTTTCGTTCAATTACCGGGTGACGGCTATCTTTTAGTTCCAGTTCAAAGCCTTCATGCAATTCCGGTTTTTTATAATTAAACCGGTTGGCATTCTCTGCAAAACAAATCAGGCAATCCAGCGTGGCCAGTATATGGGCATTTACCTGGATAGGAGCGATATAATCCTGCAACGCCAAAAGCAATGTATCATACAATTGCAGTTCTATCGCCAGTATTTTATCTTCTGCACCGGTTATTTTTTCTTCATATTCTTTCAGTTCCGGTGTGATATACCGTTCAGCATTTACCAATGTTTGTTTGCGTATCCATTCCGCTGGCACTTTGTTTTTATGCAGATGTGTTACTTCCAGGTAATAACCGAATACGTTGTTAAAACTGATTTTTAAAGAAGTGATACCAGTTTTCTCTGATTCACGCTGCTGGATATTGATAAGAAATTCTTTTCCCCCGGTTGCTATATTTCTCAACTGGTCAAGTTCAGCATGCACTTTTTCTTTGATAACACCTCCCTTATGGGCAGCTACCGGTGGTGCATCACTGATTTCTTTGAAAATTTTTTCAACAATAAGGTGACAACCATTCAAGGTGTCTGCCAATCTTTGGATATAAGGGTTAGCCGCAGATTCGCAGATTTGCCTGATAAGTTCAACCTGCTGTAACCCTTTAGCCAGCTGCATTACCTCGCGTGGGTTGATCTTCTTCATCGGCAGCTTACTCACCAATCGCTCCATATCACCGCATAACCTGATGGCATGGGCAAACTGTTTGCGCAGGTCAGTTTGGATAATCAAAAATGATACCGCATCCAGCCTTTCATTAATTTTTGTAATGTTCCGTAAGGGAAATAACATCCATCGTTTTAGTAACCTGGCGCCCATCGGGCTTACGGTATTGTCGGTAACTTTCAATAAACTGTTCCCGTTATCCATACCCGTATTCAATAACTCCAGGTTCCTGATCGTAAATTTATCCATCCACAAAAAATCTTCCCTTTCCATTCTTTGTATGGAACTGATATGTTGCAGGTTAGGATGTTCCGTTTCTTTCAGGTAATACAAAATGGCGCCTGCGGCTACTATGCCGTTGTGCATGCCTTCGATACCATATCCTTTTAGCGAATGTGTCTGAAAATGTTTTAATAAACTTTCTGTAGCGAAAGCCTCATCAAATAACCAGCTCTCCATGGTATAAGTGTAAAACTTCACACCAAACACATCTTTAAAATGTTTTTGGTAACTGCGCTGAAAAATTACTTCCGCGGGTTTTAAACTTTGCAACAGTTTATCGATGTATTCTTCATTTCCTTCCGCGATAAAAAATTCGCCGGTGGAAATATCCAGAAAAGCGATGCCTGTTTCATTTTCCGTAAAATGAATGGCCGCTAAAAAGTTATTACTGTTATGTTCCAGTAATTTATCGTTGGTGGCAATACCCGGTGTAACCATTTCTGTTACCCCCCGTTTTACAATACCTTTTACCGTTTTAGGGTCTTCCAACTGATCGCAGATGGCTACCCGGTAGCCCGCTTTTACCAGTTTATGCAGGTAAGTATCCAATGCATGATGCGGAAATCCAGCCAGTTCACTGGAAGAGGCCGCCCCATTATTCCTTTTCGTAAGTGTAATCCCCAATACTTTAGAAGCCTGAATGGCATCTTCTCCAAATGTTTCATAAAAATCGCCCACCCGAAACAACAAAATGGCATCAGGATATTTCTGTTTGATGGCCCTGTGCTGCTGCATTAAAGGTGTATCCGCACTCGATTTTGACATGGGCAACAAATATAATGATGCCCTGAGTGTGGAGGGTAGGGAATTGTGGGATGTGGATAAGAAAGTTAGGAGTTAGGAGTCGGGAGTCTGAGGGGGCTGGTTGTTTTTAACTTTTCAGGTAACTTTGCAGGATGCGAAAATTAAGCATGGATGAGTTGGGGCGTATGTCGGTAGACGAATTTAAGCAGGCCCCCAAGAATCCAGTTCTGATTGTATTGGATAATATTCGAAGCATGCACAATGTAGGTAGTGTATTCAGAACGGCCGATGCTTTCCTGTTGGAGGGCATCTGTTTATGCGGCTATACGCCACAACCGCCACACCGGGATATTCATAAAACGGCTTTGGGCGCCACAGAAACAGTTGATTGGTTATATTTCCCTACTACCTTAGCAGCCGTTCTTTCGCTGAAGGAACGTGGCTATAAGCTGTTTGCCATAGAACAGGCAGAAGGCAGTATCTCACTGGAAAAATTTGCCGAAACAAATTCGAAAATTGCCATTGTTTTTGGTAATGAAGTGGAAGGGGTTGATGCGGAAGTCTTGAAACTATGTGATGGGTGCATTGAAATTCCGCAACTGGGTATGAAACATTCACTGAATATTTCAGTAGCCGCGGGAATTGTGTTGTGGGAGATGGTGAGGGGGAAGTTAGGAGTTAGGAGTTAGTAGTCAAAAGTTAAAATTTAAAAGGATAGTATGGTGGCTTTTAAGAAATATCTGAGTTTGGTAAAGTTTTCGCATACCATTTTTGCTATGCCTTTTGCAATGATTGGTTTTTTTTTGGCAGTGAGGCAGATACATGATTCGCAAAATAATCAAGCTGGTACCACTTTTTCGGGGTATGCCTATCCTTCGCCAGACCTGGTAATGAAATTTGTATGGGTATTTATTTGTATGCTCACGGCACGCAGCGCTGCCATGGCTTTTAACCGTTACCTGGACAGAAGTTTTGATGCCGGGAACCCCCGTACCGCCATTCGTGAAATTCCCGCGGGCCTCATTTCTGCCAATAGCGCTTTACGGTTTGTGATTTTGAATGCTGTGTTGTTCATTACCGCAACCTATTTTATTAATTCGATTTGTTTTTATCTTTCACCGGTTGCTTTGTTTGTGATTCTGTTTTATAGTTTTACTAAACGGTTCACTCCATTATGCCACCTGGTATTAGGATTGGGATTGTCACTTGCCCCAATAGGCGCCTATCTTGCAGTTACAGGAAGGTTTGATGTGTTGCCCATTCTTTTTTCCCTGGCTGTCATTTTCTGGGTGAGTGGGTTCGATATTATTTATGCATTGCAGGATATTGAATTTGATCAGTCACAACAATTATATTCCATTCCTTCAGTATTAGGTAAATCAAAAGCATTACGTATTTCTGAAATATTGCATGTAATCTGTGCGGTTTGCGTGGTTACTGCAGGTATATACGGGTCGTTTCATTGGTTGTACTGGTCAGGCATTGCTGTATTTGTTGGTATGTTATTTTACCAACATTCCATTGTAAAACCAAACGACCTCAGCAAAGTAAACATAGCTTTCATGACAGCCAATGGCATTGCCAGTGTAGTATTTGGTATCTTCGTCATTACAGATATCTTTCTAAACTAACCCCCAACTCCTAACTTCACCCCCCCCTCCCATGTCCCGAATACTCTGCATTGATTATGGTGGTAAAAGAACCGGTCTGGCTGTAACAGATCCTTTGCAGATTATTGCTACTGCCCTAACTACTGTTGAAACCAAAGAGCTCATTCCATTTCTCAAAAAATACTTTGCACAGGAATCGGTTGAACTTATTTTAATTGGAGAACCCTTGAACCTGGATGATACTGCCACCCATGCTACGCCATTGGTAAAAGCGGCCATTATTAAATTAGCCAAAGAATTTCCCGCTATCCCCATCAAAACCGTTGATGAACGTTTTACCTCTAAAATGGCTTCCCGTGCCATGATCGAAATGGGTATGAAGAAAAAAGACCGCCGGATAAAAGGCAATACCGACCAGATCGCAGCCACCATTATGCTACAGGAATACCTTCAATATATCTCCTGAAAATTTCTCCGCGGAGATAGCGCAGAGAAGTATCAATTAGCGTTACCGTTGGGCAGTTGCCCGTTTTCCGGTATTTTTGCAGCGTTTCATCAAAATAAGCGTGTATACATGATATTTCCCATTGTGGCTTATGGAGCCCCCGTTTTGCGTAAAGTTTGCCAGGATATCACTATGAACTATCCCGGATTGTCCGTAATAATAGATGATATGTGGGAAACCATGTATGCCAGCAATGGCGTAGGTTTGGCTGCACCGCAGATCAATAAAGATATCCGCCTGTTTGTGATGGATAGTTTACAGATATTCGAAAACCTGGAAGACGATGAAAAAGACCTGTATCCTGATGCCCCCGGCATAAAAAAAGTATTTATTAATGCGCATGTCCAAACCCTGGCAGGTGAGGAGTGGGCCTACAATGAAGGATGCCTGAGCATCCCCAAAATCAGGGAAGATGTATACCGGGCCGGGTCAGTTACGGTTGCGTATATGGACGAAAATTTTCAACCGCATACTGAAACATTGAATGGTATTTCTGCCAGGGTACTTTTGCATGAATATGACCATATTGAAGGTAAACTGTTCATTGATTACCTTAAACCCCTTCGAAAAAAATTGTTGCAGGGTAAACTGAAAGATATCAGCAAGGGGAAAGTGAAAGTGGATTACAAAATGATATTTCCAAAATAATGCGATACTGCCTGCTACTATTTTGTTTAATTACGATCCGGTCTTTTGCACAGGATACCGCTGTTGTAGTTGATGAGCATCGCTTTACCTTATCTGAAGTGGTGGTTAGAAATAATTTTGATTACCGTGCCGTACTGGCCAGAATTAAAGAAGACACTACGTTTTACAAAGCATTCCGTAACCTGCGGGTATTAGGGTTTACTTCGTATAATGATATTAAAATGATGGATAAGAAGGGCGCTGTTAATGCATCTCTCTTCAGTAAAACACGCCAGAACCACAACGGGGATTGCAGAACGATGGATATACTGGAAGAAACAGTAACCGGTGATTTTTATGATTCGAAAAGCCGCTATAATTATATGACACCCGAATTGTATGCCGGACTCTTTTTTACCAAGGGCACTATCTGTGGTGAAAATAATATAGTACAGGGGAGGAATTTAACTGTCAGCAATAAAAAAGGAATGGATAAACATAAGGAACAATTAAAGATGTTGTTTTTTAATCCGGGTAAAAAAATTTCGGGTATTCCTTTCATTGGCGATAAACTGGATCTATACGATGAAACCGCACACAAGCTATATGAGTATAAACTGGATGTGGTAGAGTTTCATGGGGCGCTTAGTTATGTATTTTCTATCATACCCAAAGTTGAATCTGAAAAGAGCGACAAAGTGGTGGTTGACCAGATGGTTACCTGGTTTGATATGAAAACACTGGAAGTGCAGGCCCGCAATTATTCACTCAGTTATAAAGCCGGGGTATATGATTTTGATGTAAGTATGGAAGTGGAAATGACTAAGTTTAATGAACTCTCCGTTCCTAAAATTCTCCGCTATAAAGGCAATTGGGATGTGATTTTTAAAAAACGCGAACGTGCCTTGTTTACCGCTACACTGTTTGACTTTAAAAAGTAAGGGCTGCCATACAAGACAACCCTTGAGCTGCATACCCCCCGGTATGAATGTTCAACTTTGAACTTTTTTTATAACTTATTCAAATAGCTTAGGATATCTTTCAGACTGGTTTTGGCGGGTACAATTTTATAACTGGTAACCTTTGCTACACTGGAAATAGTTGTTTCTCCGAGGTAAAAATTACCGGCAATCTTCGAAAGTGAAACCAGTTTGATGGCGCTGTTTAATGGGATATTATTCGCGAAAAATGAACGGGAAGCATAATCAGCGCCCAGGTTTACCACTGTTTTCTGATTGGTAAATACAGCGAATACCGCCGTATTCTTATTGGTAAAATTGGGTGAAAGAATGGCTGTTAGTTTTGTTTTGGGTTGTGTACTGTCTGCATACCGTCCTGCCATCACCCACCTGATATTTTTAGAAATCATCTCATAGCCACTGTATGAGGGAATTAAGGGATTATTGCTGTTTTTTTCCCAGGTTTTAAGAGGTGTTGTATCAAAATCACGTATCCAGAAAAAAGTGCGGTCAATGCTTTCAACCGGAACCGGGAAATCTTCTTTGCCATAAAAAAGCTGCATATTTAATTTGGCGGCCGTATCTACATCATTGAACCTGAGTTTAAATGTGGCATTACCGGCAAGTGATAACTCTTTATCATCCTTAAGTATCCTGATAAAATATCCGCCACCTGTCTCAAGCAGGCTTCCGTTTCCTGCAACGGTTGATCTGAATAGTCTGATAAAATCCCCCTTTCTTTTCAGGGGTAATAATTGAAGTTCGGCAATACCCTGTGCCCTACTACCCGGCGACCTGCCATCTACACAGGATCCCGCTTCGAATGAGATTTCAAGACTATCGCCAAAACGTAATGACTTTCCTGAACCCACATCAAAAGTATCTTCAATCATATCCGGGGTCAGGTTGTTAAATAAATTGTGTACTGAATAAATGATATTGTCATTTTTTGCCCAAATAGTATCATTCAAAGGATGGCTCGTATACAGGTTGAAGTTTTCAGACACTTCTTTATTGCATGCCGCTACTAACAGCAGCCCTAAACAACCCATAATGAATACAATCTTTTTCATAATTTATTTTCAATAAAACCAACACTTAGTAGATACTGATTCCTGTTTTCTTGCTGCCTGCTATTTCCTGTTTAAATTGAGTCTTACACCAAGGGATAAACCTCCAATACTAAATTTCTGATGATAAGCTGATCCCGGGCTTGTCATATTAGACAGGTTATACCTAAGATGCGGTTCAACGAAAATGTGCAAATCATCACTCAATCGTTTTACCACACTAACTCCGGCATACAAACCAAGTCCCAGGTTCGTCCTATACACGCCATTACCACTTTTAGTAAGGACAACTGTTGCCAGGGTACTATCTAATATTACACCCTGGTACCAGGAGGACACATTAAATACAACCCCTGCATTGATCCCGATTTTTAAATCTTCATTACCAAACTGGTAGCCTATAGTTACCGGTATATCAAAACTCCGGTAACGGTTATACACTGTATTATTTTTAAAACCAATTTGTTGCACGGTACTGGTGTCATTAACGATAACGGTATCACCAGGCGCCCTGATGATGGTTCTTACCGTAATAACAGTAGTAGTCTTCACCTCATTTTCGGTTCGGTACACATATTTCTGGTTTATCTGCGAATAATTCAGGCCCGCTTTCAATAATACATTTTCAGTAATGGGTTTTACGAGTCTTAGTCCCGCGGAATACCCTGCCTGCATACTTTCACTGCTGTCTTTGGTTAGCAGGTATTGTTGTGAGGCAGTATTATTGGTAACAGATTTAAACGCGATATCCGGAGAGGTATATGCTTCCAGGAACCAATCGGTATTGCTGTTTTTCTGATCGGAGGGACAGATGATTACATTTTTAAACTGGTTGGTATGATTGAGGGTGGATAATTTTTTGTCTGATAAGTCCTGCATCCCGCTGTTTCTTCCCATCATGAAAGGAATGGTTACAGCCGTAAGGAGACTACTATGATAAGGTTCTATCCATTCAAAATTACTTTCTGCCATATTGGGTTGTTCTGCTAGCAGCTCATTGGATTGATTGTCGTGAATACCTGGTTTAGTGACAGCCTGTTTCAAAGCTGTTACAGACACGTCTTTTTTCTCATTGGTTTCTGTAACGGATTCGGTAGTTGTATTTTCTTTACTGCCGGATGAAGCCGTTGCTTTACCAGTTGGTTCTTTGCTAACAGGCAACGGTTGAATCAGCGCTTCCCTGGTATGGGTACCGGCCTCTTTGCCGTTTCTCAGAAATAAATAACCACCCAGGGAACCTCCTAAAAGGAGCGCAAGAATCAGCAATGCCGCAGCGCGATACCGGAAAAGGATAAAGACAGGTTTTCTGTCGTTCTCTTTATCAGGGTTTACTTTTTCCCAAAGTCCTTCCGGTAGGGGTGCAGCATGATCATGGAGTTTACCGGCAATAAACTGGTCAAACTGACCATCGGTTACTTTGTCCCAAAGCCCTGCAGGAACCGGGGCTGTTTGATCAAACAGTTTGTTTCCAATAAAGGCATCAAACTGGCTATCTGTTATTTTATTATAAAGGCCACCGGGCACCGGTGCAATATGGTTTTTGAATGAATCGCCGATAAACCGGTCAAATTGAGCATTCTTCAACTTATCCCATACACCATTGGGCACAGGGGCTTCATAGTCCCTGAGTTTATCATTGAAGTAATCATCAAAATGGGTATCGGTCATTCTATACAGCAATTTTTTGCAATTGTAAAATTTGGTGTTGCAGCATTTTTCTTGCCTTTACTAACTGGCTGCGGCTGGTACCTGCCTGGATATTCAGCATACCGGCTATTTCCTCATGGCTATAGCCTTCAATCACATTCAGGTTAAAAACCAAACGATAGCCATCCGGCAATCGATTGATCAGTTTCATCAGATCATCCTCTCCCAGGTGTGTGTATGCCTGAGCCTCTATTTTCGGGGTATTCAGGCTATTATCATCAATATCATGGAAACGAATTTTTTTCTTTTCAAGGTACCTGATGGCCGTATTTACCACAATCCGCCTTATCCATCCTTCAAACGCGCCCTCAAACTTAAACTGACCTATATATTGATAAACCTTAATAAAGGCATCCTGGATCATGTCTTCCGCCTCCATGGAATCATTAGCATAACGCAGGCATACACTCATCATTTTACCCGCATACTTATCAAAAAGTATGCGCTGACAGCGTGCATCCTTACTAATACAGCCTTTTATGAGTTCATATTCGTCTGTCACCTGGGGGTTGTTTGGTAGTTAGGTATATGAAAGACACGGGGGCAAGATACTTCGTTGCCCGGTTTTTCAGTATTTTTAACAATTCAAAGTACAAAATTCTTGCAGCTAAAGGTTACAGGATTAATATATTAATCTGTCTAATGCTATTAAATTTTTAAAAACTGGTCATGAATATAGTCCACCACACTCACCAAACTATTGGTTTCTCTGTAAACAGATAGTTGCCTGTCGGCGCCGGTACCATTTTCAAATATCCTGGCCACATGGTTTATTACATGCCTGCTGCCCAGTTCATCCACCACATCATCAACAAAATCGAGTAATTCATAGATGAGGGTACGGGTATTAACCTCCGTTTCCTTTCCAAAATCAATAAGTGTTCCATCAATTCCATACCGGCTGGCCCTCCACTTATTCTCATTGATCAGTGATCGCTGGTAAATCATGAAGTTGAGGTTTTGCCCCCTCAGCTTATATATTTTGGCGCAGATAGCCTGAAAAATGGCGGCGATGGTAATGGTTTCACTGATCGTCATGGGCACATCGCAAATGCGGAACTCTACGGTATTGAAGAAGGGATGCACCCTGAGGTCCCACCATATTTTTTTGGCGTTATCAATACAATTGGTCTTGATCAACAGGTTCACATAGCTTTCATAAGCTTCTATGTTTTCGAAATAGTCGGGTATGCCGGTACGGGGAAATTTATCGAATACTTTTGTTCTGTATGATTTGTAGCCGGTTTCCCTGCCTTCCCAAAAAGGGGAGTTGGTGCTAAGTGCAAACACATGAGGCAGAAAATACCTGGCCGTATTGGCAATGTGAATGGCCATTTTCCTGTCTTGCATACCCACATGTACATGTAATCCAAAGATCAGGTTACTGCGGGCAGCTTCCTGCAGTTCATTTACAATATCGTTATACCTTACATGATCGGTTATCAGTTGGGTTTCCCAATGGCTGAAGGGGTGTGTGCCTGATGCGCCTATCCAAAGCCCGAGATCGCCTGCTATTTGTGCAATATTTCCTCTGAGAGAGGCCACATCATTATAGGCTTCTTCTATATTGGCACAGATATCTGTTCCCACTTCTACCACGGCCTGGTGCATTTCCGCTTTTACCTTGTCTTTGAGTATTTTTTGTCCTTCCTGCACAATTCGCTGCTCATGGCTTCTGAGTTCACGGGTAGCAGGATCTATTACCATATACTCTTCCTCTATGCCCAGTGTAAAATGTTTGTAGTTCAGATTTCCCATTAATAAACCTTTTTAACTAAAAATAATTTGGTGCCTGCCATGTGCCGTACCGTTGTTGGGTTGCCCGACCAACAACAAAAATTATAATTTTTCACCGTTACTACCCCGTTTAATAAACTCCCCCCAGGTAAGATTATCAACTCCATCTACCTGCGATTGTGCTTTTTCGATAGCGTAATTGGCGGCAGTTTCTACTACCCAATCAAAATTTTCCTGTCCAACACTTTTAATATCCGCATCGGGTGCGGGGTTGCAGAAATCTATGGCATAGGGTACACCATCCCGGAGGGCCAGTTCTACCGTATTGAAATCATAACCTAAATATTCATTAATGCGCAATACGATTTCTTCCATCACTTTTAGCTTTTTGGCAGAGGGGGTAAAGTTGGCAACATACCTGAGGTGATGCGGGTTACGCGGTTCATAGGGCATGATCCTTACATGTTTTCCACCTATACAATAACAACGATAATATTCTTCGAATACAATTTCTTCCTGTAATAACATAACGAGTTGGTTGGTTTCACTATGTTTCTCAAAAAAATCGTCCATGCTTGTCAGCCTGTATACATTTTTCCATCCACCGCCGGCAAAGGGTTTCATATAAGCCGGGAAACCAACATAGTTAAAAATACTTTCCCAGTCCAATGGGTAAGCCAGGTTACTAAATGATTGGTCTGTGGTATCTGGTGGCAGATCGCGTGAAGGAAGTATCACAGTTTTAGGTACGGGCACATTTATTTTAGTAGCCAAACAGTTATTAAAAAATTTTTCATCGGCGCTCCACCAAAAAGGGTTGTTGATAACGGCGGTTCCGCAAAGCGCCGCGTTTTTAAGATAGGCGCGATAAAAGGGGATGTCCTGGCTGATACGGTCAATAATAACCGAATAGCCACTGGGTTCTCCCTGCATCACTTTATCAATGCGTACCGGCTCAGCGGTAATACCCGGAATATTTTTACCGTTGATTCGCTCCACAAAAGCCATCGGGAAACTTCTTTCCTGCCCAAAAAGGATACCTATTTTTTTCATGTGATTATTTTTATTGCTTTTAGCAGCGTATCGTTAGTCAATTTAAGCAAACTGATTTAAAATAAGCAAACTGGCTTAAAAATAAATCTGTCCTACTGATAACCGGCGTGTAGCCAATTCTACAAATGCAGGCCCCTTTTGAGATTTCTGCTTTATTATTGTCATCATTATATTATTTTTGAAACCATGGTACATACCAAGTTTCCTGTTATTACCTCAATTGTTGTTGAACAAATTATTATTCATTCAGAATACCTGCAAAGAGAGGTAATCCTGGATATTTATCTGCCTGTTTCAGTTAAGGGGCCTGAACTGCTCAGTCTTTTACTGATTAATGATGGGCAGGATCTACCTAAAATGCCCTTCAACAAAATACTGGATGATCTCATCAGCAAAGAATTGATTGAGCCTTTAATTTGTGTGGGTATTTACTGTGGATATGAGCGGAAAATGGAATATGGTACTTCTTATTCCGCGGATTATACCGGAAGAGGGGCCAAAGCAGGGTTGTATACCAAATTTGTGTTTGAAGAGTTACTCCCGCTTATCCGAAAAACCTATCATATCCCTTCCTTTAAGGATAAATCGTTTGCCGGGTTTTCATTGGGCGGATTGAGTGCGCTGGATATTGCCTGGAACCAGGCAAGTGAATTTAATAAAGTAGGCATTTTCAGTGGTTCATTCTGGTGGAGAAGAAAAGGCTACCAGGATGGATATGATGATGAACAGGACAGGCTTATGCACTTACAGGTAAGGAAGGGTGGCTTTCATCCATGGCTTAGATTTTTTATGGAATGTGGCACATTGGATGAAACAGCCGACAGAAATCAGAATGGGATCATTGATTCGATTGATGATACATTGGACCTGATAGTAGAACTAAAGGCAAAAGGGTATACAGATGAACATATTCATTACCTGGAAATACAAGAGGGTAAGCATGATGTACCTACCTGGAGTAAAGCGTTTCCGGCGTTTTTGGTATGGGGGTGGGGGAGAGTTATTATTAATTAATAAAAAACCCGAACTTTTTAGGTTCGGGTTTTTGTAAGTTAAAGAGTATTTAGACTTAGAATATGTACCTGATACCGAATTGAGCTTGCCAAACGTCACCAATACTGGTACTTTTTCTATAAGTAGTGTAATTGAGGCCGTTATTAACTATTGTCATTCTATATTGAGGAACACCTGATGCATTCACTCCGGCGGCAGTTAGCGGGTTGAATGTGTTTACAAAGTTGCTCACACCGGAAGCAGAGTTGATCATATTTCCAACATTGAAAATGTCTGCTCTTAATTGGATGGTATGTTTGTTTTTACCGATATTTCTAATTAATTCTAATTGAGTAGAAAAGTCGAAACGAACCAGGTAGGGTAATAGGGCACCATTTCTTTCAACAACTTTACCCCGTCTGCTACTTAAGTATTTATCCTGGTTGATAAATGCATCAAACGCGGTAGCTTGTTGTGCGGCAGTAGCAAGCACGGTTGTGCCGGAAGTGATCGGTAAGAAAAGCAATTCAGATGTATTATTAGGCACATAAATCAGATCATTACCACTTAAACCATCACCGTTCATATCTCCATTATAAGTATAGGAGTAACGGCCCTGGTTCTGGGACTGTCCGAAAAGAGAAAATTGTAATGCGGCAGAATTACCCAGTTCAAGACGATAGTTTACATTACCAATTACCCGATTACGGATTTCATTATCACTGTATGCCATATCTGCATTGTTGTTACCACGTACACTTCGTATGGCGGACCAAGAACTGAAGGCAATAGAACCGGCAGACATATAGTCGCGTGCCCTGGTAAATGTATAAGCAGCCATCCAGCCTAAGCCTTTAGATTTGGTAGGCTTCTCTAATTTAATCGTTGCAGCGATAGAACCACCCAATGGGGCGCTTTCCATTACAATGGCATCAGAAATTTTAGAATTCAGACGCAATGCATTTGCTTGAGCAGAACCAGACAAACCAACACCATCAAAACGAGGTCTTGTATCAGGGCCAGCAAAGAATTTAGAGGAAGGCCGTAGGTTAGCGTTATAATAATTGATATTGTTTAAACTCTGCGTATAAATTAATTCGCCTGTAAATATGATGTCCTGATACACTTTTTGATCAACTGCTAAGTTGCTACGCAACACTTTAGGGAAACGGAAGGATTCTTCTGTAGTTGCAAAATTGTAAGAGGATGCAGGAACACCAGGGTTTGGTGCAAAGCTTGGATAGCTTGCGGGTGTTTTAGTAGTGAAAGGATAAGCTGCTGTATTGTTGAAACTTACAAAACCACTTAATACACCATTATTACCCATTTGGTTACTTACAAACACGAAAGGAGGACGGCCGGTAAACAAACCTATACCACCACGAAGTTGAGTGGTTTTATCGCCTTTTATATCGTAGTTAAATCCAATACGGGGGCTCACCATTAATTTTGCATCAGGCAATTTAGAGGTACTCAATTTAACACTTTGGCCATTATTGTCTATAAAGCTCATACCATCCACTTCGGTATTGGTAAAACCGGCACCAGAGAAATAAGGTACTTCAAAACGAATACCATAAGTAAGGTTGAAATTAGGCTCCAGGTTTAACTCATCCTGAATATAAGCAGCAATATTACGTGCTTTGGTTTTTACTAACCATGGAACACCACCGGGTAAGTTACTAAAGCTTGCACGATAGTTTCTCATGAAAACAGGGCTGAAAGACTGAGATGGGTTGGCAACAAATGCATTGGCCGCAGTATAAAAATCATTCAAATTGTTAAAGGTATAAATACCGTTTATTAATGCAGTAAATCCATTTGTGAATGTCATGCTCTCGAATGATACACCGGCAGTTAATGTATGTTTACCTAAATAAGCAGTCAGGTTATCATTAAACTGCCAGGTATCGGTATTCAACAAGTTGTTCGGGGTAAAAGGATCATTACCAAAAGAAATATAGGTTCTGCTCTGTCCTGATTGAGCAGAGGGAACCGAAGAGTTACCGGCAGTAGGAACGTCGGTAAGTGGACTGGTTCCGTCCTGAATATCCACCATCGGAAAATTTCCTCCCTTAACTCCCCTGAAATCTCTATTGGCAGTATAACCAAAAGTCAATTCATTACTGATCTTATTGCTGAAACGACTGTTCAACTGCGCAATAACTCCATAAATGTTGTTATTGATTTCGTAAGCTGAGTTTTGAAACATCATCGAAACGTTGCTATTGCCCCTGGATCCGTTTGTGCTATTACTTGAACTGGCGCCAACATCTCTTTTGGATAACAACATATTACCACGTACACTTAATTTGTGTTTATCATTGATATTCCAGTCGAAACGGACAACGGCTTTATCACTTTTCGTAACAAAAGGATATCCCTGGTAAGCACCTGGATTGTAATTTAACTTAGTTTGTAAAAAGGTAGATAAGGCTTCTAATTCTGATTTTTTTACACGTGAAATATTCCCACTGACTGGTGTAGCGCCATTACTTGCATCTGCAACCCAGGTAGAACCAATATCATTTCTTCTTTCTGCCTCGAAGTTTACGAAATAGAATAATTTGTTTTTGATGATTGCTCCACCTAAACTGGCACCGTATTGTTTAACATCAAATGCAGTAGTAACTACATTCTGCTTTCCACCTATACCTGCTTTTTTACCAAGATAACCTTCGTTACGTTGGTTATAGAAACCAGTACCATGAATGGTGTTCGTACCACTCTTGGTTACAGCGTTAATACTTGCACCGGTAAAACCGGCATCTCTCAGGTTATAAGGAGAAACGTTGATTTGAATTTCCTGCAAGGCATCCAGGGAAATGGGTGCAGAGTTTGTTTGACCGCCATTCAATGAACTTAAACCAAATGAGTTGTTGAAGATTGATCCATCCAATGTAAAGTTGATGGCTCTGCCATCCTGACCCGCGAATGAAGTACCATTTGATTGAGGTACCAAACGTGTAAGATCAGTTACATTACGACTGATGGTTGGTAAAGAACTGATCAGGCGTGAATTGATGTTAGTTGAAGAGCCTTTTCTGTCCTTAGATATTAAAGCGGCTTTTCTATTAGCAGCTCCGATTACTGTTACTTCTTGTAATTGGGTTGAATTGTCTGTCAGGGTTAAATCAACTACTGAGGGTTCGCCCAACTGTACAGTGATATCCGTTATTACCTCAGTTCTTAAACCAACATAGGTAATGGTGATTTTATAGGGTCCTCCAACACGTAAACCCGGAACAGTATATTTACCTGTAGTGGTAGATACTGATTTGTAACGTGAACCGGAAGGTTCGTGTATTACCTCAATTGATGCGCCTGCCAGAGGTACATTTTTTGCGTCTTTCACTGTACCGGTAATAGTTCCGGTAGTTACTTGCGCCATGGATGTTACGGCAATCAATAAGGCCGGTAAGATCAGGCAAAATCTCTTTAAAATTCGCATATAAGCATAGTTTTAGATTGCGCAAATATCATACATATATGCCGTTTCTTTACCCATCTCTCCAAATTAATGTTAAATTAATAATGATTTTTGGGTAGAATGTTGATTAAATGGTGATAAAATGCTATATACTGAATAGTCGAAATGTACAAAATTCCTGCCCTGCCCCCCATTTGTTACGCGAATGGCCTGTTTTTGGCGGAAGCTTACTCAGTAAAACTTAACCGAAAACCTATCTGGCTGCTCCAATTTGAGGCATAAGCGGGAACAGTACTGTTGCTTAGCGTTAAATGACTTTTTTGCAGAAGGATAGGATTAAAACGGTACACAGGCAGATAGTTATTTACGCCTGTATACCCTGCAAAACCTATCAAAGGATATTGATCAAAGGGTAAATTATATTGCAGTCCCCAACCGGTATTGATTAAATTGAGCAGGTTGCATATATCCAAACTAACCTGCAGCAAATAAAAACGGTTCCTTAACCTGATCGTTAAGTCTTGCTTTATTGTAAGGTCTACTTTATGGGTAAACGGGGTTCTGCTGCCATTTCTTTCGGCATAATTTCCCCGGCGTTTATTTAAATACGGATCATTTTTGATAAAAAGTTCCAGCGCCTTTTTTTGTTGGTTTGTTGAATAGGTTATCCCATTAACTATATTCTCCAGAAAAACCATTTCTGTTAGTTCTTTTTCTGTTGGTATATACAATAGGTCATAACTCCCTAAAATACCATCATCCCTGGTAAGGCTTCCCTCTCCGTATACATAGCTAAAGGGAGAACCTGACTGCCCGTTATAGTTTAGCGTAATGGTCACCCACTTTTTTTTATTGCTTTGCCTGAATTTTTTTCCTGCCTGTGCGAATATTTTATGACCTGTACTGAAATCTGAAACGGATCGCGTTAAAAAATTCCTGCCATTGACAGATTCCATGAATCTCCACTGGCTGGCATTAACAGAAGCAGTACCATCATTCATAGCCATTGATTTTCCTGTTGTGTAGTGTATTTCCCAGTTCCATTTTGAAATATTTTTTTTGGTAATTGTTGCGGTCATCGTTTTTGAATAACCTTTTTCATTATTATTATTTCCCAGTAGAATGGCGTAATCATACGGATTGGATCCATCAGGGTTCAGGGGTATTCTGCCATTGTTGACTATTGTGTAAACGCTTCTGTAATCGGGCCCGGGTAATCTGTCTGTTGCCGGTAACAGGTTAATATTTGTATAGGCAATCTCGTGAATGTTTTTACTTAGCATACCTTCCAGCATAACGGACCATCCATGTGTAAATTTTTTTTCAATGGTGAGAGATGTTCTGAAAAGGGTAGGCATATAAAATTTTGCCGACATCAGGTTAAGTGGTTCTTTATTAATAACGGCGCCTGTTTCAGCTACTGTCCATTGATTAAACGGATCCGCCCTGAAACGAATCATATTCAGTTGTGAGGGGGAAGCTTTGTAGCCCCCGACCAACATACCATTATTAGTATAAATGCCTCCGGGCCAGGCCAGTGGTATTCGACCAGAAAAAATACCCATGCCACCTTTGATAATTATTTTCTTTTCGGCCATTTGATAAACAAAACCAGCCCGGGGAGAAATGCTAACCGGAATAGCAGGAGTCATGCCGGCGCTTGTTCCCTGTATATCCCAATAGTTAGCAAAGGCCGGTATTGCTACCAAATTAATAAACGCAGCGCCAGGTGGGTTTGTTAAAAACCGGTAGTAATCGGCGCGTATGCCAAACTGTACTAAAAATCTGGGGGATGGCCTGATGTCATCATTAATAAACAACGCGGCTTTTATAACAGAAAATTTGGCCGGCAAAAATAGTTGATCAGGGATCAAAGAATCGGATAACGGGAAACCCAGTTGATAAGCGGATGGATGCCCATTGGTTAAAAAATTACTTACTGAGGAATAGGTATAATTACCAAAACTATTTTGAATAAATACGTTACGCGCTTCATTGTATTCAACATCTACCCCGGCATTCAGCAGATGACTGCCGGCTATGAAATTAAATTTATCAAACACTGTCAGGTTTTTTTGAAAGAGCTGGTTATTGGTAGAACTGTTGTCGGTACCAAAAATAATTGCCCCGTTTCCATCATTGATTCTTACTCTTGGAAATGCTTTACCCATGGCTCCGCGCTTATCTGTAACGGAAGTATAGGTTATCAATAGTTTATTGCCTGTATGGTTGCCAATAACCGTTTTCCACTCTATACTTGTTGAGTTGGTAGTAGACAGTAAATGAAATCCATTATTACTGAATTGAACGGTTTTACTATCGCCCGAATTCGTTTGCGTTTTTTGTCCCAAAGTAAACCGGTTACTGATAGCTAACTTACTACGGCTGCCCAGGTTCCAGTCCAGCCGAATTACCAATCGGTCCGCGTTCACTGTTTCCGGGTTATCAAGAAAATTACCCGGATCATATTGATAGGTTGCGCGTAGTGTATTGGCCAGTATCTTAATGATGTTTGGGTTCTTCGTGTTTCCGGTATACTGGCTTATTGAGAATGGTTGTGGATACCGGTCCCGCTGCATTTCCATATTGAAGAAATAGAAACATTTATTTTTTTTCAATGCACCCTGTAAACGCATACCTGACAAATTTGTAGCGAAATCAGGTTGTTCCACATTATTTTCTGTAGTTTTTAGCTTACCGGAAAGATATCGGTTACTGAAAAAATGATAAACAGACCCTTCCGTTTTATTGGACCCCATTTTTGTAATCGCATTGATACTTCCACCGGTAAAATTTCCAATTGACACATCATAGGGAGAGATGGATACCTGAAACTGGTCAATCGCATCTATCGATATTGGGGCAATACCCGCATTCCCTCCATTAGTACCGGATGCTGATAGCCCGAATACATCATTATTTACTGCACCATCTGCATAGAAAGCGTTGTAACGGTTATTTTGTCCTGCAAAGGATACGGCGCCTTCATGGCTGCTACTGAGTTTTGCCTGTGGTACCGCGCGCAGATAATCATATATATTACGGCCAATGGTTGGCTGATTATTTATTTTATCCTGGTTAAGAACGGTTTCCCCGGAACGGTTTACTTTTTGATAGGCGGTTACTGTTATATTTTCCAACAAAGTTGATTGAGTACCGAGAACCACATCAATGGCTAACTCCTCACCCAGGGTTACATATAATGCTTTTTTTTGGTTAACCTGGTAACCCGCAAAGGAAACCTCCAGGGTATACGGACCTCCGGGGTTAAGATTGTTAAGCAGGAAACTTCCCTGTTTAGTGGTTCTGGAAAAATAAAGGGTGGTGGTGGGTTCATGCACCAGTTTTACCGAAGCTCCTGTTAATAGGTCGCCATTACCTGTTTTTACGGTACCCCTGATATTGCCTGTTGTATGCTGTGCCAGGAGCAGGGAAGGGATTAACGACAATACAAAATGTATGAATAGCTGCCAAAACATAGCGGTAGTTTGTATTGGCTAAAAAAGGCTATTTTCTTTTTGAACTATCAGGTATTTGACGCAAAAAATCACCGTTTTAAATGGAAATTTCCGCTGTAATGGTTAAAATTTCTATCCTGACTATTTTTTTAATTCACAATTTTCCCTGATTACAAAACATCATCAGTAATTTTGCCATTCAATATAAAACTATGTTAGACAGGATTGAAGACGCGATTGAGGATATCCGCAACGGCAAAATGATTATTGTTGTGGATGATGAGGATCGTGAGAATGAAGGTGATTTTATTATTGCGGCCCAGCATACCACTCCTGAAGTGATCAACTTTATGAGTAAAGAGGGGCGGGGGCTGATTTGTGCTGCTTTAACAGAAGACCGTTGTATAGCGTTGCAACTGGATCCCATGGTTACTTCCAACACTTCTTTGCACGAAACGGCTTTTACTGTTTCTGTTGATCTGATAGGGGTGGGAACTTCCACCGGCATATCTGCACACGACAGGTCTAAAACAATACAGGCACTGGTGGACCCCGGTACAGAACCTTCCGCTTTGGGAAGGCCCGGTCATATTTTTCCTTTAAGGGCCAAAACCGGGGGGGTATTGCGTAGAACGGGTCATACAGAAGCGGCAGTAGACCTTGCCCGTTTGGCCGGACTGGAGCCAGCCGGTGTATTAGTGGAAGTGATGAATGAAGATGGCACGATGGCCCGCCTGCCACAATTATGGGAAATTGCCCAAAAATTTGAACTAAAGATCATTTCTATTAAAGATCTGATTGATTACCGTTTGCGCATAGATTCCTTAATTGAAGAGTTGGTTAGGGTGGATATGCCTACAAAATATGGCCATTTTAACCTGGTGGCGTTTAAAGAAAAAACAACAGGTGCGGAACACCTGGCACTGGTGAAAGGAACCTGGAAAAAAGAGGAAGCCGTTCTTACCAGGGTTCACAGCAGTTGTTTTACGGGTGATATTTTAGGAAGTCTCCGATGCGATTGTGGCGAACAATTGCACAAAGCCATGAAACTGGTAGAGGCCGAAGGCAAAGGCATTATCTTATATATGAACCAGGAGGGAAGAGGTATTGGATTGGTTAATAAACTCAAAGCCTATAAGCTCCAGGAAGAGGGTATGGATACAGTTGAAGCGAATCTGAAGCTGGGCTTTGGAATGGATGAAAGGGATTATGGAGTGGGTGCGCAGATACTTCGTTACTTAGGCGCTACCAAACTAAAACTGATTAGCAATAATCCACGAAAACGTGCCGGATTAAAAGGCTATGGGCTGGAGATAGTTGAGATAGTTCCGATTGAAACGCGGCCCAATGTGCATAACCTAAGATACCTCGAAACCAAGAGGGATAAATTAGGACATGAAATTTTAGGAGACTAATTTTTCGCGTTTTACGGAAGGATACGGCACAATAAAAAAAAGTGAAAAGTCGATTAACCTATTGACTTTTCACTTTTTTTATTTCATCTATGATGCCCATGCTCAGCTTCCTCTTTTTCATGTTCTTTTTCATAAGCCTTAATGATGGATTTTACCAGCTTATGACGAACCACATCTTCTTCTGTGAGCGCAATGTGAGCGATGCCGTCAATATTCTTTAGGATACGGGTAGATTTTTCCAAACCACTACGCATATTTCTGGGTAGATCCACCTGAGTAGGATCGCCGGTAATAATGGCTTTGGCATTGCCGCCAATACGGGTGAGGAACATTTTTAATTGCAGATCATTCGTATTTTGCGCCTCATCCAAAATAATAAAGGCATTGTCCAAAGTGCGTCCGCGCATATATGCCAATGGGGCAATCTCAATGGTACGGGTAGTCATATAATACCCAAGTTTATCGGCTGGTATCATATCGTCAAGCGCGTCATACAATGGACGTAAATAAGGATCAATCTTTTCTTTCAGGTCGCCAGGCAGAAATCCTAAGCTTTCACCTGCTTCCACTGCCGGACGTGTTAAAATAATTTTTTTGACCAGTTTGTTTTTTAAGGCTCTAACCGCCAGTGCAACGGCAGTGTAGGTTTTACCGGTTCCGGCCGGACCGATAGCAAAAACAATATCGTTTTTATCAACGGCGGTTACCAACTTTTTCTGATTTTGTGTACGGGCCCTGACTGTTTTTCCATTTGGTCCGAAAACCAGGATATCATTGGGGTTCCGATCTACAAAATTGTCAATGGTTTCTGCGTCGTCACCTCCTAATACCTGTTCAAAATAGTTCTCGCTCAGGTGACCATTCCTTTCGAGATACTGAATAATGAGATCAATTTTTTCTTTGGCCGTTTCAATTTGTTCAGGAGCCCCGCTTAGTTTTAATTGTGTCCCACGGGAGAGGATCTTTAGTAATGGGAATTTCTTTTTAAGCAAATCTAATTTTCCGTTGTTTACGCCAAAAAATTCAATGGGGTTAACGGATGCCAGGTTAATGATGGTGTCAGTCAATCTTTTTCGGTTTAAGGTTCGACAAAGTGGTTCAATGATTTAGTTACTCATCTATCTCAAATTTAATCGTTTACCAATATCAAAACCTAACATATCTTATACACAGATGTGGATAGCATTTTTAGCACAACAATAGTGATAGGATGTATAGGGGTAGTGTGAAATTTGTATGAACTTTTTTTAGTAAAGTCACATTTTTTTCAATGCGGCAATGGTAGTAACCGGGTCGGCTGATTTAAATACGCTATTACCTGCTACCAGAACATCGGCGCCGGCCTGTAGTATTTCACCAGCATTGGCAAGGGTTACACCACCATCAATTTCTATTAAAGTGTGTAGAGATTTTTCTATGATCATATGCTTTAAGGCACGGATCTTATCGAGCGTATGGGGTATAAATTGTTGTCCGCCAAAACCAGGGTTTACACTCATCAGGCATACCATGTCTATATCCTGCAAAATATCACTCAACAAATGTACAGGGGTATGAGGGTTAAGCGCTACTCCTGCTTTCATGCCCAGGCTTTTTATCTGTTGCAGATTACGGTGTAAATGAGGGCAGGCTTCAATATGTACGGTAAGTATATCCGCGCCTGCTTTCTGAAATGCTTTGGCATAATTACCCGGCTCCAGTATCATCAGGTGTACATCACAGGTTTTAGTGGTAGCCTTTCTTATTGTTTCGATGATAGGAAACCCGAAACTGATATTCGGTACAAACTGTCCATCCATCACATCCAGGTGAAACCAGTCGGCCTGGCTTTCATTCAGCATGGTACAATCTTTCTGCAGGTTCAGAAAATCGGCGCTTAATAGGGAGGGGGCAATGATGGGCATAACTATTTTTTGTTATCGCGAAATTGAGAAATTTTAGATTGCTGACGGCATTTTATTTGGCACCAAGTCTTTTTAAGGCGTCAGCAGCCTCTTTCAAACCCGGATCCAATGTTAGTGCTTTTTCGTAATTGGCAATGGCTTCTGCCCGGTTTTTCATTGCTTCCTGGCATTTGGCTAACCAATAATAGCCATCGGGATAAGTATTCTTAACAGTAACCAATGTTTGAAAAACGGCCAGGGCTTCGTTGAACTTTTTGGTATCATACATTAAAAAACCTTTTTCTAAATAGGCTTCTTTATAATTAAAATCATTGGCTATACAGCTATTAAAAGCCTCCATCGCTTTTTGCCTGTTATCAGTTCTTGCATAATACACACCCGAAATAAAATGGCAATGTGCCGTATATTCTCTGCCCATGCGCAGGTTGGCTACCTGCCTGCAAAGAGCCAGCGCGGCGCTGTCCTTTTTTTCCGCCAGTAAATTAGCCGCTGCCAGCAATGCATCAGGTGCCGGGTATATCCGTATCGCGTATCGGTAAGATTGCAAAGCGCCGTTTGTGTCGCTGGCAGTTTCCTGTAACAGGGCCTTACGGTACCATAAGCCATAGTTCAGGCTGTCTTTTATAAGAAGAGAATCCATCTGTGCCAATGCGGGGTAATAGGCGCCCAGGCTATCCAGTGCATTCACCAATTGAAGGCGAAGGCCTGTACTATCAGGGTTTTGGGCCACCCTTACGAATAATTGTTGCACTATGGCAGGCATTTCTTCCTGTTTGAGATTACCAGGAATCTTATTATTGGGCCCGGTATTACAGGCAATCAGGAATACCGCTATCAGTTGCCATCTCCAATTTTTCATGGTTCAAAATTAAGCGGAAGAAAGCTGTCATGACAATTTCCTGACAAAAGACTGTTGCTATCCGCTTATTTTCGGTGAATATTAACAGTAGGCGATATGCAAAAAAAAATAGCGGTTCTTGCAGCAATGGTAATAAGTACCTTTTCTTTGTTGGCGCAATCACCAATACCAGTAAACGATTCCATATTATTTGCCGGTGAAAAACATTTCAAAAATGTTCAGCAGCTTACTTTTGGTGGTGATAATGCAGAAGCTTACTGGAGTTTTGATGGAAAATCAATCATCTTTCAACGCACCAATCCTAAAGAAGGTGTAAACTGCGATCAGATATTTATCGGGAAGGTACCGTCCAATCCGGGTGAGAAATTCAGCTATAAACTGGTAAGTACCGGTAAGGGGCGTACTACCTGTGCTTATTTCCTCCCCGATGGTAAACATATCCTGTATGCTTCCACTCATAAGGGTGCCGATACTTGTCCGCCTGTACCAGACCGTACTAAATATGGCAATAAGTATATCTGGCCATTGTACGATAGTTATGATATTTTTAAAGCCGACTTAAATGGAAACATTGTTAAGCAGCTTACCACCGCCAAAGGCTATGATGCGGAAGGCACTTTATCACCCGATGGCAAAAAAATGATTTATTGCAGTGATAAAGAGGGTGATCTGGATTTGTATATCATGGATCTGGCATCCGGTAAGGAGAAAAAAATGACCAATACCCTGGGATATGATGGAGGCGCCTGGTTTAGTCCGGATGGAAAAAAAATTGTTTGGAGAGCCAGCAGGCCATCAACAGAAGCAGCGGTAAAAGAATACAAGGAATTACTCGCTGCGGGTTTTGTGGCACCTACACATATGGAAGTATGGGTAGCGGATGCAGATGGCAAAAATGCAAAGCAAATTACCTATTTACAACAAGCCAACTGGGCGCCTAATTTTACACCCGATAGCAAGCATATTATTTTTTGCAGTAACCATGAATACAAAAGGGGATTCCCTTTCAATATGTACCTGACAGACCTTAATGGGAATGGATTGGAAAAAATAAGCCGCGATAAGGGTTTTGATGCCTTTCCGATGTTCAGTCCGGATGGCAAAAAAATCATATTTTCCTCTAACCGTAACAATGGAGGCACCCGTGATACGAATTTGTTTATGGCAGACTGGGTAGAATAAAGGATGTATGTATTTTTTATGCCCAAAAATAAACTTCGGTTGTAACGGCAGGCTGCTTTATCTTCAATGCCTAAATTCTAAATTATGCAAACCGGCCTTGTACACCTGCACAATATTCTGCGTTGGGTAATTCTTATTTTTTTATTAGTTTCTACTGTGAAAGCCTATACTGGGTGGAAAGGGAAAAAAGCACTTACCCCGGGCGATAAAAAGGTATGGTTGATTACATTGATTGCTGCGCATACTACCGCATTATTGGGTTTTTATCAGGTAGCGCTGGGCAGGTATGGTTTTATAACAACGGTACCGCCTGAAGGCGCCAGTTTTATGAAAGATAGAGTCTTACGATTTTTTTGGATAGAACACCCGATGGGTATGTTAATTGCCATCATTCTTATTACAATGGGCTATATTAAGGCAAAAAAACAGGTTAGTGATGAAGTGAAGTACAAAAAAGCCTTCACCTATTTCGGGATAGCCCTGGTGGTTATTTTAGCCAGCATCCCATGGCCTTTCCGTGAGCTTATTGGCAGACCATGGTTTCCGGGGTTGTAACTATTTTTTCCCTAATTCGATTATTTCACAATCACGAATATCTTTCCCGTCGATTACAAATCGTACAAGGGTTCTGATTTTGTGCCAGCCTTCTTTACCTGCCGCACCGGGGTTTATGTGCAGACAATTGAACTGGTTATCGTAAATGATCTTCAGAATATGTGAATGCCCGCTGATGAATATTTGCGGATGATTCTCCCTGATGAAAGCTTTTGACCTGCTGTTGTATTTTGGGGGATAGCCGCCAATATGCATCATCAATATCTTAACTTCCTCAGAATGCCAGGTTACTGTTTCAGGAAATTCACTTCTTATGTCGTAACCGTCAATATTCCCATAGACACCACGCAAGGGCTTAAAAGCTTTCAAAGCATCGGCGACTACTTTTGTGCCAAAATCACCGGCATGCCAAATTTCATCACAATATTCAAAATGTTTGAATACTGAATCATCTAAATAATTATGTGTATCAGAGATGAGTCCTATTCTCGTCATAGTGCCGGTAAGTTAGCCACAAAAAACTTACAAATATTTCTCTTCCAGTACCTGTTTATGATGCAGTATATGCCCGAAGATGATGAAACCTATGGCATTGGCAGTTACTGGCAGATTACTGGCTATGCCTACTTCTGATAATTGAGATTCCTGCAGGGAGGCGATTAAAGAATCGGTAGCTTTTCTAACGGCAATAAATTCTTCTTTAATGGAAGCAAGACTTCTTTCATTGGCTGCGGAATGGGCGGCATAGTTATTTTCATCAAAGGAGGGAAGTGGTGTTTTATCTTTTCTTGCAATACACAATAAACGGTACGACATGATCCTTTCTGTATCAACAATATGTTGCAGTAATTCTTTAACCGTCCATTTACCGGGGGCATACCGAAATTCTGCTTTTGCTTCAGGCAGGTTTGTAAAAAAATCTATCAATGATTTTGAATAAACGGTAACAGCTTCAGAAACGGTATCTGCATCTACCTTTAAAATATATTTTGCGTAATAAGCAGGAAAATCGGTTGATAAGGGTCTTGGCATTATTTTTTCGTTTTAGTAGTTGGCTTTACAAGGTTAGTATTATGGGGTATAGCAGGTTCTTTTATAAACAATGACGCGCTGGTAGTATCTGCTACAGTAATGGCACTAAAGGCATTGATAATTCCTCCGCTATGGCTTAACGATTGAAAAGGGAGGCTTTCATTTTTTGAACCTGGTTTAATGCTGAAGACAGTTTCATCCGGTTTTAAAACGGAAGCTTCTATTACTTTTTTTACCTGTATAGCTGTCAGGTGCGGATAATAAGAACGGATCAAGGCAGCCAGGCCGGATACAATGGGAGCTGCCATACTGGTTCCTCTCAGATTGCCATATTTATCACCGCCGGGGAAGGTCGAATAAATACGAACCCCTGGTGCAAACACATCAACATTTTCTTTACCGTAATTACTGAATTCCGCGGTAATACTACCGGATATCCGGGGGTCGCTGCTGGCGCCAACATTAATAAAGTTAGCCGCTTTTTTATCGCCTGGTTTCAGCCACTGGTTGGGAAAATTTTCTTTCTCATCCACATTATTATTTTCATTACCGGAAGAATGAACCAGCAACACATCTTTTGAAGCCGCGTAAAGGATGGCGCTGTCTACCCACTTTTTCTCAGGTGAAAAGTATTTGCCAAAACTCATATTAATCACTTTTGCTCCATTGTCTGCTGCATAACGTATGGCCAGCGCTACATCTTTATCATATTCATCACCATCAGGTACTATTCGCAGCATCATGATTTTTACATTATCCGCAACACCATCTATGCCAATACCATTATCACGCTGAGCGCCAATCAGGCCACTTACATGTGTACCATGTTTAGCTGCCTGAACAGGACCCATTACATCATTATTGCCATAAAATCTGTCAGATAAATTAAAATAATCATCTTTAACTATATCCGCGCGGTAGTCAAAAGGAGGCATGTCTTTTGATTCAAAAGCGGCTTTCTTGCCTTCCACATATTCATCCAGGTCAGCAATTGTATTGGTATTGCTTTCATCAGCATCCACTCCAATCATTTTTAAACAGGTAAGGTAGCCAAACTTGGCCTCCCTGCCCGACTTGTTGATGGGATCAAATTTTTCTACTTTTTCACAGGTAAACTCATTGCTTCCCATTTCTTTGCGCAACACTTTTTCGTGGCGTTTGATAGCCTTGGCGGTTAATTCTATAAATAATAACTCTACCTGGTCATCAGAACTGAATGTAAGTTCACCGGCGGCTTTTTTCCAAAGTAGAAATTGTTCTTTTTCAATACCGGAAAGGGTATTGGTATCAGTTACCATACCCGCATATCTATCTTTAAAGCGGTGATATACCCTTGATCTTTCATCAGATGATTTTTGCACATCACGGCCGTCCTTTCCGCCAAGAAAATTCCAGCCATACATATCATCCACATATCCATTATTGTCATCATCGATGCCATTACCAGGAATTTCTTTGGGGTTGCGCCATAAAATATTTTTTAAATCTTCGTGCGTGGTATCAACGCCGGAATCAAGCACAGCTACAATAACCTGTTGTGATGTCTTTTGTTTGCTTTTCAGGAATCTGTAAGCTTTGTTCAAACTAATGCCATAAAATGAATCCTGGGAATAATCCAGCAAATGCCAGCCCTTCGGAGCATCTGTTTGGGCATTACCCTGATAGAAAAACAGTGGTAATACCACGATGGCTAAAGCAATCCCACGATGCATCATTGTGTAAAATTATTTCTATGCTTACAAATTTGCGGAATGATACTGATAAAATAACGGTTTAAGCACAGTTTTATGAAAATGTTAAGGGAGTGAAAGCGGAAGAGTCACCAGGATAACCTGTCGGCTAAAAAAGGCCGGTATATGCCTGCCAAACACTGGGTACTGTACAATTATTGAAATAAAATATGATATATATCAGATGATAGATGGGTTGCGTTACTGAGCGAATTGGTTAAATTTGCCGGTAGATAAAGTAAACTCCCACTATATACGCATGTTTACACCCAAGCTATTTAGCACCCTTAAAAACTATAACCGGCAGCAATTTGGGAAAGACCTGATGGCGGGCTTGATTGTAGGTATTGTTGCTCTTCCGCTGGCTATTGCATTTGCCATTGCATCTGGGGTATCCCCGGAGAAAGGGTTATATACAGCGATTATAGCCGGGTTCGTAATTTCTGCTTTAGGCGGTAGCCGGGTTCAGATTGGTGGTCCTACAGGGGCATTCATTGTGATTGTTTATGGGATTGTACAACAATATGGCGTGAATGGGTTGATTATTGCCACTTTTATGGCAGGTATTATGCTCATTATTATGGGTTTTGCCCGTTTGGGCGCCGTGATCAAATTCATACCCCATCCTTTAATCATCGGATTCACGAGTGGAATTGCATTGCTCATCTTCTCTTCACAGATGAAAGATTTTCTTGGATTAGAAATGGGGGCCATACCTGCAGACTTTACAGATAAATGGAAAAGGTATATCGAAAATATCGGTTCGGTTAGCCTGGAAGCTGCCATTGTTGCTTCTGCAACAGTTGCCATCATACTATTCTGGCCAAAAATAACTCATAAAATACCAGGTTCATTAATCGCCATACTTGTTACAACCGCAGCTGCCTACTGGATGCATTTACCTGTGGAAACCATTGGCAGCAGATTTGGCAAAATTCCATCCTCACTTCCTATACCGGTAATTCCTCATCTGGATTACTCAATCATAAAAAATCTGATTCAACCAGCTTTTACCATTGCTTTATTGGGAGGCATTGAATCTTTATTGTCTGCAGTAGTCTCTGATGGGATGATTGGGGGAAGGCATAAATCAAATATGGAACTGGTGGCACAGGGTGTTGCTAATATTTTCTCCTCTGTTTTTGGTGGAATACCAGCCACAGGCGCCATTGCAAGAACAGCCACCAATGTTAAAAATGGTGGCCGAACACCGGTAGCCGGTATGGTTCATGCGCTGGTTTTATTACTGATCATGGTATTTGTAGGTAAATGGGCCGAATTAATTCCGATGGCCACTTTAGCGGGGATTTTAGTTGTGGTGGCTTATAATATGAGTGAGTGGGAAAACTTTGTTTCAGTTCTTAAGGGCTCCCGAAGTGATGGAGCCGTGTTACTCACCACCTTTCTGCTAACCGTTATCGTTGATCTTACAGTTGCCATTGAAATTGGAATGGTGCTTGCCGCTTTCCTTTTTATGCGTAACATGATAAAAGTGAGTGAAGTGAGTTTGTTAACTAATGAAGGGGATGAGGCTGGCCGTGCGGGCGATAAAGAGGCTATTGGTAATTACACCATTCCTAAAGGGGTAGAGGTTTTTGAAATATCAGGCCCGTTGTTTTTTGGCGCCGCATATAAATTCAAGGATGCTATCAAATTTATTGAGAAGAAACCCAAGGTGGTGATTATCCGTATGCGGTATGTTCCTATTATAGATGCCACAGGTATCCACAGTATTACTGATGTATACAAAGAAACCAAACATAGGGGTACCAAACTTATTTTATCGGAAGTGCATAGTGAAAAAGTTTTAGAAGAACTTAAGAAATCAAGATTGCTATTTGCTATTGGAAAAGCCAATGTTACTGTTTCTTTTGACGATGCCCTCAAACGGAGTAGCCAGATAATTCTTGAAGGCATGGAGAAAAATTGATTACTGCCTGTAACATGGGTTGCCAAAGAAAGTTTTAAATGTATGTTATATATGAAGAACCTTCATTTTCAAATTTTCAAATTCGCTCATTCACTCATTCACTCATTCTCTCTATCAATCATCCTATTCGCGTTGGTAGCCTGCCATCCGGATTCAAAAAAGGGATTGATTTCAAAAGCTGACAATGAATCACCTTACGCAAAACTGGTAAGTGGAAATGAACACTTTCATCATTTGAAACCTGTTCATCCTGATGTGGACCTTCAGCATTTAAAAGAGGCTTCTAAAAGTCAACACCCTTTTGCAGTAATCGTATGCTGCTCAGACAGCCGCGTTTCGCCTGAATTAATTTTTGATCAGGGCGTAGGGGACCTGTTTGTAATACGTACGGCAGGAAACATGATTGGTTCTCTGGAATTGGGCAGTATAGAGTATGCAGTGGAACACCTGGGTGTAAAACTGATTGTGGTAATGGGTCATGAAAACTGTGGTGCCATTAAGGCTTTTGTTGAAGGGGAGGAGGCTCCAGGGCATATAAAAGATATCATTGATAGCCTGAAAGGCGAATCCGAAATTAAAGCTATTCCGTTAACAGACAAGAATCGTCTCGAAGAATGTGTGATTGCCAATGTGCAGCATGGTATTAAGCAGTTGAAAACACAGTCTAACATTATTCATGAGAAACTGGAAAAAGGGGAATTAAAACTTATAGGCGCACGCTATGACCTGGATGATTTCACTGTATCTTTCACAAAACAGCAATAAAAAACAGGCTGTTTGATTTTTATTTCTTTGGATACCCCTCAATCATACCCCCCTCCCTACAAATCAAACACGATCCCTTGAGCCAGGGGCAGTTTATCACTCCAGTTAATGGTATTGGTTTGCCTGCGCATATAGGCTTTCCAGGCATCGCTGCCAGATTCGCGGCCGCCGCCGGTTTCTTTTTCGCCACCAAAAGCGCCACCAATTTCTGCTCCGCTGGTACCAATATTAACATTCGCAATACCGCAATCACTACCGGCTTGTGATAGAAACAGTTCGGCTTCCCGCATGTTCACAGTCATAATTGCAGAGGAGAGTCCTTGCGGTACCCCATTCTGTAAAGCGATGGCTTCTTCGAGGGTATTGTATTTCAGTAAATATAAAATGGGCGCAAAAGTTTCGTGTTGTACTATTGCCATTTCATTTTTAGCTTCAGCGATGCAGGGTTTTACATAACAGCCACTTTCATACCCTTTACCTGTAAGCACACCGCCTTCTATAATGAAATGACCGCCCTGCTTTTTACATTCCTCAATTGAAGTAAGATACATTTTTACCGCGTCCTTATCAATCAATGGTCCTACATGATTGTGCGTATCCAATGGATCACCAATGCGTAACTGTCCATAGGCTTTTATTAATTTCTGTTTAAAATTTTCGTAAACAGTTTCCTGTATAATCAACCTGCGGGTGGTGGTACAACGTTGGCCCGCGGTACCTACCGCGCCAAATACAGCACCAATGAGGGCCATATCCAAATCGGCATCTTTAGATATGATAATGGCATTATTGCCACCCAGTTCCAGTATGCTTCTACCCAATCTTGCCGCAACGGCCGAACTTAATGCTTTACCCATTCTGGTAGAGCCGGTGGCAGATACCAATGGTATTCTTGTATCATTACTTAACCATTCACCTACTTCCCTGCCTCCCTGTACCAAACTGTTCACTCCTTCCGGTACTTTATTTTTTTTGAATACTTCAGCAACAATTTTTTGAACTGCAATGCCACATAACGGTGTTTTCTCGCTCGGTTTCCAGATGGTTACATTGCCGCATATCCAGGCTAAAGCACTGTTCCATGCCCATACCGCCACAGGAAAATTGAATGCCGATATGATGGCTGTAATTCCCAATGGGTGCCACTGTTCATACATGCGGTGTAACGGTCTTTCGCTGTGCATGGTTAGACCGTATAACTGGCGGGAGAGGCCCACGGCAAAATCGCAGATATCAATCATTTCCTGTACTTCACCATATCCTTCCTGCAGGCTCTTGCCCATCTCATAACTCACAAGTTTGCCCAATGATTCTTTATTGGCTCTTAAGGCATCGCCCACCTGCCTTACCATATCTCCCCGTTTAGGCGCCGGCCAGGTACGCCAAACTGCAAAGGCTTCCTGCGCTTTAGCCATCACCAATTCGTAGGATGGGTGATCCGCTGTAGTAACGGTTCCTATTTGTTTACCATCAACAGGCGAAAATGAGTTGATGATAGCACCTTTGCTGATAATCCATTGTGTGCCGGTTGATACACCTTCATTTTGAGAAACTACCCCCAGTTGTTTAAGAAATTCCATGTGCTGGTATTTAGCCGGCAAAGGTAGTTCATTCGTTATTCCAAAGGTCAATCACTTTGTTTTTGAAATAGCCAGCAGTTGGTCATATACCCCACTGTAACTGCTGCCAATCGGTATTTCTTTACCTGAGATCCAGAGTTTGGTTTTGCTGAATTTTTCAATACGGCCAATTGGCACTATAAATGAGCGATGCACACGTACAAAATCCCGGGCAGGTAGTTTTTCCTGTATGCTCTTAAGTGTCATTAAAGTGAGTACAGGATTAGGTTTGATATAAATTTTGATATAATCATCCAGTGCTTCTATTAACTCAATGTCTTTGAGGTTGATCTTCATGATCTCATAATTCACTTTTACAAAGATTGAATTCAGTTGTAGTTCCTGAGATATCAGAAAATCAAGGTATTCATTGGCTTTGTAACAGGCTTTCAGAAACCGGTCGTATTCAAATGGTTTTAATAAATAATCTACCGCATCCACATTAAAGCCTTCTGCCGCAAAATTTTTATAGGCTGTAGTAAATACCACGGGTGGTTTTTTGGTCAGATTTTTATAGAACTGCATACCATTGATATCGGGCATTTGTATATCGAGGAAAAGAAGGTCCACTGTATTATTTTGCAGGTAAGCTTTTGCTTCATCCGTATTGGTGAATATTTTTTCCAGTTTCAGAAAAGATATTTTACTGCAATATTCACTTATCAATTGCAGCGCCAGTGGTTCATCGTCTATTGCAATACAGTGTATCATCAGGTTTCTATCTCTAGTTGAACAATATAATAATTATCTTTTTGCGATGTGATCAAACTATGCTTGCCCGGGTACATCAGTTCTAGTCTGCGTTTCACATTATTAATACCGATACCCGTATTATCCATCAGATTATTTTCGGTAGGTACAATGTAGTTTACAGCCGTAAAGTAGATAGCATTTCCCTTTGTTTTTATTTCAATGTTAATACTGGATGATTCTTTTGTGCTAACACCGTATTTGAACGCATTTTCTACAAAAGGGATAAAGAGGAGTGGCGCCACCAGTAAATTATCTACACTTCCTTCGGTAGAAAAATGCAGGATCACTTTTTCAGTTAACCGTACTTTTTGTAAGTCAATAAAATTATTGATGAAATCTACTTCATTACTCAGTGGTACAAAGTCGCGTTGTGTTTCAGTAAGTATGTAGCGCATGATAGCAGATAACTTCATTATGGCCGGGGCCGTTTTCTCGCTTCGTACTACCGCAAGTGAATAAATATTATTCAAGGTGTTAAAAAAGAAGTGTGGATTTATCTGTGATTTCAGAAAAGACAGTTCTGTATTTAGTTTTTCATTTTCTGTTTCTTTCCTTGTCTGTTCAGTGCGTAGCCAGCGTTGAATAACGGATATACAGGTGCCTACTGTAAAAATGAGCAGGAACAGAACGGTATTATATGGGTCGGCTACCGGTCGCCGGCTACCGCGTATACCCATTCCCTGGTAATGTGGCTTGCCTGTATAATTTGGGTTCCGGATGAACTCCCTGTTTAGCGGATTATATCCTTCCGGTTCAGCTATCAGTTTGGCAATTTCTTTTGGGATATACAAAAAGAAGAATAAGCAGGCTATGATAGATAAAACATAGAAAAACCATTTTTCTTTGGCTAAAAAACGGGGAATCAGTACCAGTGTATTCAGGTAATAGAAAACAACCAGGAACACATTGTTACAAATGATGGAAGCCAACTGGTGATTACTCATGCTGAAGTCGCGCAGCCGGGGGAAAAACACCAGGTAGGGTAGTGTAAAAAAACAGATCCATGCCGCTATATGCGCAATGAAAGTAACCGTATTTTTATTTTTTCTATATAGCAATGTCCAGGGGTTTGATGACCATCCTACGGGCCAGTTTCCACCAAATCTATTCTTACCAACCAATCCTGAAAAAGATTATGGGTGAATATAGCCTGGTTATCGGTGAAAAGATAATTCAACTAATAACATTGTTCTTCGCTACCAATTCATAATACAGGTGTTGGATCAGCCCATCTGCCAAACCAATCTTTGGAACATATATTTCATCAGTATCTGACCATCGCATTATGTTAATATATATCTGCAGGGCGGGTACGATTACATCTGCCCGGTCTTCCCGAAGTTTATAAATATTGATACGGTCTTCCAGTGAAAAGCTGGCTATCTCTTTATAGTAGTCTTTCAACAGATCAATGTTTAAAGGTTTGCCATCCTTCCTTTTACTTAGTGAAAATACTTTATTGATGTTTCCTCCTGTACCAATGGCCACTATTTTCTTAAATCCCCTGGTTCGGTTTTTGATGGCATCCTTCATCTCATTCCATTTGCCGTCGTCTACCATGTCTTTTAATAATCGGATAGTGCCTATATTAAAAGACTGTTTGAATACGAGTTTATTTTCTGCAAAAAAAGTTAGTTCAGTACTACCCCCTCCTACATCAATATACATGTAACTGTGGTCCGTGTCCATATTTTCGGCCACATGGTTCTCGTAAATGATGGATGCTTCACGATCGCCGCTAATCACTTCTATGTCGAGTCCGGTTTCCAATTTTATTTTACGGATCAGGTCGCCGCTGTTTCGTGCATCACGCATGGCGCTGGTGGCACAGGCAATCACATTTTTTACGCCATAGGCATTTAGCAGGTGGCCATAGGCTTTCATGGTTTGTAATACCATGCCTCTTTTCTCTTTCGATATCTCGCCTTTCTCAAATACATCAAATCCCAGCCGCAATGGCACTCTCACCAGGTTCAGTTTGTTAAACCTGGGTTTACCCACCGTATCATGTGTTACTTCGGCAATTAATAATCTTGCTGCGTTACTTCCAATATCAATGGCGGCTAACCTCACTATGCACTATGTTTTTCTTGTATAGATAATGATACGTTTCTATCTGCGACCGAACCCGTTTCTTTCCTGCGGAAGGTACATAGATGTTGGTTAACTCATTGTCCAGAATCCTTGCTTTTACATTATCTCTTAATTGAATGTGGATAATGTCTTTCAATTCGGCACAGATAGCGGGATCATTGATGGGTACTGCCGCTTCTATCCGGTGGTCCAGGTTTCGTACCATCCAGTCGGCGCTGGATATAAATATTTTTTCCTTGCCCAGGTTATGAAAGATAATTACACGGGCATGTTCCAGGTACTCGTCTACGATGCTGATGGCAGAAACCTTGCCTTTTGTTTTTTTGGGATCAGTCAGTGCGCAGAAAATGCCCCTTACCACCATTCGGATCTCCACCCCGGCCCTGGCGGCTTCATTTAATTTATGAATCAGTAATGCATCGCTTATTGAATTAACCTTTAGAATAATACCTGCCTTTTTCCCGGCTTTCGCATGCCTGATCTCACGGTCAATCATGGTAAGAAATACACGTCTCATATTTAGTGGGCATACCAACAGGGTTTTACATAATTGTAAATGCCTTATTCCCGTTTTCCAATTGCCCAGGTAATGAAAAATCCGGTTGATATCTGCCATTACATTTCGGTTGCTTGTTAACAGGCAATGGTCCCCATAAATGGTAGCCGTTTTTTCATTCAGGTTTCCGGTGCTTACAAAACCATATTGAATGGTTTTATTGCCCTGCCTTTTTTTGATGATGCATAATTTGGCATGTATTTTCATTTTGGGTATACCCAGCAAAACAGTTACCCCTTCTTCTTCCAGTATTTTCTTCCATTCCAGGTTGGCTTCTTCATCAAATCTTGCTTTTAATTCCAGCATCACAACTACTTCTTTTCCATTCCTGGCTGCATTGATTAGTGCATTGATCACTTTTGAATGGGAAGCTAGCCGGTAGGCTGTTATTTTGATGGAGGTAACATCCGGGTCCATTGCGGCTTCACGCAGCAGATCAATCACCGCATTGAAAGAATGATAAGGAAAGTGTAACATCACATCTTGCTTTACAATCACATCAGTTACGCGCATTGAGGTTTGCAATGCGGCATGTGTAAAGGCTGCCCGTCGGGTACTCTTTGCATTAAATACATCCGGAAAGTCCATGAAATGCCTGAAATTATGAATTCGGCCTCCGGGTATGATATTACTTTTCCGGTTAAGACTTAATCTCCTGATAAGGTATTCCAACAGGCCCGCATCCATTTCTTTATCGTATACAAAACGAACCGGTTTTCCTTTACGCCTGTTCTTCAGGCCTTTTTCTATCTTCTCAACAAAAGTGGTACTAACATCATTGTCGATATCCAGTTCGGCATCCTTGGTTACTTTAAAAACATGTGAATCAAATTGATCGTATTCAAAGTATGAAAAAATATGGGGTAAGTTAAACCGTATCACATCTTCCAGTAATATGATCTGTTTTTCATGTGGTTTGGAAGGAAGCAATATAAACCTGCCCACTGCCTTGGCAGGCACTTCAATTAATGAATATTTCTGCTGATAGGCCGATTTTTTCTTTCTCATCACTACACCCAGGTAGATGCTTTTATCACGCAGGTAGGGTAATTGGGGCAGGCTTTCAATCATTAGGGGAATGATATTGGAGCGAACCTCTTCATCAAAATATTTTTTAACAAACAACTGCTGTTCTTTAGTCAGGTGCTTCTCATCTACCAAATGAATATTCTCTTTTTTTAATTCTTTTAAAATGCCTGTCCAAATACGGTTAAATTCATTTTGTTGCTGCAGTACAATGGTTTGAATTTGGTCGAGAATTGTTTGCGGAGCTTCTTCCATGTGCATGTTCAGTTTTTTGCGCTTTTCCGCGAACTCGAGCATACGTTTTAAAGTAGCCACCCTAACCCGAAAAAATTCATCGGAATTATTAGAAAAAATGCCCAGAAAACGTATCCGTTCTTTCAATGGAACTGTCGGATCATTCGCTTCCTGTAATACCCTTGCATTAAAACTTAACCAACTGATATCTCTTTGTATAAGTGTTTTTTTGGGCATCGTGGAAAATGGTAAATAGTTTATCAGAATTGGAGAAAAAAAGCTTAATCCATTTTAAGAATAGGAGGTCTTTATTCGCTGAATGATTCCGGTAGTCGAAAATCCTTCTACAATCGGATTGATCACTACACTGCCACCTAAGGCTATCACTTCTTTTGCACCAACGATTTGTTCAATAGTATAATCGCCCCCCTTAACCAACACATCAGGCTTTATGGCTATAATCAGTTCCAGGGGTGTGTCTTCCTCAAATAGCACAACGGCATCCACAATCACCAGGCTGGCTAATAACAGGGCCCGGCTGTTTTCATGGTTTACCGGCCTATCCGGGCCTTTTAACTTCTGGGTACTTTTATCACTATTCACCCCAACAATTAAAAAGTCTGCTTCTTTGGCAGCCTGTGACAAAGAATAAATATGTCCTTCATGTAAAATATCAAAACAGCCATTGGTAAAAGCAATGGTTTTATCAGTTACCCGCCAGGATGCTATTTGTGCCAGCATTTGTGGCAGGGTATATATTTTTTTTTCTACTGCGCTGATTACCTTCATATCATTCTTTTATTTCTTTTGTTTGTTATAAAAGGGTAGCAGGCCCATGCAAAGAAAACCTACCACCACCACAATAATAAATTGCGCAAACCATTGCAGGGTGCCATTGGCAAAACCAATTTCAAAGGGAACATGATTTTTTTCTAAGACTTTTGCAATAAAAAAAGCGTATGCCCCAATACCACCTGGTGTAATAATCATGCCTATACTGCCAAAAGCCAGTGCAGATATGGCTTCCGGCATACCCAAATGAGCGGTTCCCTGCGTAGCCTGTAATCCAACCCATGTACCTCCAATGTATAATGCCCAGATGCCCGCGCTATAAAAAATAAACAGGCCTTTTTGTTTTAGTTTCCTGATGCTGATAAGCCCTTCCCAAATGCCGTTCAGTATCCTTTTGGCCAGAATCACTATTCGCAGGTGGGCAAACTGGTAAAACCAGACTTTAATGGCCACTATGCCGCCAATGAACAGCCCCATTACAATACCTAATTTTACCCAGGAAAAACTGCCCGAACGATTCTCGAATAGTTGTCTGAATAGCTGGTCCGCAAATTCTCCCACTATATCAAACTGGCTGATGAGAGACAGTAGAAAAATAATACCCAGCGATAGCACATCAACGGCTCTTTCAGCAACAATAGTGCCTACTAATTTTTCGGCCGGCACCTTTTCATATTTGGCTAACAGGGTACACTTTAATACTTCCCCCAGTCTTGGCACAGCAAGATTAGCCAGGTAGCCAATCATCACTGCAAAAAAAGTATTATGAAATGAAGGGAAATAGCCCATTGGCTGCATTAGAATTCGCCAGCGTAGCGCGCGCAGCAAATGGCTTAGTGTTAGTATCAGGATTACAGGCAACATCAGCCAATAATTGGCCGTATCCAGAGAGCGCTTAAATTCACCCCATTTCTCATCGGGTATCTGGTGCAGGCTCCACCAAACCAGAAATACCCCAAGACCAAGGAAAAATAGATATTGTAAACCGGAAACTAAGTTTTTATGCATAGCACAACTTTCAGCGGCAAGTTAAGTAAGCCATTTTATATCACGGCCATTTACAGGTGTTTGGTAAACAGAATTTAATACTAAATGGTATTTTTGGAACCTGGTTCACAGGTATTTATTGAGACTGATTGCTGTGAATACCCCTCTTATATTAGTAACGTATCTGCGGCAAAACCCTATTAGAAACTACTTTTCAGGTAATTTTCGTACCTTCGCACACTGATTTTTTCTGCATAGTGCCAAAATTCGCATTCAAATGTCAATAAAAAAGAGAATTTTATTCATTGCAACTGAGATGTCTCCTTACCTGGAGCTGACTGAATTTGCGGAGGTAATTAACAAATTAGCCATAAAAAGCAATGATACCGGATTAGAAGTGAGATGTATTATGCCCAGGTTTGGGGTAATCAACGAAAGAAGGCACCGTTTACATGAAGTAGTAAGGCTATCAGGCATTAATGTATCAGTCGACAATGATGATTATCCCTTGCAGATTAAAGTAGCTTCTCTGCCCAATGCACGTTTGCAGGTTTATTTCCTGGAAAACGAGGATTTCTTCAAGCGTAAGCAGGTTTTTCATGATGAGGAGGAAAAATGGTTTGATGATAATATTCTCCGCACTGTCTTTTTTTGTAAAGGGGCCCTTGAAACGGTAAAAAAATTTGGATGGCCTCCCGATATTATCCATTGCAGTGGCTGGATGACAGGACTGATTCCCGCTTTTATAAAAACCGCGTATAAAAAAGAACCGGTTTTCGGTAATAGTAAAGTGGTTTATACCATTGGCCAGAATACTTTTAAGGAAAATTTGGGGGCGGATTTTGTAAAACAGGCACTTATTAACGCCAATATCAAAGAAAAAGACCTCGACTCTTTCAAAGAATCCAATAATACAGCCATGTTCAGAGGTGGCGCTACTTTTGCGGATGCCATTACTTTTGGCTCCGACAATATAGAAAAGAAACTGATGGAAGAATTCGCCAAAGTAAAGGGAAAGAAGATAGTTCCTTTTAAAGGATGGGATTCTGATTTAACAGAGTATTTAGAATTGTACAACGACCTTGCGGGCAAGTAATTACTAACACATGCATTCATTTTTTACGCTGCGTAGAATAGTCATTTCCAGTATTTTTTTGATAGCGTTTGGTTCGGGCTGTACGCGTATCTCTTCTACCGATATTGGTAGCGGACTGATACCGGCTATCGACGGCGTTAATACCAGGGATACCTTACTGGATGTGATTACAGACAGTTTTGAAGACACCGATTCAACCAGAATTTATAAAGGGGATAATCACTTATTAGGTACCATTACCAACGACCCTATTTTCGGAAAAACAACGGCTTCCATGTTCTTTGAACTGAAACCCGGTTCATACCCCTATTATATTCCCGGTAATAAAGACAGCCTAGTGGTTGACTCGGCTGTATTGATAGTAAGCTATCGCGGCTTTTATGGAGATTCTACCCAGCCCCTGCGGTTGAATGTTTTTGAGATTGATAAAAATACACCCCTCAATATTTTCAATGCCTATCCCGCTAATTACGCGGCCAGCCATAACTTTAACCTGGTACAGTCATTGGGCAATTCAATAAATGTTGATATCAGGCGAATGGGTGATTCTGTTAAGAACCGGTACGAAGATGCTACTAATCAGATTCGTTTTCGTTTAAATGCGTCTGTGGCTAAAAGGTTTTTAAAGGATTATGATTCTACTAACGCCTACATTTCTGATTCTGCATTCAGAACCTATTTCGCAGGTTTTGCCATCACAGCAAATACCGGTACTTCTGCTAATGCTTTATTAAAGATTAACCTGGCGGATACCAATACAAAATTTGCCCTCTATTACAGTTCCAGTTCAACCGGCGCTACTAAAAGAGATACCTCAGTAGCTTATTTAAAATTCAGCACTTCTTATAGCGGAGATGCAAACCTGGTATTGCGTGACCGCTCAGGATCAGATGCCGCGAAACATCTAACTACAACGGCTAAACCGGATTCACTGGTATATGTTCAAACCACTCCCGGTACCTATGTAAGAATAAAAATTCCGGGCTTACAAAGTATGAGCAACCGTATCATTCACAGGGCAGAACTGATAACAGAGCAGGTGCCGGATGATGCAAACCTTCCTACCATTGAAACCCAGATGTTACCCCCCAAAATCCTGTTATTAACTGCGTTTGATTCCGCACGTAATAGTAAACGGAATATTCCCAATGATTATATATTGAGTTCTTCAGGAGCGAATACCGCTGCATTCGGCGGTTATCTGGTATCCAAATCAGTACCCGGTTACGACAGAATTGCCTCTTATACATTTGATATCAGTCGTTATATCCAGGGTATCGTTACCAGGAAAGATACTTCTTTCACCCTTCGTCTTTCAGCACCCTCCAATGATTCTTTGCTGTATACGCCACCTTACCCGGGTAATACCTTTTCACAAACTTATTACATGAGCCCATCCGGCGGCAATGATGTGGGAGATGGCAGGATCAGATTAGGCGGTGGATCACATACCCGGTTCAGGATGCGGTTGAGAATTATTTTCTCACGTATCTGATAGTATTGTTGGATATTATATATTTGCAACCATTAAATTTTATATTATATGCCTTATTTGTTTACTTCTGAGAGCGTTTCTGAAGGACATCCGGATAAACTGGCTGATCAGATTTCTGATGCGCTTATAGATAATTTTCTTGCATTTGACCCACAATCAAAAGTGGCTTGTGAAACATTGGTAACTACCGGGCAGGTAGTATTGGCCGGAGAAGTAAAATCAAAAGCTTATTTAGATGTTCAGGAAATTGCCCGTGGCGTAATCCGTAAAATCGGGTATACCAAGAGTGAATATATGTTTGAAGCAAATAGCTGTGGAATCTTATCTGCTATTCATGAGCAGTCTGCAGATATTAACCAGGGCGTTGACAAAAAGAAAAAAGAAGAACAGGGCGCTGGCGACCAGGGGATGATGTTTGGGTATGCTACCAATGAAACCGACGATTATATGCCATTGGCCCTTGACCTGGCCCATAAAATCCTGATTGAACTCGCAGCCCTGCGCAGAGAGAACAAACAGATCAAATACCTCCGCCCTGATGCAAAAAGCCAGGTAACATTGGAGTACGATGATAATAATAAACCTGTACGTATAGACGCGATTGTGGTTTCTACCCAACACGATGATTTTGATTCTGAAGCCAAAATGCTGGCCAGGATCAAAGAAGATATTATTAATATTCTGATACCAAGGGTAAAATCGAAGTATAAGAAATATGCCAAACTGTTTAATGATAAAATAAAATATCATATCAACCCTACCGGAAAGTTCGTAATTGGTGGTCCGCATGGTGATACAGGTTTAACCGGCCGTAAAATTATTGTTGATACCTACGGTGGTAAAGGTGCGCACGGTGGTGGCGCCTTCAGCGGAAAAGACCCAAGCAAGGTTGACCGCTCCGCAGCTTATGCAACACGACATATAGCTAAGAACCTGGTGGCTGCCGGTGTTGCCGATGAAGTATTGGTTCAGGTTTCGTACGCTATTGGTGTGGCTCAACCCACTTCTATCAACGTTAATACCTATGGTACTTCCAAAGTTCAGCTTACAGATGGTCAGATTGGTAAGATTGTAGAATCTGTTTTCGACCTGCGTCCTTACTTCATTGAACAGCGTTTGAAACTCAGAACGCCTATGTACAGCGAAACCGCCGCTTATGGACATATGGGCCGTAAAAATGAAGTGGTAACCAAAGAATTCATTTTGCCCAATGGTAAAGTGAAAAAAATGAAAGTAGAACTGTTTACCTGGGAGAAACTGGATTATGTAGGCAAAGTAAAAAAGGCATTCAGTCTCAAATAATAACATCCCAGTAAAGAAATAACCGCAACCTCTGTTCTTTTGAGCAGAGGTTGTTTATTTTTAGGGTACCATTACAGCGGCCTATCTTAAAATACCTAAAGCTGTTTGGTAAGCATTGCTAACTAAATATCATTTGTGATGAAGAAAAATTTATCGGTTTCAGCCATCGCCTTATTCCTCATGTTTATGCTAATGCGCTGGCAGGGTGGTAGCCTGAAAACTGTAAACAGTCCCAGAGCCATCGTTGACCTTGAATTTGCAAATACCCCTCAGAAGCTGCATGATTTATTAATTGGTTGGGAGATATCTGTTGTGAAGATGAATGTTTGGCTCGATTTTTTATTCATTGTTGCTTACGTTACTTTTCTTTCGGTGGCTGCCGAGTTTTGCGCCATGAAATGGCCGGTGGGGATGGGTCGTAAAGCAGGACTCTGGCTGGCCAGGCTGGCCTACCTGGCAGGTGTACTGGATATTGCAGAAAATTTGCTCATGTTGCAAAGCGTTGCGGGCCATTTTAATCCGGCCTCTTTGCAGCTTACGTATTACTGTGCAGTTACTAAATTTTCTTTAGCAGCGTTGGTGATATCGTATTTGCTTATTTCGCTGCCTTTTGCCATCAGAAAAAACAAATAATAATGATGCATACAAATCCATGGATGGTTACTGCAGAAAAAATGGTGTATGAAAATCCCTGGATCAGGCTTACTGAATTTGATGTAATTAATCCAGGCGGTGGTAAAGGTATTTATGGTACCGTTCATTTTAAAAACCTGGCAGTAGGCGCGATTGTATTGGATGAAGAGAGGAATACGTACCTCGTAGGACAATACCGGTTTCCTACAAATGTATTTAGCTGGGAAATACCGGAAGGAGGCGCTCCCGAAGGAACAGATCCACTGGAAAATGTACAGAGAGAATTGAAAGAAGAAACAGGACTGGTTGCTGCACATTGGCAGCCATTGTTACAAATGCATTTATCTAATTCTGTTAGTGATGAACTGGCGATCATTTTTCTCGCGATGGATTTGAAGCAGCAGGATGCTGAACCGGAAGAAACCGAAAAACTGGTTATTAAAAAAATTCCTTTCGATGAGGCTTACCGGATGGTAGACGAAGGGGTCATCACAGATTCAATGAGTGTTGCAGCCATATTAAAAGTAAAAATCCTTTTCGCGGAAGGAAAACTGAAGTAATACATTTGCCCATGTCTCTTAAACAAAGTTCACTTATTATAGGTCGTCAGCCACTGGTAGAGGCCCTGCAATCAGGAAAATCAATTGATAAAATCCTGCTCCAGAAAAATACCGTTGGTGATATCATCAATACCATTCGGCAGCTATCCCGAGAAAAAAATATCCCAATCCAGGTAGTGCCCGTTGAAAAACTGAATGGGATGACCAAAGCAAACCACCAGGGGGTACTTGCCATTGTTGCGAGAGTGGCCTATATGGATTTGCAACAGGTAATCGACCATGTGGTTTCGAATGGAGAGCTTCCTTTATTTCTAATGTTGGATGGTGTTACTGATGTTCGTAATATCGGAGCCATTGCCAGAAGCGCGGTATGTTGCGGCGCACAGGCTTTGATCATTCCAGACAAAGGCGTGGGCGCCTTAAATGAAGAAGCTATGAAAAGCAGCGCGGGCGCACTGGAATTGATTCATGTTTGCCGGGTAAATAGTTTATTGAAAGCAGTGGATGACCTTCACCTCAATGGCATTAAAGTATTTACCAGTGAAATGCGTGCCACAGAAAATGTGTTTGAACTACCCTTTGAGGATCCCTGTTGTATTATTTTAGGCGATGAAGGAAAAGGCGTTCAACCCCATCTGGCCAAAGCCGCCGATCATTTTTTTAAAATACCTATGGCAGGCGGCTTTGATTCATTCAATGTTTCTGTTGCTTCCGGGATTATCTTGTATGAAGCATTAAAGCATAGGATGGGTAAGTAGGAATTGGTTTACTGGTTTATTAGTTTATTGGATTACTAATTGGTAATGAATATGGGCGATCATACGCACGACTCACGACTCACGTCTCACGATTCACCCCTCACCCTCGTAGAATGCCCCCGCGATGCGATGCAGGGCTGGCGTACGTTTATTCCTACTATTCAAAAAATAAAATACATCAATGCCTTATTAAAAGTTGGCTTTGATACCCTTGATTTTGGCAGTTTTGTTTCGCCAAAAGCCATTCCGCAAATGGCTGATACCAAAGAGGTGATAGGAAAACTGGATATAACCAACAGCCACACAAAACTGCTCGCCATTGTTGCCAATTTACGGGGTGCAGAGGAAGCTATAGTGTATGATGAAATCAGTTATCTCGGTTTTCCATTTTCAATATCACCCACTTTTCAACTGCGCAATACCAACAGCGGTATGGAAGAAAGTCTGAAACGGGTAGAAGCGATACAGGAGCTATGCATTAAGCATAATAAGCAATTGGTTGTATACCTGAGTATGGGCTTTGGAAATCCTTATGGAGATAGCTACAATGAAGAAATATTGTTGCACTGGGCCAATGAAATGGTGAAGAGAGAAATAAAAATTCTATCGTTGGCAGATACGGTAGGAATGGCCACACCGGAACAGATTCAATGGGCGCTCAGTACTTTAATTCCCCGGTATCCAGCAGTTACCGTTGGGGTACATTTGCATTCAACCGCTTCTGACTGGAAATTAAAAGTGGATGCTGCTTTAGCTGCGGGCTGCCAAAGATTTGACGGGGCACTGAAAGGTATCGGCGGTTGCCCCATGGCACAGAACGAACTGGTGGGTAATATGGATACAGCATTACTGATTCCCTATCTGGAAGAAAAAGGTTTGTTACTGGGGCTCAGCAAAGATGCATTATCAGAGAGCCTTCAGTTGGCGGATGAAATATTTATCTAAATTGTTTTCTTTGTGCTCCTTTGAGCCTTGGTGGCAAAAAAAAATAAAATGGTCACATGAAATTTCATTTAGAATTCGACATCAAAAAAATAATCACCCCCATCCATCACCGGCATACATTACTGCTGATGGGTTCCTGCTTTACGGAAAATATAGGGGAGAAGCTGCGCCGGCATAAGTTTACAACACTCGAAAATCCAAATGGTATCCTGTTTAATCCGGTAAGTGTGGCAGAAGCCATACATAGTTATATCAACAACCGGCAAATAACCGTAACCGATGTTTTTCAACACAATGAAACCTGGCATAGCTGGAAACACCATAGCCGTTTCTCAGGCATCACCGCGGAAGATTGTGTTGCGAAGATAAACGCCTCCACAGCCAATGCGCATGCTTACCTGAAACAGGCCGACTACCTGCTGATCACTTTAGGTTCTGCCTGGGTCTATACTTTAACGGATCAGGCAGCCATTGCAGAAGAGGGTAGTACAGCGGCCAATAACCACAAAGCGCCCGCTAATTGGTTTGCCAGGCGATTAATGACCGCTACCGAAACTTTTGAAATAATAAATGCTATGCTACAACAGCTTACGCTGTTCAATCCGCGTTTGCAGGTAATCTTTACCATCAGTCCGGTCAGGCATTTGCGTGAAGGAATGATTGATAATAATCGCAGCAAAGCCGTGTTGATACAGGCGGTACACCAGTTGGTAGAGCAGACCAGGCAAACCTATTATTTTCCTGCCTATGAATTGGTAATAGATGATCTGCGCGATTATCGTTTTTATGCAGAGGACCTTGTACATCCCAATTACCAGGCTACCCAATATGTTTGGGAAAAATTTACAGAAGCCTGTATGAACGAAGAAACCAGGTCATTAATGAAAGAGATCGCGGAAATCAATCTGGCCTGTCAGCATAAACCTTTTAATCCTTCCACCACGCAGCACCGGCATTTCCTGTCATCTTATCAAACAAAAGCTAGGCTGCTGAAAGAGAAACATCCCTACCTGGATTTGGAAAATGAAATCTCGTATTTTGAAAAAGGGTAAGCCTGTTTTGCAGAATGTTTTATTTTTCCGGGTAGTGATTAATGTATCCTGTCGCCCCTAACCTCAATCTCTTTCATGATCTCTGTTTCATGGGCCAGCCATTCTTTCCAGCGCTTCTTTACTTTGGTTTTTCCAAGGTAGGTTTCGGCCAGGTTGATAAACAGCGTATAATGCCCCGCCTCACTTTCCATAAAGCGGCGATAAAAATTTTGCAGATAAGCATCGGGTAAACCCTCACTTAATCTTTTAAAACGCTCGCAACTTCTTGCTTCAATCAAAGCCATGGTTAATAAATGATCCAGTAAACGGTCTTCCGGACTACCCCCTTTTTTCTGAAACGCTATCAATTTATTTACATAAGCATCTTTCCGTTGCTTACCCAGTGTTAGTTTTCGTTTTTTCAGTTCATTCAGTACCAGCCTGAAATGCCCCCATTCCTCAGCAACAATGGGCGCCAGCTCATACACCAGTTTTACTTTATCAGAATACCGCTGTATCAGGGTAATGCAGGTGGTTGCTGCTTTTTGCTCACAATAGGCATGGTCAGTAAGAATGGCTTCCAGCGAAATTCCCGCCAGGTCAACCCATCTCGGATCAGTTGGCAGTTGCAGGCCGAGGATGTTTTTGGTATGTTCGGAGAGGGGCATGGGAGTTAGGAGTTAGGAGTTTGTCGAATTTTACTTTGTAAATATCTTGATTGTATTTCACATCTTCATTCGATATTCCTTGTTCGATATTAAAATGTGCTGTTATGCTTTACTTTATGACTCTGCTCAGCAAGACCCCTGCCTGAATAAAAAAAGTTACCTTTGCCAATGCAATTGAATGAACGTCTTTCGACCACCCTCTCTCATTTTTCCATTACATCCCTTAACCGGATGCAGGAAGCTGCTTCGGCTGCTATCCTGTCTGATAATGATATCCTGTTACTATCACCTACCGGTTCTGGTAAAACACTTGGTTTTTTATTACCCGTATGGCAGTTACTAAAAGAAGATACCAGGGGCGTTCAATGCCTGATACTGGTTCCTTCCCGTGAACTGGCAATTCAAATAGAACAGGTATGGAAAAAAATGGCCACTGGCTTTAAAGTGAGCTGTTGCTACGGCGGTCATGATATGCAAACAGAAATACAGAATCTTACCGAGCCCCCTGCCTTACTGATCGGTACCCCCGGTCGTATTGGTGACCATATAAAAAGAGCCACATTCGATGTTGTCAATATCAGCACTTTAATCCTGGATGAATTTGATAAATCATTGTCGCTGGGTTTTGAAGAAGAAATGTCATACATCATCGCCTCCTTACCTAATATCAGGAAAAGAGTATTGGTATCAGCTACTGCCGGCATCCCCATTCCCGAATTTACAGGTATTGGCAAGGCAACCGTACTGGATTTTATTGAAAAACATGAATCGGCCGCGGTACTGAGTTTGAAGCTGGTTTTATCAACCGAAAAAGATAAAGTTACCAGGCTATTTGATCTGCTTTGTTATATTCAGGATGAGCCCGTACTTATCTTTTGTAACCATCGGGATGCCGTGGAACGTACCGGTGCCATGTTAAAAGAAATGGGGATCGAAAACGCCGTTTTTCATGGTGGTATGGAACAGATGCAGCGTGAGCAGACACTGATACAATTCAGAAACGGAAGCGTACGTTTTTTAGTAGCTACTGATCTGGCCGCCCGCGGACTGGATATTCCCGAGATCAAACACATTGTGCACTACCATCTTCCTTCAACAGAAACAGAGTTCACACACCGCAATGGGCGCACAGCCCGGATGGATGCTTCCGGAACGGCTTACCTTTTACTGCATAACGATGAGCCAATGCCTTATTATATCAGTCAAAGGCCGCCGGTATTGGAGGTTCCTGCCGGGCAAAAGCTGCCCAAACCTGCCGAATGGGTTACGATTTATATTAATGGTGGTAAAAAAGATAAGCTGAATAAAGTAGATATTGTGGGCTTCCTCTCTCAAAAAGGCAAGCTCGAAAAAGCAGATATGGGTTTAATTATCGTAAAGGACCATAATGCGTTTGTAGCCGTAAAAAAACAAAAAATAAAAACCCTGTTACCCCTCGTACAGTCCGAAAAAATAAAGGGTACCAAATACAAAATCGTTGTGGCCAGGTAAGTCCTGATCTCTTTTTCTCTTTTTTAGAAAAATAGCCTAACTTATCCTTCTAAAAACCATAGCCATATGATTAAATACCACGAGATCAGGATCGGCGACTATCTGAAAGCGGAGTATGAAGGAAAAACCTGGGAAGGGGAAGTCGTTAACTTAAATGGAGATGAAAAACAGGTTTGTGTGGAAACAGAAGTGCAGGAGTTCTGGTTCGCGCCGGAACATTTGTTTCCTCTTGCGTTAAATGAAGCATCATTGCTGAAGCTTCATTTTCATAAACAGGCGAATGAAGATGGATCTGTTAAGTATTCAAAAGGCTCATTCCGGTTAGTAACTCCCATCGCGGGCGATTTTTCAAAAATGGAGATATGGTATCGTGAAGACAGAAGGCACAATCCGGATATACATTTTATCCATCAGTTACAGAACCAATACCTGGATATGACCAAGGTTCATCTTACTAATGAACCTATATAATTGGTTAAATAGCCGACTATATAAAAGCGCTATCTTCAAAATAAAATTCTGCTGATGAAGGGTGTTATCATAGGTTACTTTTCACTTTTCATTTTTCACTTTTCATCCGCACAGCCATTCGGGGGCAATCCCCCATCTGTAAAATGGCAGCAGGTTAATACAGATACAGTAAGGGTTATCTTTCCCAAAGGATGGGATGTACAGGCGCAACGAATCGCAACCATTATTCATCAGTTACAGAAACAATATGCCCATTCCATCGGCGATAATATTCGCAAAATAAATATGGTGCTGCAGAACCAAACCCTGTTTTCCAATGCCTATGTGGGCCTTGCTCCCTACCGAAGTGAATTATATCTTACCCCACTCCAGGATGCTTTCACCCTGGGTGCTGTTCGTTGGACGGATAACCTGGCAGTTCATGAATTCAGGCATGTGCAGCAGTATAGCAATTTTAATAAAGGACTATCAAAGGTTGCTTCTTTTATTTTGGGTGAACAGGGCCAGGCCGTTGCCAATGCAGCCGCGATACCAGATTGGTTTTTTGAAGGAGATGCTGTTTTCAATGAAACCAAATTAACCACACAGGGTAGAGGAACACTGCCACTGTTTATGAGTAGCTATCAGTCTCTGTTCATTGCCAACCGGCAATTCAGTTATATGAAACTACGCAATGGGTCACTGCAAAACTATGTACCCAATCATTATGAACTGGGGTATTTGCTGGTTGCATATGGGAGAAAAAAATATGGAGAAGATATCTGGCGAAAGGTTACTGACGACGCGGTAAGGTTCAAACCCCTTTTCTATCCTTTCCAGGGATCTGTTAAAAAAAATATTGGAATACCATTTGATCAGTTTGTAAATGAGGCCATGTTATTTTACCAATCGCAATGGAAGTTAGCGGCGAATGAAAAAACAGACTGGCTTACACAAACCGAAAAAAATAACGTGATCAGTTACAAATACCCATATCTGGCGGCTGATGGGGCTTTGGTGGTTTTAAAATCATCTTACAAAGAAATTCCTTCCTTTTATAAGTTACACACAAACGGATCAGTAGAAAAACTGGCCGTGAAGGATATTGCTACTGATGATTATTACGCTTATAAAAATGAGCGGATTGTTTACGCCGCTTATGAACCGGATGCAAGATGGGGCAACAGGGAATATCAGTCGATTAAATTATTAGATTGTAAAACCGGAGAGGAAAAAACCATCTTCTCACATACCCGTTTTTTTTCGCCCGATATTTCATCAGATGGAGAAAAACTGGCTACTGTTATGACGCAGCGGGATTCCGCATTTTTACTTTTACTAAATGTGGCGAAGGGTACCTTGATTCGAACCGTTAAAGAAGCAGACGCGGTATATGCCTACCCGAAATTTTCTGCCCATGATGAAAACCTGTATTGGATTTCACGAAAAGGAAATGGAGAAATGGCGATTAAAAAACAGGCGGTTACAGGGGGAGAAATAAAAGAAATCATGCCCTACCGTAACCGTATTATCGGGTTCTTACAGGTACAGGGTGATACAGTATTATTTACGACTACTTACAAAGGCAGAGACGAAGTATGGGCTATCATTGATGGGGTAGAACCCAATGGCCCTTACCAGCTGGCTAACTATTCTACAGGTATATACCAGGCCATACTACAGTCAGGCAATACAGTAGTAGGCGCTGTTTTTACCGCTGATGGATATCGCCTGGGCCGGTTTCAATCAAAATGGGAAAAGGTGGCCATATCAGATGCACCGGCAGATAATACAGTTGGCGGAGTGTATCAAAGACCGGATCAGCAAATGCTGAATAATTTAACTGCGCATACTTATCCTGTAAGTAACTATTCCAAATCATTTCACTTACTGAATATTCATAGTTTCCGCCCTTTCTATGAGCTGCCTGAGTATTCACTTACCTTATATGGGCAGAATATCCTGAATACTTTTCAATCAGAAATTGCCTATACCTATCAACAGAATGAAGGGAGTCATAAAATAGGATACCAGGGAATTTTTGGGGGAAGCTATGTACAGCCCTTGTTTGGTATCAGCCAGAACTGGCAAAGAAGCGGGGTTCTTTCTAAAGATACTACGCTACACTGGAATGAACTGGTTGGGCATGCCGGCTTGCAATTACCCCTGAATTTTTCCGGCGGAAAACAATACCGCTATCTCACCCTGTCTTCCACGTATAATATGGAAAAAATAAACTGGACAGGATTAGCTGAAAAAATATTTTCTAATAAGAATTTTTCTTTCCTGCACACGCGTTTATCGTATGCACAACAAGTTCAAAAAGCAAAGCAGCATATCTATCCGCATTGGGCACAGAACCTGTTATTGCAATATAAGGGCATACTCAATCAATATACTGCCAACCAGTTTCTGACCAGTGGTTCGGTATACCTGCCCGGTTTCAGTACCAACCATAGCCTGGTGATTACAGCTGCCTATCAAAGCAGGGATACGATGCAACAATACCTTTTCCCCAATAATTTCCCTTTTGCAAGGGGATACCGGGCTGTAGACTTTCCAAGAATGTGGAAAATAGGGGTTAACTATCATTTGCCACTGGCATACCCTGACTGGGGATTTGGAAACCTTGTTTATTTTCTGCGGATACGGACAAACCTTTTTTTCGACTATACCCGGGGCAAAAGCCTCAGAACAGGAGTAACGTATCCCTTTCAAACTATCGGCACAGAGTTATTTTTTGATACCCGCTGGTGGAACCAGCAGCCCATTACTTTTGGAATCAGGTATAGTAAACTGATAAATAAGGAGTTTCGCGGAACTACCCAACCCAATGTTTGGGAGCTGGTTTTGCCTGTCAACCTCTTTAATTAGCCTGATTTACGATATATTTGCCCCGCGAAAGTCCCTTTTTTAAAGGTTTTTCCACATTTTCAAGATATTTTTCCACTAATTTTTCATATTCCGGTTGCGATTTTATATCTTTGCAGCCCCAAAAATTGTATGTCGAAACAACCACTGATTAAACAAGATGGCGTAATTCTGGAAGCCTTGAGCAACGCAATGTTCAGGGTGAAATTAGAAAACGGTCATGAGATACTGGCCACCATCTCAGGTAAAATGCGGATGCACTACATCCGGATATTGCCAGGTGATAAAGTAGGGGTTGAGATGAGTCCGTACGATTTGAGCAGGGGAAGGATCATTTTCAGGTATAAATAATTTTAACGCTCAACGCTGAAAGCATAAAGCCCAAAGCCGAAAGCAGCAACGAGATAAAAAAACAGGCAATGAAAGTTAGAGCTTCCATTAAAAAACGCAGCGTTGATTGCAAGATTGTGAAGAGAAAAGGCAAGTTATTTGTGATCAACAAAAAGAATCCCCGTTTTAAGCAACGCCAGGGATAATCAATTGGGAAATTGTTTAATGGGGGAGTCTGGTATTACCCGGTTTCAATTTTCAGATTTTCAAATTTTCAAATTATAAAAATCGAATATGGCTCGTATTGCCGGTATTGACTTACCAAAAAATAAAAGAGGAGAAATTGGTCTGACCTATATTTTTGGTATTGGCCGTTCAACTGCTCAGTATATCCTTATCAAAGCTGGTATTGACTTTGACAAAAAAGTAAACCAGTGGGATGATGATGAGCAGGGTGCTATCCGTAACATCATCAACAATGAGTTTAAGGTGGAAGGCGCTTTGCGTAGTGAAGTATCTATGAGCATTAAGCGCTTATTGGATATTGCCTGTTACCGTGGCCTGCGTCACCGTAAGGGGTTACCTGTTCGCGGTCAGCGCACCAAAACCAATAGCCGTACCAGAAAAGGTAAACGCAAAACGGTTGCCGGTAAGAAAAAAGTAGCTAAGAAATAATTCATAGTTGAAACCTGCCTCCTTATCGGGACAGGTTTCAACATAGAAATCCGTTATGGCTTGGATAGTCTCGGTAACCTGGGAAAGGAGAGTATAGCGGTTCCCGCTTCAACGGGATTTTTTATTGTGTAAGCGTACCTCAAAAAAAAATTATGGCAAAACCACAAAAGGCGCAGAACAGTGCAAAAGCTGTTGCCAAAAAAAGAATTGTAAAAGTAGAGGCAGCCGGTGAGGTTCGCATTTCTGCAACTTTTAACAACATTATCATCAGTTTCACCAACAAAGCCGGTCAGGTGATCAGTTGGAGCAGTGCCGGGAAAATGGGCTTCAGGGGTTCTAAAAAGAATACCCCTTATGCCGCTCAAATGGCTGCCGCGGATGCTGCAAAAGTTGCTTCTGAAGCAGGTGTGAAACGTGTAGACGTTTTTGTAAAAGGACCAGGATCAGGACGTGAAGGCGCCATCCGCTCCATCGCACAATCCGGGGTGGAAGTTACTTCTATCAAAGACGTAACCCCATTACCACACAATGGTTGCAGACCACCCAAACAACGTAGAGTTTAATCCCCCATGCTCCTGATGGAGTAATGGATTTTTATAACCGGATGTATAATTGATTTTAGATTTTTTGATTATACATCGTCATTAAAAAATCGAACTTAATATTATGGCACGTTACACAGGTCCTAAGACCAAAATTTGTAGAATTTTCGGCGAACCCATTTTAGGTAATGGTAAGTGGTTGGGTAAGAACAGCAACCCTCCCGGTCAGCATGGTGCGGCCCGTAAGCGTAAAACCCTTGGTGAATACGCTTTACAATTAAGAGAGAAACAAAAAGCAAAGTATACTTATGGTGTACTTGAGCGCCAGTTCCGTAAAACCTTTGAAGAAGCGCAACGCTTGAAAGGGGTTACCGGTGAAAACCTGATTAAATTACTTGAATCACGCTTGGATAACACTGTTTACCGTTTGGGTTTAACTGCCAGCCGTCCTGAAGCAAGACAGTTGGTTAACCACAAACACATTACGGTTAATGGTGAAGTAATGAATATTCCTTCTTACCAATGTAAGGCAGGTGATGTAATCACGTACAGACCAAAAAGTGCGGACAACGCTTCTTTAACCGGTAAGAGCCGCGGTAAAAATCCTAAGTTTAGCTGGTTGGATTGGAATGAAACTGAAAAGAAAGGTACTTTCATTACATTCCCTGAACGTGAAAGTGTTCCGGAGAATATCAAAGAGCAACTGATCGTAGAATTGTATTCTAAATAGCGTGAATCGTGAGTCGTTGGTCGTGAGTTTTTCTCACGTCTCACGTCTCACGCCTGACGTTTCACATATTTTCCTTTTTATCTCATGTGGGTAAAAAGACAAACAAATAAAACAAGTTTTAATATGGCCATATTAAGCTTTCAGAAACCTGACAAGATCGTTTTACAAAAAGCAAATGACTTTGAAGGTCAATTCGAATTCCGTCCGTTAGAGCCAGGCTTTGGTCTGACCATTGGTAATGCGCTACGCAGGGTATTACTGAGCTCACTCGAAGGTTTTGCTATCGTTGGTATCAAAATCGAAGGAGTAGATCACGAGTTTGCCACTATCAAAGGTGTAACGGAAGATGTTACTGAAATTATCCTTAACCTTAAGCAGGTTCGGTTTAAGAAACATGTTGAGCACGATGTTGCCAACGAAAAGATTACTTTATCCATTAAAGGCCGTACCGAATTCTATGCCGGTATGATCGGTGAATTATCACAAAACTTCCAGGTGATGAACCCAGAGTTGGTGATCTGTACCATGGATACTACTTCTAAACTGGATATTGAACTGACTATTGCCAAGGGCCGTGGTTATATTCCTGCAGAAGAGAATAAGATTAAAGATGCTGTTTTCGGATATATCGCTATCGATTCTATTCACACACCTATCAAGAATGTTAAGTACGCTATTGAGAACTATCGTGTAGAACAAAGAACTGACTACGAAAAACTGATCCTTGATGTAGCTACTGATGGTACTATCCATCCGGAAGACGCCGTTAAACAGGCATCACGTATTCTTATCCAGCACCTGATGATCATCACTGATGAAAACATCACTTTCGATAACAAGGAAGATAAGAAAGAAGATGTAGTGGATGAGCACGTTTTACAATTACGTAAAGTGTTGAAAACACCACTGGAAGATCTTGATCTGTCTGTACGTGCCTTCAATTGCCTGAAAGCTGCGAAAATTAACAGCCTTAGCGAACTGGTACAATACGAACAGGAAGACCTGATGAAGTTCAGAAACTTCGGACAGAAATCACTCTCTGAAATTGAGCAGGTGTTAACTGAAAGAGGATTGAGTTTTGGAATGGATCTTAACAAATTAGGATTAGATAACTTAGATAATTAATTTGTACGCTTAACGCTTAACGCGATAGAGCTATTTACTCATATCTTGTAATTCCTGACACGGTACAAGATTAAAAACAACATGTCATGCGTCACGGAGACAAAATCAACAATTTAGGCCGTAAGAAAGCACACAGAATTGCTTTATTACAAAATTTGGCCAGCCAGTTAATCACACACAAACGTATTGTTACCACTTTGGCCAAAGCCAAAGCCTTGAGAACATACGTTGAGCCACTGATTACCAAAACCAAGAAAAACGAATCTGCTACTCAAATTAGTCACAATCACCGCTTGGTATTTGCTGAATTGCAGGATAAAATTGCAGTAAAAGAGTTATTCACTGTAGTAGGTCCTAAAGTAGCCAGTCGCCCGGGGGGGTATACCCGTATCCTGAAATTAGGCATACGTCCGGGTGATAATGCTGAGAAAGCAATGATTGAACTGGTTGATTTTAATGAAATCTACGGTAAGGGTGTTGACAAAGCTGCTGAACCCGCTAAGAAAACACGTCGTGGACGCGCTCCTAAAAAAGCGGATGCCGCGCCAGTTGCTGAAGCAGCAGTTGTTGAAGCCCCGGCTACCGAAGAAAAAGCAGCAGACTAAACATGAAAGCAACTTAATTATAAAGGCAAAATCGTTTTACGGTTTTGCCTTTTTTCTTATGTAGCAAAGTGTGAGAAAGTTTATAAGGGATTTTAACCAGGATGAAGTTTTTTTGCATTTGAAAAGAGATAGTATACAATGAGCCAATCCAAGCAACCAGCGATCTTATTACTAGCCGACGGACATATTTTTCACGGCTTTTCTTTTGGTAGTACCGGAACTGCTACCGGTGAGATATGTTTCAATACTGGTATGACAGGCTACCAGGAAGTATTTACAGACCCAAGCTATGCCGGGCAGATCCTGGTTATGAACAATGTACATATTGGAAATTATGGTGTAAAAAGCGCCGATGTTGAGAGCAGCAGCGTCAAGATCCGTGGGTTAATAGCCAGAAACCTGGAAGAACAATTTAGCCGGTTACAGGCAGAAGGTGATCTGAATGAATATTTAAAAGCCAATCATATTGTAGCTATTGAAGATATTGATACCCGGGCCCTTGTTGCGCATATCCGTACCAAAGGAGCCATGAACTGTATCATCTCCACCGAAGAACCCGCTATTACAAAACTAAAAGAAGCATTGGCTAAAGTACCTGATATGGATGGTTTGGAACTGGCCAGCACCGTTAGTACTACTGAAGAATATGAATTGGGTGATAAGAATGCACTACTAAAAGTTGCTGTACTTGATTTGGGTATTAAGCAACACATTTTGCAATGCCTGGTTTCCAGAGGCGCACATGTAAGGGTGCACCCGGCAAAAACCAGTTTCCAGCGGTTGAAGGAATTTAATCCAGGTGGATATTTCATATCTAATGGCCCCGGTGATCCTTCTGCCATGCCTTATGCCATTACAACCGTGAAAGCCATTTTACAGGATAATAAACCGGTATTTGGGATATGCCTGGGTCACCAGTTACTGGCATTGGCCAATGATATACCCACTTTTAAGATGCACCATGGTCACAGGGGCCTTAACCATCCGGTAAAAAATATCATCACCGGCCAATGTGAAATTACTACACAGAACCACGGTTTTGGCGTAGATCCTGAAGCTGTTCGTAAACACCCGAATGTAGAAATAACCCATGTGAACCTGAATGATGATTCTATTGAGGGGATACGTTTGAAAGACAGGCCCGCCTTCAGTGTTCAATATCACCCTGAAAGCACACCCGGCCCACATGACAGCCGCTACCTGTTTGACCGTTTTATTGAAATGATGAACGCGAATTAGGGGAACACGAATTACACGAATTTTTACGAATTATACGAATTGAAATTGGCCATCATCCTATCACGATTACCTATTTGGCTTATCAGACAAATGCCTTCCAGACTAATATAACGTAGAAATAAACCTGATTAATTCGTGTAATTCGTAAAAATTCGTGTAATTCGTGCTATGAAAATCGCGATCATCAATGGCCCCAACCTAAATCTACTGGGAAAAAGGGAAACAGATATATACGGCAATCTGTCATTTGAAAAATACCTTGATGAATTAAACAATCTCTTTCCCGCGGTTATATTTCATTATTTTCAGAGCAATGTAGAAGGCGAATTGGTTAATGAACTGCAAAGGGTAGGGTATGATTATGACGGTATCGTACTGAATCCTGCCGGTTACACACATACTTCCGTTGCTATTGGCGATGCGATAGCTGCTATAAAAGCGCCCGTTGTAGAAGTACATATCAGTAATGTACATTCCAGGGAGCATTTCAGGCACTTATCTCATGTATCGGGTAAATCCGCAGGCAGTATCTTTGGGTTGGGGTTGAAAGGCTATGAACTGGCTATTCGCTGGCTGGTGGAAAAGAAATAGTTCTTCCTTCTTTACTACATCATGAATACTTCTTACCAAAAAAAAATATATTGGCTCATCCTGGTCTTTTCAGTTGTGAAACTGATCAGTGCTTCCCTTTTGGAACTGGGGAATGATGAAGTGTATTACTGGACCTATGCCCTGCAGCCCGACTGGAACCATTTTGACCACCCACCCGGGGTTGGATGGCTGATACGACTTACTACTTTTAATTTGTTATGGGTGAATGAAGTATCTCTACGGTTGGGAAGCATTCTCTCTGCCGCTATCGCTACCTGGTTTATTTTTAAAACAGGTAAGATAATAGCCAATGAGAAAACAGGCTGGTACGCGGCGCTTATTTATAATTGTTCCGTATATACCGGTTTTATTGCCGGGTTTTTTATACTGCCTGATTCTCCACAATTGCCTTTCTGGACAGCTTCACTGTATTTGATGACACTGCTCTTCATCAAGAATAAAGAGCAAAAACTGATAGCCTGGTTAACATTAGGGTTGATGATAGGGCTGGCCTCACTGTGTAAAATACATGGCTTGTATTTGTGGGCAGGCTTTGGCTTGTTCCTTGTGCTCACCCGAATAAAATGGTTGCTGAACTGGAGATTGTATGCAGGCTTGGCAATAACAATACTCTGTTTATTACCAGTCTTTTACTGGAACCTGATGAATGATTTCATTACCTATCGGTTTCATTCGGATAGGGTAACGCATACCAGCATTCAACCGGATATGCTGGGAAGAGAGCTTGGCGGAGAGTTTGCTTACCAGAACCCCGTTATTTTTATTCTGATCATTATTGCTTTAATAATGCTGTTAAAGAAACAGATATACTTAAACCCAGGAAGCACTTTAGTATGGTTATTGTGTATGAGCTTACCAATGATCTTCCTTTTTTGGGGTGTATCCTTATTGAATCCAACCCTGCCACATTGGAGCGGGCCGGGGTTTATCCCTTTATACCTTGTTGCTGCATTATACCTTGAAAAAAAATCATTGCAATTAATACCTGGATGGATCAGCATTGCCGGAACATTTTTTATCATTGCTTTGATAAGCGGCATTGGATTAATCAGGTTATCACCTGTAAATTTTGGAAGTCATGCCCAACCAAACTATGGTGAGTATTGCCCTACACTGGATATGTCTGGTTGGAAAGATTTCAGCAAAGCATTTGCCTTACAGGTGAAAGAGGATATTGTAAAGGGAAATATGAAAGCGAATTCTCCCATCATAATAAATAAATGGTTCCCTGCCGGGCATCTTGAATTTTATACATCACGTGAAACCGGATTACCTGTAATAGGTATTGGCCATATAGAAGATATTCACAAGTTTGCCTGGTTGAATAAAGAAAGAGCCCCGCTGCAGGCAGGAAGCGATGCCTATGCGATTGTACCCTCTAATCTTCCGTTGGATGTTACAGAAACGTATGGTTCCTATTTTACCTCCATTGAAAAACCGCAAGTAATCAATCAAATAAGAAGTGGGGGAGTAGTCAGGTATTTTTATGTGTATCGCTTGAAGAATTGTAAACTTCTACCAAAGCCTTTACTGCCCTGAGCGCTGGCACTTATCAGGCTGTTTAATTTTCTTTATTCTGCGCACTGTCTACCGGGCCATTGAGCTCAATCTCTTTCTCTTTTTTGGCAAAAAGGCTTTCAAAATCTTTTCGGTATGAAATGCTTACGCCCTGCCTGTTCCTGCGTCCAAAACTGGATCCACTGAAGTCAAGACTGTTTTTATTAAATATAATTAACCTTAGTTTTTTATCCTTCGATAAAACAATTTCAATATTTACATTGGGTAGCCATTGGGTATTGCCATTCTGTATGGCGGAACTATTTCCGAAATTGAAATCTATATCACTGCCAAGCGTTATAATTATTTTATCATTGGCAAATGCATAGCCAAATTTCAGATCCACCCTTGTGCGGTCCAGTTTACCATTGCTTGCATCAATTTTGTTGCTGCCCGGATCAAGCAGGTTTGAACTGCTGTATACACTTGTGCCAACATCAAAACGAAGACTCTTATCCCCGGTAATTTTATACAGCAGGTTTGATAAAACTTTGTTCACACTTTTAGTTAACAATTTTGAAACTGTATTTACAGTTAATGAAGTGATGGAGTAAGGTGTTATCCCCGAACTGTTATTACCTCCTCCGGGAGGCGCAAAAGCATTGAACAAAATGAGAAATGCTACCTGGTTTAATATTTCGTTCTGATCCTTTTCAAGACGGTTAATATACTGTGTAAATTCATTATCCGATTTAACCGGACTGCCCTGGGGGAAGTCGAGTTTAAATTTAATATCAGGCTTGTTAAGTTTATCGCGTAACATGGCAATTACATATACATCACCCCGGTAGCCTTTTACTGCAGGACTTAAATTAAGATTACTAACAAGGTCAGACAAACTAATGCGTTCTGCAGTATAGCGCGCGTCTATATGAAGATCAGCTCTGAAAGGGTCTCCTTTCCATTCAATATAGTTTCCTGCATCCGGCAGTAACTCAAATGGTTTGCGTATCAACCCCTGGAAATTAAAAACATAGCTTCCTCTTTCAATATTGTACCTGCCCCACATGGTAAGCGGCTCTTTTGTGCCGACATTTATTTTTAACTTTCCATTACCTACCGCCTTAATCACATCACCTGTTAAATCATCCAGGATAACATCAATCATCATTTGGTTATTGGCTGTAATGTCCAGGTCAACGTTGAGGTTGAAATTACTATTTGAGCCCTCCCTCTCCATTTCAGTTCCATACTGTTTGAACTCAATAAAATCGGCAACACCACTCTCTCTGCTAACCGAATTTGGAATGTAAATATGTGAACTGTCATTCGATTCAGCAATAATGCTCATCCTGGCATTCGATTCCGGCCCCTTCAATGTTAAGGTAGCGTTACCAATTGCTTTACCATAGAACTGTTGGTTATCGGTTGCCTTGGTATCTATCAGCAAAAGTTTATGGGTAGTCAGATCGAAATCAAACGTCATATGCTTAAATCCTTTCTCCAGTAACCTGCCACGAACCGTACCAATATTCTTATAACGGTCCCGGATATGGAATGTTCCAAAATCAATACCTTCTTCGGTAAAATTAATATCAGCGGAATCAATCGTATAATATACCTGCGAATAATTCACTTTCATGCCGGCATTCCGAAGTTTAATTTTTCCGAACAGGTCCGGCGCATTCAGATTCCCGCTAATGGTCAATAAACCGGTTGCCCTGCCGGTAAGGTCGGTAAAGAGATTACTGAGAAATTTGTGTAAAATATCTATGCGCGAATTGGCCAGGTCTATCTCTGTATGAAAAGATTTTCCGCTCGTATCTTTCACCTGATACCTGCCGGTCGCGGAAAATCTGTAATCATCATTTGGCGATTGTACCGTGTAGGTAATTTCACCTGATTTGCTGTCATATCCCGCCTTAATATTCACCAGGCCAATTGAATCGTCATCCATCCGGAACTGCTCCGCTTTTAAATTGGCAGAGGCCTGAAAATTACCCATCAAATCATTCAAGGCGATACTGCCTGAAGTAACTGCCTCCAGTCTGGGGTCTTTGAAAAATATACCAGTAATATCTCCCATTACTACATTCTTCAATTTCACCACCAGGTCACTGGTTTTACTAATATTGCCAGGTACTGTCTCTATCGCTATTTCCTGGAAACCCTGTGTAAATTTTACATTCTTCGCCTGGGCCAGGTTTGTTCTGACCGTAATTTCTCCCGATTTTTCAATGCTCCATTTTTTTTCATTCAACACAAAGGAAGAAGGCCTGAACTGAATTTTTACGCCATCGGTTAAAGTATACACATCCGCATATAAATCAGCTTCTGTAAACGTATTGTTGGCGCTGGTTTTTATGGATACAACAGAATGGTCCTGATTGGACGTAATGACCAGTATGGTATTTGGGAAGCGAAGACTGTCGCTCACCTGTATACTACTGATATTTCCTGTTAATGACAGGGTATCCAGGTTTCCCTTTCCTTGCAGGTCAAGGCCGGTGAAACTACTATTATCATATTTGCCGGATGGAATTTCTGCAAGAATACCCAATTGATTTAATCTGGTATCTACTGACCCGGTAATTTTCGCATAATTGAAGCCCGCTATTTTTTTATCTATTATTTTCAGATAAGGTTCGATATTACCCGTGTTAACCGAAAATGAAAACTGTTGGTTTTTAGGAATGGATTTTAACCGCTTGATATAAGAGGGGTAATAATGGCTCAGAAAGCTCTGAAAACTGGAAGGCAATCCAAGAATACTGAATTTACCCAAAACAGTGGCATCAAAATCATTACTACCCAGGTGTAAAGATTTAATTGAGTCTTCATAGCTTGATACAAGGTTCAATGAATCGAAACTTAGTTTTGTCGCACCGCTTTTAATTGTTGCGTTTAGGAATTTGGCCGTGCCCAGGAAATTATCAATATTGGTGCCGGTAAAATTAACGTCTAACAGGCCGGTTAATTCAAGTGAATCCGTTGAATTTTTCAAAAGATTCAGTGAATAGAGATTTGAATGTACCAGGTCACCCAGAATATTAAATCTTGGTAAGTCTTTGGTCAGATCAATTTCAACAGTACTCGTAAAATCGAGATTTGGGTCATTAATTTTTACTTCCCCTTTGAAATATTTTTTCTGAAAAGTTCCATTGGTCACTATATCGCTATAGGTATAATTATTGTAGGTAAGCGATGATATCTTTCCTTCTAATGTTGTTTTCAATTTGTCAATCGTAAAATTGCTGCCGGTAATTTTACCTTTAAAGTCAACAAGCCCCAGTAAAGTATCATTTAAAAATTTGCCCATGTTAAAGCGGCTGGTTTCTATATCACCTGTATAACTGGGTTCTCCTTTTTCAGGTAAATGAAGACTGATATTGGTTTTGATGCCACCTAACTGTGTACTGAAAATTCCGGCTGTAACAAAATTTTGGGAAGTGCCATTAAAATTTCCTCTGTAAATAATTTTTCCTAATGCAGCAAGATTTGGTGAGTTTACACCTTTCAATACAGGTATCAATACCCCCAGGTCATAATAGTTTGTTTGCAGCGTGCCATTGGTAAGGCTGATATTGGTACGGTTGATATCGGGTAACCCCTTCATGCGTAATAACCCATTCATTTGGGTTCCGGCTCCCGAACCTGCAGATAAATGGGTAACGGTAAAATTATCAACGGTACCCAGGTAATGTCCACTTACTATAAAATTCCTTTTCCAGGAACTGAGTTCCGGTGCAAAAAAAGCAATATCATCACTACTCACTTTCGATTCTTTGAAAACTGCATTCATGGTTACCCTGGTAATATAATCCGAAAAGTCATTATTAAAATCTTTGAATTGCATGGCATAATAATCAGTCAGCCTGCTTTTGTTAGTTTGCAAATCTAATTTTGACAGTTCCATGATCTGCGGGGTAAGCCTGAAATCTGTTTTCAGTTTTTTAATTTCCAGGCCGCATCTGTCTTTTGCCGAAATGTGTACAATGGCACGCAGTGTATCTTTTATAAACCGGAGACCGGAGATTGAACCGTTTAATTTGCTAAGTTGTATATGACTTCCATCAAAAAAAGGTAATGGTTTATTCAGATTACCGTCTATAAATAAACTACCACTCCTGATAGAGATATTCCCTGCCAGTACTGATATATCACCTACATTGAAATACATTCCGGTATCTGCACCCGCTTTCTTATTCCGTAAAATTTTTGGCCGTAAGCCAGGTAAATCCTGTATGCTGATAAAGGGTTTATCCAGGGAAATACGATTGATGAAAAAGGTATTTTTCACTAAATCTATATTTTCTGCATCTACTACTAAACTGGCCACAGTGATATTCATTTTTTCTCCAACCCATAGATCATTTTTCTGAAATCGCAGGTTTTTTACATCCACTTTCTTTAGGTTCAGGGCAAATCCATTTTTTTTCTTTGAAGTACCAGGAGATGTAAAATAATCTACTAAAAAACCATAGTTCCAGGTCGAATCTTTACGCTGAAGCTTGATTACCGCGTCTTCCATGCCCACAAAATGAAGGGTGGCCTTTTTTTTCAGGAAAAACCAATCAGTGATCCTCACTTTTAATTGTCCTGCATAGAGTAAGGTGTCTTTCTGTTTATCCCTAACCATCGTTCCTTCTAAATTGAACCGGTTAAAAAGAGAAAAACTGACTGATTGAATACTTACTTCAGTTCCAAGCGCGTTAGATAGACGGCTTGTAGCAATCTTTACCAGCCTGTTTTGCACAAAATCAGTTTGAATAGCGATAAAAACCAATAAGATAATGGCAATAATAACGAGAACAGTACGGCGTAATATTGTAAAGAAGCGCTTCAGGAGGTCTTTTGTTTGAGTGGCAAAAATAGGCATTCGTAGTGGTAAGGCAAATACAATACCAAACCGCTCATTTTATCCAATAAAATGATACTATAGCCTTCCATTTAATGCTGTGTATCAGAACCGCGCAGAACAAAAAAGTTTCTGAAACCTTGGAAATTAGCTGTCTTTTCCTATTTTAGAGTGCTGATGATGCTTTTCCTACGGTATAGGTAATTGGCCACAAGGCGAATGAGAACCGGCAGGGATGATTATTGAACAAATTAACATTCATGGCAGGCAATGGCCCGGTACATTCCTGCTTTTAAAAAAAGTAAAAAGATTCGCATGAAAAAAATAATTGTCTCTTTGCTCTTTATCACTGCCCTGGCCTGCCAGAAAAAGCCCAAACCCGCCGAAGTGGAAATGCACTTAAAAAAAGCGATGTCTGAGTTTTTATATGAATCTGTAAACAATGATTCAACCAAAGTGAAATTTGATGTGCAGGAAGTAATCTATTATGAAGAATTAGAATCTTACGAATGTGAATTCAAGGTAAATATGAAGCAGGATGGAAAAGATACAGTAGGGCAAATGACTGCAACCATTACCAGGGACTTTACAAAAGTAAAAAGAAAGATTTAATGGTAGGGAAAGGGAACTGGCGCTTAAAAAAGTATTAACCGATTAAAAGAATATTCTTTCTTCTGCTGAGTAACTTTTTTTGAATTCCTTGGGGGTACATCCTTTCTTCTTTTTAAATATGCGGTTGAAATTGGATATATTATTAAACCCGCATTCATAGGCAATCTCCGAAACCGATTGTGTGGTATCAATTAACATCCGCGAAGCATGGCCCAGACGGATTTCTGTAAGACTGTCAATGAAAGTCATGCCGGTTCTTGTTTTGAAAAACCGGCTGAATGCAGACTCAGCCATATTGGTTAATTTGGCTACTTCTGTAAGTGAAATGGAGTTGTGAAAATTTTCATTGAGGTATTCCATCACTCTTTCTACCCTGCGACTGTTATAGGAGAAATTCTCCATATTGTTAAATGTAGAGTTAGACAACATACGTGAATGTCGTGAGATTGATAATTCATGTAAGATCGACATTAACTCATAAACGGATTCAAAACCACTTTTTTTGCTTAACCGCATGATACGCGAAGAGAGTAGAGAGGCTGTTTCGTAAGAAAACAGAATGCCCCTTAAAGAATTTCCCAACATCGTTCTAATAAAGGAAAGCTGGTTTCTGCGGAGAAATTTTTCGTCAAATAAGTCCTTATGAAACTGTATCGTTACTTCAGTAATTTCTCTACTCTTGCATTTATGGGTAAACCATGCATGCTGTAAATTGGGGCCAATCAATACCAGTTCATATTCACCTATTTCTTCAACATGGTCTCCAACAATTCTTTTAACTCCTTTGGCATTCTTTATAAAATTCAGCTCGAATTCTTCATGGTAATGAACCGGAAAATCAAACTCAGTTTTGGTACGGGCAAACACTGTAAAACAGTCTGCCGATGTAAGGGGTGTTATTTCTCTTAAAATTTTTTTCTGCATGGTTAGGGTTCGGTTGGCTGTTACCCTTTCAGGTCTTAAAAGTATATAATTGAGTGGTACAATGTTTCATTAGGTATATAACCTTATAACTAGTTGTTTATTAGTTATTTAGGTTTATTTATTTAATGAGTAAACGCCGTAAAAATAAATATGTTTTATTGATATTTGATAAAATGGTACTATATTATAGGCAAAGGGCAACACTTACCCCTATCTGACATTCAAATAGGTCTTTTCGCTGCAATCACTTGCTCCTTTTTGGCTTATTTTTTATAGTAGAATATTGGTTGAAGCCGGTACATTTAACTAAGAATCTGCGGAAACAATCAATAGCATCTCATGAAACTGTCCTTTCTTGATATCTCAATCATTGTATTATATCTCTTGTCGATGGTAATACTTGGCTGGGTACTCCGGAAAAAAGCAAGGGAGAACCAGGCGAATTACCTGATGGGTGGCAAACAATTACCCTGGTACCTCCTGGGAATGAGCGATGCTTCAGACATGTTTGATATCAGTGGTACCATGTGGATGGTGGCCCTTTGTTTTGTGTATGGAATGAAAAGCATCTGGATACCCTGGCTTTGGCCAGTATTTAACCAGGTGATATTAATGATGTTTTTATCCAAATGGTTGCGCCGGTCAAATGCCACAACAGGCGCTGAATGGCTGGCCACACGTTTTGGAAAAACCGGTAAATCTGTGCTGGCCTCACATAATGTGGTGGTTGCTTTCGCATTACTCAGTTGTTTTGGATTCCTGGCGTATGGTTTTGTTGGACTTGGAAAATTTATCGAAATTTTTGTGCCATGGAGCCAGGTAAAACCATACCTTCCTTTTGATATTGCCCCTGCTTATGTTGCACACTTCTATGGTATCCTGTTTACACTGTTCGCCATGTTTTATTCCATCCTGGGGGGCATGCGCAGTATTGTACTTGGCGACCTGATCAAATATATCATAATGACCATTGCCTGTATCGCTATCGCTATCATCGCTTCACAGCATTTGCACGGGCAAACACTGGTGGTTCCTGATGGATGGTTCGATCCTTTCTTTAACTGGAATCTGAATCTCGACTGGAGCAGGCTCATCCCGGAAGCGGGTAAAAAAATTACCGAGGATGGATTTGGTATTTTTGGTTTCTTTTTTATGATGATGTTATTCAAAGGAATATTTGCAAGCCTGGCCGGCCCCGCTCCTAATTATGATATGCAAAAAATTCTGTCTACCCGGTCGCCCAAAGAAGCCTCTAAAATGAGTGGGTTTGTATCTGTTGTTTTATTGCCCGTCAGGTATTCAATGATTATTGGGCTTACGGTATTAGGACTGTTATATTATCAGCAACTTGATCTGAGCTCACCCAATGGAGTGGACTTTGAAAAAGTACTGCCATCGGTCATTAACAATTATTTACCTGCCGGAGTTTTGGGTTTGGTATTAACCGGGTTATTAGGGGCATTCATGGGTACTTTTGCCGGTACATTAAACGCGGCACAGGCCTATATCGTTAATGATATCTATGTTAAATTTATAAACCCTCAGGCATCTACTAAAAAAATTATTTCCGTCAATTACCTGTCAGGGTTAGTGGTAGTAATCATAGGTATTATATTGGGTTTTTTTGCAAAAAATGTGAATTCGGTTTTACAATGGATCGTTGGCGCTTTGTATGGAGGGTATATCGCATCTAATATGCTGAAATGGTTTTGGTGGCGCTTTAATGCGAACGGTTTTTTCTGGGGTATGATGAGTGGCATTATCGCAGCGCTTATTTTCCCCTATATATTTGATGGTCTTCCCTTATATAACTGGCCCTTACTTTTTATCATATCTCTGGCCGGTTGCCTGGTAGGAACCTATACAGCCCCTCCAACTGATGAAACGGTACTTAAACAATTTTATTTTACTGTTAAACCCTGGGGGTTTTGGAAACCCATTCAGCAAAAAGTAGTGGCAGAAAATCCTTCCTTTATTTCCAATCAAAAGTTTGGGTTGGATATGTTCAATGTTGTATTGGGCATCATAGCGCAATTGTGCTTAACCGTAGTTCCCATGTATCTCGTGCTTTGGATGAAATTGCCTTTGTTGTTTACCGTTATCATTTTGGCTGTTATTATTTTTATTCTCAAAAAAACCTGGTGGAATAAATTAGAGAACTAATTCCTATTGTGCTCCCATATTGCCCATGTTCATTTTTACAGGATTCAGCGCGGTATCAATCCAGGTAATAGATGCCAGTCCACTTTGGGCCTCCCCAGCTAAAATGGCTTTGTCGCCGGATACCTGGTTGCATCCTTTAGCGACGATCAGGGGGCGTACTACACATATAATTTAATATAATTTGTATGCTAAAAAGGTATCTTAAGCCGCAAGCTGCAAAATTGCCTAAAAATTGGCTGAAATGGCTATCTGTATTGAGTTTTGAGTGATAAGATCACTTATTAAAATTAAACTATGTGTATTTAGTACATATTACAAATGGTAAAATCATACAATAAAATGTTAAAAAAACATAGCCCTTCATTAACAATCCGTTATATATTTAGCCCCTGATTGCTATATCCTTTAACTCACAACCCAAATTGCTATGCCAACAAAAATTAATTTGCTTGTCAGGAGTTACCTCCTTGCGCTGTTTCTCGTGTTTTTTAGTTTCAATGTTTTAGCTCAAAACGTAATCACTGGTAAAGTAACCAATAAAGCAAACGGTCAGCCGATTGTTGGTGCTACTATTCAGGTGAAAGGTACAACCACTGTTTCCCTTACTAATAATGAGGGTGTTTTCAGTATTAATGCGGGGCTTAAAGCTGTGTTAACAGTTTCTGTAGTTGGTTTTGAGGCTGTAGAGCAGGCTGTCGCGGGAAAAAGTGAATTCATTTTTGCGCTTACCGAAACAACCAGCCAGTTGAATGAGATCCTGGTTACCGGCTACTCTTCCCAGCGTAAAAAGGATATCACAGGATCTGTTTCTGTGGTAAACGTAAAAGACCTGAAAGCAGTACCGGCAGGTAGCCCCGCGCAAATGTTGCAGGGCCGTGCTTCCGGTTTGAATGTAGTTACCTCTGGTCAGCCCGGTTCCGGTAGCAATATCCGTATCCGTGGTATCACATCATTTGGTAATGTGGATCCCCTGGTAATCGTAGATGGTGTTCAGGGAAGTTTAACCAACCTGAACGTTTCTGATATCGAGTCAATCCAGGTATTGAAAGATGCCGGTGCCGCCTCTATCTATGGTGTGCGTGGTTCCAATGGTGTAATTGTGGTAACTACCAAGAAGGGTAAATCTGGTCGTGCCTCTGTTACCTATGATGCATACATCGGTACACAAAGACCCGCTTCCGGTAATCCATTCAACCTGTTAGGTACACAGGGCATGGCAGACCTTACCTGGTTAGCCTTCAAAAATTCTGGTCAAACACTAACTCACCCTCAATACGGTAGCGGTGCTTCTCCTGTAATTCCTGATTATATCCTTAATGGCCCTAATTCCGGTGTTTCAGGCGCTATTTCAGCGGCTGATTTAGCCAAATATAATGTTACTGATTTCAGCAAAAGCATTTATCAGATTACTGCCGCCAACAAAACCGGTACCGATTGGTTCCATCAAATTTTCCAACCGGCCGCTATTCAAAGCCATACCATTACAGCCAGTGGCGGAAATGATAAGAATACCTATCTGTTCTCCATGAACTACTTCAATCAGCAGGGTACCCTGATGGGTACTTACCTGAAAAGATATTCAGCACGTATCAATACCACTTTCAATATCAAGAACAATATCCGTGTAGGAGAGAACCTGTATATCTATAACAGAACTAACCCACAAATTGGTAACCAGAGTGAGGGTAATGCCATTTCAATGACCTATCGCGAACAGCCCATCATTCCTGTGTTTGATATCAATGGCGGATTTGCAGGAACCGCGGCCAAAGGCCTGGGTAATGCCCAGAACCCCGTAGCTAACCAGATGAGGACTTTTGAAAACAAAGGCAACTCATGGAATATTGAGGGTAATATATTTGCCGAAGTAGACTTTCTGAAACATTTTACTGCCAGAACGGCTTTTGGCGGTACCATGGGTAATTTTTATAATTATAATTTTGGATTCCGTACCTATGAAAATGCGGAAAACAATGGTTCCAATTCATTCAATGAAAATGCCGGATATGACAGGCAGTGGACCTGGACGAACACCGTTAAATACAGCAATGTATTTGCCGGTAAGCACGCAGTAACTGCTTTGGCAGGTGTGGAAGCGCTTGAAGCTTATGGACGTGGCGTGGGTGGTAGTACTTTAGGGTATTTTACGGATAATCCTAATTTCAGAACTTTAAGTACCGGTTCATCAGGATTTACCAATTACAGCTATGCCTACCAGAATTCATTGTATTCCCTGTTTGGTAAAGTTGATTATGCTTTCAATGATAAATACCTGTTCAGCGCAACCGTTCGCCGTGATGGTTCATCCCGTTTTGGCGCTGATAAGCGCTATGGTATCTTCCCTTCATTCGCGGCAGGTTGGAGAATTTCTCGTGAAAATTTCATGAAAGATGTGAAATGGATTGATGATCTGAAACTGAGAGGAAGTTGGGGTAAACTGGGTAACCAGACTAACGTAGATCCATCAAACGCGTTTAGTCAATTTGGTGGTAGTCCTGGAACTTCTTTTTATGATATTAATGGTACAAGTACCAGTTCTGTTCAGGGCTTTAGAGCTACCAGGATCGGTAACCCTAAAACAGGATGGGAAGAAGATATCCTGACCAACTTTGGTATTGATGCACAATTATTTAATAATAAAATAGACCTTTCCGTTGAATATTATCAGAAAAAAATAAACGGTCTGCTATTTCCTGACCAGGCTCCGGCCACTGTTGGTGGTGCAGCCTTGCCAAATGTGAACATTGGTGATATTCAGAATAAAGGAGTGGATGCCTCTGTTACCTATCATGGTGCGCCTACCAAAGATTTGAAATATGATGTGGGTGTGATTTTTACAACCTATAAAAGTAATATTACCAATATACCTGGTGATTACTTTGATGCAGGTGGTTCACGTATTGGTACTTTCGTGAGAAACCAGGTGGGGCATCCAATAGGTTCTTTCTTTGGATATGAAGTTGTTGGTTTATTCCAGGATGCAGCAGATGTATCTAAGTCTCCTGTTCAGGATGGGGCTAAACCAGGCCGTTTCAAATACAAAGATGGAAACGGAGATGGAAAAATTTCAAGTGCTGATAGAGGATATTTTGGGAATCCAAATCCTAAATATACATTGGGGTTAAATTTAGACATAAGCTACAAGAATTTCGATTTCTCTACTTTCCTTTATGGCTCAATTGGTAATGATGTTATTAATTATGTTCGTTACTGGACAGATTTCTATCCTTCTTTTCAGGGTGTTAAGAGTTTGGATGCCCTTAATAAATCATGGTTACCTACCAGAACAAATACTACCGTACCAATTGCAGAAAATAATGCAAGCTTCAGTACCAACCAGGTTCCTAACTCTTATTACAAAGAAAACGGATCTTATCTGAGAATGAAATCACTTATCGTTGGTTATACTATGCCGGCTAACCAATTGAAGAGATGGGGTATTGAAAAACTGAGAGTATATGTTCAGGCTGCTAACTTATTTACAATTACTAAATACACAGGGTTAGATCCTGAATTGTCTGGTTCTAACGCGGCTTTTGGAATTGACTATGGTAACTATCCTAATAACCAGAAAAATTTCAACGTAGGCGTAAACGTAACTTTCTAATTGATAACCCATTTAACTGTATTCAAAAATTGAAATATGACACATTCAAAATTTAAAATAATTCTCTTAGGCGTTACCACTTCAGTGGTATTGTTCTATGCATGCTCCAAGAATTTTCTGGAGAAAAACCCACTAGGCTCACTAGACCAGAATACACTTGCCAACAAAGCGGGTGTGGAAGGTGTACTGATTGGCGCCTATTCATTACTTGACGGTTATGGTGGTGCCGGTGGTGGCTGGCAAAGTGCCGGCTCTAACTGGGTATATGGTGGCGTGGCATCTGATGATGCTTACAAAGGGTCAGATCCTGGTGACCAGGCCGATATCGTGCCAATTGAAACCTATTCTCCAACTGCAACAAATGGTTTTTTTAACCAAAAATGGCGGGCGGTATATGATGGTGTTCAAAGATGTAATGATGTATTACGTTTAATGGCTGTAGCGACTGATATTTCTGCTGCGGATAAAAAAATTATAGAAGCTCAGGCCCGCTATCTGCGTGCACATTATCACATGGAAGCAAAAAAAATGTGGAACAATATCCCTTATGTGGATGAAACCATTACTTATGCTGCCGGTAATTTTAATGTGCCTAACACTACCGATGCCTGGCCTAAAATTAATGCTGATCTGGATTTTGCAATTGCTAATTTACCTGCTACCCAAACCGCTGTTGGCAGGGTAAATTCATGGGCCGCCAAAAGCCTGAAAGCGAAAGCATTGATGTTCCAGAAAAATTTTAGCGGGGCATTACCCATTTTAAAAGATGTGATTGCCAATGGTGTAACTGCCGGCAATAAAAAATATGCATTAGCTGCCAATTTCTTTGATAATTTTAATGCAGAAACAAAAAATTCATCAGAAGCTGTATTCTCTGTTCAACAATCTGTGAACGACAATTCTAATGGTAGCAACGGTGGATGGGGAGATGTATTGAACTTCCCTTACAATGGTGGACCTGGTGGCTGTTGTGGTTTCTATCAGCCTTCTATTAGCCTGGCTAACTCATTTCAGGTTGATGCGGTAACCGGCCTTCCTTTACTGGATACCTGGAATGCAACTGATTTTAAAAGTGATGATGGTATTAACTCTTCTGCAGCTTTTACACCGGATGTAACTACTCCGGTTGATCCAAGACTTGATTTTACCCTTGGAAGAAGAGGTATCCCTTATCTTGACTGGGGCAATCACCCAGGCAGTGACTGGGTTCGTGATCAGAACAATGGTGGACCATACGCTCCTAAAAAAGCTGTTTACTTTAAACGCCAGACTGGCGCTTTAACAGATAAATCTTTCTGGACATCCGGTGTTACCGCCAACAACTATACGTTGATCCGTTTTGCAGACGTATTATTATGGGCCGCGGAATGCGAAGTGGAAGTTGGATCTTTGAGCAATGCGGTTGACCTGGTAAACCAGGTGAGAAGCAGGGTCAAAAATAATCCTTCTACATGGGTTAAAGATGCAGGTGGCGCCAATGCCGCTAATTACCAGGTAGGCTTATACACCGCCTTTGCTGATCAGGCTACCGGCCGCAAAGCGGTTCGTTTTGAGCGGAAACTGGAACTGGCCATGGAAGGGCACCGTTTCTTTGACCTGGTTCGATATGGTATCGCGGATGTTGAACTGAATGCCCACATCGCTAAAGAAAAGGCTAAACGTACTTTCTTTACTAGTGCAAGCTTTACAAAAGGTAAGAATGAATACTTCCCCATACCTCAATCTCAGATTGATTTGAGTAAAGGGGCCTTAAAGCAGAATTCCGGATTCTAAGGTTTGTAAATATATTTTGATATAAATAAAAAGGAGCAGCGTGCAAACACTGCTCCTTTTCATTTTTTTTATGGATATTGTGTCTCGATATTTTGTCATACCTGAAATTGTGTTCCATGAATCGGCCGGTAAGAATTACACCTGGTTACCTTTTAGTTATTGTAGCTTTTTTTATTACTTCCTGTAAAAATAATCACACCCTTTTTACACAGGTAAGTTCCGCGCATTCAGGCATTCATTTTAATAACAAAATTATAGAAAATGATTCTGTGAATGTGCTGGATTTCGAAAATGTATACAATGGAGGTGGAGTAGGTGTGGGTGATTTTAATAACGATGGATTACCCGACCTGTATTTTTCCGGGAACCTTGTTTCGAATAAACTGTATCTTAATAAAGGCAAGCTTGCTTTTCAGGATATTACTGAAGCTGCCGGTGTAAATGGTAAGGGCAAATGGTGTAGGGGTGTTTCAGTAATTGATATCAATAATGATGGCCTCATGGATATCTATGTATGCGCCACTTTACTGAAAGACGCTAAACTGCGCGAACATCTTTTATATGTGAACCAGGGCGCCGATAAAGAAGGGATCCCGCATTTTAAAGACCTTGCCCGGGAATATGGGCTTGCTGATACCAGTCATGGTACCATGGCCGCGTTCTTTGATTTTGATAATGACGGCGACCTTGATGTGTATATTGCCAATAATGAAATTGTAAAGGATGATTTTCCTAACCGTTTCAGACCCATATTAAAAGATGGTAGTCACGCGAACACAGACAAATTATTCAGGAACGACTGGAATGAAAATGTACATCACCCTGTATTTACCAATGTTTCAAAAGAAGCTGGCATCACCATTGAAGGGTATGCGCATGCGGTAAGCATTGCCGATATCAATAAAGATGGTTGGAAAGATATTTATGTAAGCAATGATTATTTATCGAACGATCTTCTTTGGATCAATAACCGGAACGGAACATTTACTGAGCAACTTTCTACCTATTTTAAGCATACCTCCGCCAATGCTATGGGGAATGATATTATTGATATCAACAACGATGGTTTGAGCGATGTAATAGCGCTGGATATGAATCCGGAAGATAATTACCGGAAAAAAATGATGCTGAATCCTAATAGCTACCAGACCTATCAGAACAGTGATTATTTTGGGTATGACTACCAGTATGTGCGTAATACTTTGCAGTTGAACCAGGGCCCCCGTGTAAAACAGAATGATTCTATTGGTGATCCGATATTCAGTGATATTTCATTTTATGCAGGTATTGCCGAAACAGACTGGAGCTGGACGCCACTGGTGGCAGACTTTGATAATGATGGTAACCGGGATATTATTATCACAAATGGATTTCCACGGGATGTAACCGATCACGATTTTGTTGCTTTCAGGGGAACCGCTTATGCGGTGGCTACCAAAAAACAATTACTGGAACAGATTCCGGAAGTGAAAATCCATAACTATGCTTACAAAAATAATGGCCATTTGCAATTTAAAGATGTTACAAAGGATTGGGGGATGACGATCCCCAGTTTTTCAAATGGCGCCGTATATGCTGATCTGGATAATGATGGCGACATGGATGTAGTGGTTAATAACATTAATGATGAGGCGGGGCTATACCAAAACAATGAAAGAGAATCTGGTAAAGGACAATCTCATTACCTGCAGATTCAATTTATGGGTGACACGTTGAATAAGAATGGATTGGGTGTATGGGCCGAATTATATTATGATCATGGCAAAAAACAATTTATTGAAAATTCACCTTACCGTGGTTACCTGTCTTCTGTTGATGGCATTGCCCATTTTGGTTTGGGCACCACCACTGTAATTGACTCCCTGGTAATACGATGGCCCAATGGTAAAATGCAGCGCCTGCAAAAAAATTCTGTTGACCGGCGTCTGAAAATAAATATAAAGGATGCAGTAGAATCATTCGTTTTCGGGAAAGAAACATTCGCAAAGGATGCCTTATTTACTGAAGTAACCGATGCGGTAAATATTAAGTACCAACAGCAGGAAAAAGATTTTGTTGATTTTAATATACAAAAACTAATTCCACATAAATTCTCAGAATATGGTCCTGCTTTGGCAGTGGGCGATGTGGATGGAAATGGGCTCGATGATCTGATAACCGGCGGATCTTTTTCATATAGCGGCCAGATATTCCTGCAACAGGCTGATGGGAAGTTTCTCCGGAAAAGTTTGCTGCCCAATGCGGATATTAATAATAAACGATGGGAGGATGAAGGCATGCTATTGTTTGATGCAGAGGGGGATGGTGATCTTGATCTCTATATAGCCAGCGGCGGATATGAAAATGAAAGAAATACGAATACATACCAGGACAAGCTGTATGTGAACGATGGCAAAGGAAATTTCAGCATAGATTTACTTGCTTTGCCCAGCAACCTTACCAGTAAGTTTTGTGTAAGATCTATCGATTATGATCATGATGGCGACCTTGATTTATTTGTTTCCGGAAGGGTAGATCCATGGAATTATCCAAAACCGGTATCAAGCTTCATTTTTCGCAATGATTCTAAGCCCGGGCGTATCAGCTTTAAAGATGTTACAGGTACAATTGCCAAAGACCTGGTTGGCATTGGTCTTGTTTGTGATGCCGTATTTACTGATTTTGATAATGATGGATGGCCAGATCTCATTTTAGCGGGTGAGTGGATGCCCCTTACTTTTCTGAAGAATGAAAAAGGTTTTTTTAAAAATGTAACTGCCGGTTCCGGAATTAGTAACCAGACAGGATGGTGGAATACCATTGCACCCGGCGATTTTGATAATGATGGCGATATGGATTACATAGTGGGTAACCTGGGACTAAATTCATTTTATCGGTCAAGCGAAAAATATCCTGTTTACATTACCGCCGCGGATTTTGATAAGAATGGAAGTTATGATGCATTTCCCTCACTATTTCTGCCAGACAGGATGGGGGATAAAAAGGAGTTCCCTGCACAAACGAGAGACGATATCGTAAAGCAAATGATTAGTATGCGCAGCCGGTTCCAGAACTATAAACGGTATGCAGAAGCAACAATGGATCAGGTATTATTGCCCGAGCAACGGAAAACGGCACAGCGCCTGGCAGCCAATAATTTTCAATCTGTTTATCTTCGCAATGATGGAGATGGAAAATTTAGTCTGCTACCTTTGCCACAACAGGCCCAGTACGCTGTACTGAATGGGATGGCCGTTGCAGACTATGATGGTGATGGTAACCTGGATATAGCGATTAATGGGAATGATTATGGAACCGAAGTTTCTGTAGGACGATATGATGCATTGAATGGACTTGTATTAAAAGGCGATGGCAAAGGGAATTTCCAAAGCCTTTCTATTCTGCAGAGCGGAATTTTCATACCCGGTAATGGAAAAGCATTGGTGCAATTGAGAGGAAAGAATGGGTACCCTATGCTTGCAGCAAGCCAGAACAGAGGGCCTGTTAAGGTTTTTCAACAAAGGAAACCTCTTCGAACAGTTCCTGTACTACCCGCCGATATCAGTGCAACTATTTTCTTCGCCGATGGCCGGAAGCAAAAACAGGAACTATATTTTGGGGCTTCTTTTTTATCACAGTCAGGAAGATTTATACCGGTTGGTAAAAATGTAAATGGTCTTGAAATAAAAGATACCCGTGGTAATATCCGTAGAATTCAACTCAATTAATATAAAAATATATACTTATGAAAAAGTTTCTGGCTGCATTAACCATTCTTTCAGCAATTTGTATTTTCATAGCCTCCTGTGGAACAGAAAAAGAGAAATCCATTAATGAGGCGGAAGTATTGCACAACAACCAGGATCAGCTAACCCAGATCATCATATACGATGTGTTTACACCGCCGGTAAGTAGTCGTATTTATGTGTATTCTTCACTTGCATCGTATGAAGCCATTCGTTTTTCAAAGCCTGGATATCCATCTATCGCGGAAAAATTACACGGGTTTAAACCCATGCCTCAACCCGAAAAAGACAAATCCTATGATTTTGCTTTAGCGGCCACCAGGGCTTTTTTTACGGTAGTGCATAAGGTAGTCTTTTCCCTGGACTCACTTAAGCCATATGAAAATACTACACTGGAAAAGTTTAAAAAATCTTTAGACGAAGAAACGTATAACCGTTCCATAGCATTTGGAGATTCCATTGGAAATACCGTTTTAGCCAGAGCGATGGGTGATGGTTACCTGCTATCAAGGGGCAAACCAAAATACCTGGGTAGCAATGATCCTGGTAAATGGCGTCCCACACCTCCTGATTACCTGGATGGAGTGGAATGGTGTTGGAATACCATGAAACCAATGGTATTAGATTCTGCCTCTCAGTTTATACCCGTTCGCCCACCGGTTTATAGTACTGATACGAATAGTGTTTTCTTTAAAGGAGCAAAAGAAGTGTATACGGTAGGTAAAGGGTTGAGTGATGAGCAAAAAATAATTGCAAAATATTGGGATGATAATCCATTCGTGATTGAGCATTCCGGGCACATGATGTTTGGCAATAAAAAAATTACACCAGGTGGTCACTGGATGGGTATTGCAGCTATAGCCGCGAAGGAATCCAAAGCGGATGCAGCGAAAACCGCTCAGGGGTATGTTATGACAGCGGTGGCTTTATACGATGCTTTTATTTCTTGTTGGGACGAGAAATATCGGAGTAGTGTCATTCGTCCGGTTACAGTGATTAATGAATTCATTGATAAAGGCTGGACACCCTATTTACAAACACCTCCTTTCCCTGAATATACAAGTGGGCATAGTTCTATCACTGCATCTGCCGCAACCGCGTTAACACGTTTATATGGTGATAAGTTTGCGTTTCAGGATACCAGTGACCTTAGGTATATTGGTATGCAAAGGCATTTTAATTCATTTCACGAGGCCGCGGCTGAGGCCTCTATTAGCAGGGTTTACGGTGGTATTCATTACATGACTGGTGTGAATGTTGGCGCCGATCAGGGTAAAAAAGTGGGAGAATACATCGTTCATAAAATTTTAAAATAAACCGGGATAGTAAAATCAGCCTCTTTAATACTTAGTTTCAAACGAATAGTCTACTTTTTAAATAATAACTTTAGAACTTGCTTTATAAACCAAGCACATTAAAAAAACGATTGATCCATGAAAAAAACAGCCACCCTTATTGGCATTTTTATTTGCCTGCTAACTTATGCACAGCCCATCAAAAAACACATTGCTATCATTCCTGAACCCGTTTCTATCAAACAAGGTTCCGGCACTTTCATCCTGCCCTCCAGTGTAATGATTGAAGCAGGTTCTCAGCCGGCGTTAAAACAGGTAATTGCCGTATTGAAAGATCGCTTTTCTGTTGCAACAGGCAGGAATGTTTTGGTTAGTACAACGGCGCCTAATGCAACTATCCGTTTAGTATTGGGAAAAAGAAAAGAAGATACTATCGGGGAAGAAGGGTATCATTTATTGGTAAATGCAAAAAATATCGTTATCACCGCGGAGAAACCTGCCGGATTATTTTATGGTGTGCAATCCCTTTTACAATTGTTTCCCAAGGAAATCGAAAGTAAATCACTGATTAAAAATGTAAAATGGGAGGCGCCTGTAGTAGAGATAACTGATGTACCCCGATTTGGCTGGCGTGGATTAATGTTTGATGTATCGCGCCATTTCTTCACCAAGGCGGAAGTAAAACAGTTTATTGATGATATGGTACGCTACAAATATAATCTGCTGCACCTGCATTTAACGGATGATGAAGGCTGGCGCATTGAAATAAAGGGGCTACCCAAATTAACGGAAGTAGGAGCCTGGAACGTTAAGAAAACAGGCTATTTTGGAACATTTTCAGCGCCAACACCTGAGGAACCTAATAATTATGGCGGGTTTTATACGCAGGAAGATATTAAAGAACTGGTAAAATATGCCAAAGACAGGTTTGTGAATATTTTACCTGAAATAGATGTGCCAGGACATAGCCTGGCAGCAGTCGTTTCTTATCCTGAATTATCCTGTACACCTGAAGCTAATACCTATCGTGTAAGATCCGGCGAAGAAATCATGGATTGGTCAAAAGGGGCGCCCCCCATTGCTTTAGTGGATAATACACTTTGCCCGGCTAATGAGAAAGTGTATGAATTCCTGGATAAGGTAATGACACAGGTAGCTGAACTTTTTCCATTCGAGTATATACATGTTGGCGGAGATGAGTGTCCTAAAAATTACTGGGAAAAAACAGAAGCTATCAAGCAACTGATGCAAAGGGAAGGCCTGAAAAATATGGAAGAAGTACAAAGCTATTTTGAAAAAAGACTTGAAAAAATCGTTGAGTCAAAAGGAAAAAAATTCATGGGTTGGGATGAAATTCTGGAAGGTGGGTTAGCCCCAAGTGCCGCTGTGATGAGCTGGCGTGGCATGGAGGGAGGTATTGAAGCGGCTAAAATGAAGCATGATGTGGTAATGAGCCCAACTACTTTTGCTTACCTCGATTACATGCAAAGTGATCCAATTATGGAACCGCATATCTATGCATCACTTCGCTTAAATAAAGCATACACGTTTGAACCCGTACCGGATGGCGTTGAAGCGAAGTATATTAAAGGCGGACAGGCCAATTTATGGACGGAACAGGTATATAATATGCGTCACCAGCAATATATGACATGGCCAAGAGGGTTTGCTATCGCGGAAGCTTTATGGTCGCCTAAAGAAAAGAGAAACTGGAACCATTTTTTTGCCAGAGTTGAAAAACATTTCGAACGTTTTGATGTAGCGGAAATGAAGTATGCGCCAAGTGTGTATGATCCGATTTTTACTCCAAGCATAACAGCCGGCAACCAGTTGAAAATAGAATTGGGTAAAGAAGTGGAAGCGCTAACGATTCATTACAGTTTTGACAATAGTTTTCCAGACAAATTCTATCCTACGTATACTGAGCCATTAATCGCACCTAAGGATGCTGTTATGTTAAAAGTGATTACTTATAAAGATAATAAACCGGTTGGTAGAATGATTGCTATGCCATTGACCGAATTGCGCAGCAGAGTGGGAAAGAAATGAGCTATAATCAAGGGCAATGATCTATTATCGTATCATTTACTCCTTCCTGTTTGAATATAGGTTCTCCATTTATTGATCACCTGTTGCATATCATTGGGTAGTTCAGATTCAAAAAGCATCTCCTTCTGTGTTACCGGATGCACAAACCCCAGGGTTTGTGCATGCAGTGCACAGCGGGGACAAATTTCAAAACAATTGTCAACGAACTGTTTGTATTTAGTATAAACAGTGCCCTTTAAAATTTTATCTCCACCATATTCAAAATCGTTAAATAGCGTATGGCCGATATGTTTCATGTGCACACGTATCTGGTGTGTACGTCCTGTTTCCAATACACATTCAACCAGCGTTACATAATTAAAACGTTCCAGTACTTTATAATGGGTAGTGGCATGTTTCCCTATCTCACCTTCCGGATAAACCGTAAACATTTTTCGTTGTTGCTCATGTCTGGCAATATGCCCCGTAATGGTACCTTCATCCTTTTCAACATCTCCCCATACCAATGCCACATATCTTCTTTTCACCGTATGATTAAAAAATTGTTTAGCCAGATTCGCCGCGGCTTCCGGCGTTTTGGCTAATACGAGTAGTCCGGTGGTATTTTTATCTATTCTATGTACCAGCCCGAACCTTGGCAGAGCATCTTCATCAATGGCCGGATTCTGTTGTTCCAGGTAATAAGCAACGCCATTCAATAATGTGCCACTATAATTACCCACTCCGGGGTGTACCACCATATTCGCCGGTTTATTGATGATCATGATTGCATCATCTTCATAGGCAATATTCAAGGGAATATTTTCCCTTTTCAGTAGGGTATGTTCCGGGTTTATCAGGCTCATCAGTAACAGTTCATCCCCCGGCTTAATTTTATAATTGCTCTTAACAATCTTACCGTTTACCGTTACAAAGCCTGCTTCAATACCCTGCTGCACTTTATTACGCGTTACCCCTTCTACATGTGTTTGTATCCATTTGTCTATCCGTAATGGTTCCTGGCCTTTATCAATGGTAAAGGTCTTGCGCTCATACAATGTTTCCGGGCCCTCTTCCGTAAGATTCTCAATATCATCCTGCATCGGGCAAAAATAACGGTTTGACGGGAGAGTCTGGGGGCCTGGGCCACCGATTTCTTCTTAATTTTGCCCCATGCAAGTAGAAGTAAAATTTGAAGACCTAGGTTTAAGGCCGTACAAAGAAACCTGGGATTACCAGGAAAAACTATTAAAGAAAAATACGGATGCAAAATCTGCACTTCGTTTGTTGGATAACAGTACTGCTCCGGTAGACATCGATCCGTATCAAACATCGAATCATTTGTTATTTGTAGAACATACGCCCGTTTATACCTTAGGTAAAAGTGGAGATGCGAGCCATGTGCTGATTAGTGAAGAGGATAGAAACCGGAAGGGAATCGACTATTTTCATATTAACCGTGGTGGAGATATCACTTTCCATGGTCCGGGCCAATTGGTTGGCTACCCGGTACTCGATCTGGAAAAATTTAAAACTGATCTTGGCTGGTACCTGCGCGGCCTGGAAGAAGTAATTATTTTAACGATGGCGGAATATGGATTGAAAGGAGAAAGAAGCCCCGGCGAAACCGGTGTTTGGCTTGACCCTTCCGTTAAAGGCAGGGAAAGAAAAATAGGCGCCCTGGGCATCAAATGTAGCCGGTGGATTACGATGCATGGATTTGCCTTTAATATAAATACAGATCTTTCTTATTTTACTTTTATCGTTCCCTGTGGGATACAAAATAAAGAGGTAACCTCATTACAAAAAGAATTGGGAAGAGAAGTGCCCATGGAGGAAGTAAAAATTAAAATGAAAAATAATTTTGAAAAAGTTTTCGGATGCAGTTTAAAGGGCTGACATGGGTTCAGTCTTTTGTAAGCTGGAATGAATGCTTTTCTTTCAGTTTGTTATCCTCAAATAATTCAAATCTGAACCATCCTGCATGAAAAAAATTTACTTTATCAAGAATTAGTTCAGGTTCTTTAATGTTTTTTATGCTGAATAATTCAGAGCCGTCTTCTTCATAAAATATGATAGAATAATTATGCTGCTTTACCAATGGGAGCGAAATAGTTACATACCCCTGCGCATTCGTATAAACATATACAGAAGGCCCCCATACATATTTGGGTATGAAAGCATGAATATTGGCGCGTGTATTATTAACTACAAATAAAGTATCGCTGGTTTTAGTTGCCATGGAGTCTCTGAATTTTTTATAGAAAGTATTTTCTACCTGCATTACCAGGCTGTCGTTTCTATAAATGCTGATCATGTCTGATTCTATTCGGGTTATTTTTGCGGGTAGCCACTCAATGGCATTGTTACTAATCTTGTGTAAAGCATCTTTTGTTTTTTTATTGATCGAATCTCTAAAGCGAATATACTCCGGGCGGGTTAATTGGTATACCTCAGATTTTTTTAAAAAAATACGAACAATACCTGTGTTTTTATGAAGCGCCTCTGAATTGGCAGCTTCATTATTTTTGAGTATTTCATGAGGAAGCACTGTATCGGTAAGTATTATTGGTTTTACGCCTGCTTGCGTAAGCGGGTTTGTTTCAATCGATACAATCTTTGAAAAATAATAGTTGCCTCCTTCCAAAACATAAAAGATTCTGTAATACCAGTTTAATTTAGCGGCTGTTTTTGTATCTACAAAACCATTAGAGGGCAATTCCGGCGATTGAGAGGAGAATATTGTTCTGAAATTACGGGTACTGTCGCCAGATCGCTGAACGGCTATTTGAATACAGTCGGGATAGGGATTAATCCAGCTAACCTGGATTTTTCCCCTGGTTAGTTCTTTTACAGAGAAGGCAGGCAATACTTTTTGTGCCCGGATATCTGCGGATAAAATTAACCCTGCCATAAAAAGACTAAATTGGAAAATGCGTTTCATTGGGCACAAATATAAAATCTGTATTCCAATTAAAAAGGCAATGTGTTGGGTGGTAGCGATAAATTTCCCTGTAAGCCGCCACTATGGATTAGCAGGAGGTGGCTGTTTGGCGGAAAATGATTTTTAGCGATAAGGTCTTTTGCCGCAAAAACTAATTTAGCGGTATATACAATATCTGTAGGTAGCTCCCATTTTTGCCATGCCTGGTTCATAAATTTGATCAATGTTTCAGGGTGTTTTGCATACCCGCCAAAATGGTAACCATGAATAAATGAGCATTTTTTTTGGGTTTCCTGCTCATTTAATAAATGCCGAACTTCATTTTCTAATGAGAATTGATTTTTTAACACACTAATTCCAACAATTTCCTGTTGTGGAGCCGCAGCCTTTATCAGTCCTGCCATCATCGTACCTGTGCCGGTTGCGCAAAGTATATGTGTATATGCTTCCATTCCCGGGAAAGCAAGTATGTCAGCTGCGCCCCTGGCTCCTGTTATCCCATAGCCGCCTTCTCTTATCCAATAAGTTTCAGGGTGGTTAAATTTTTCAATGATAGCCTCTTTATTTTGAAAAGTTTCCCGGTTAATAAATATAGTTTCCATTCCATAGGCACGGGCATGTAACAGGGTGGCGCCGGGTTGTGGGGCCTCCTCACCTCTAATATAGCCTGTACTTTTTAATCCGGCTGCTTTCGAAGCAAATGCTGTTGCTACAATATGATTGGAATAGGCTCCGCCGAATGTTGCCATCATCGTTTTTCGTTGTGAAAGGGCCTCCTCTAAATAATACCGGAGTTTAAACCATTTATTACCACTTACTACCGGATGGATTAAGTCGAGCCGGAGAATACTTACCCTTACTGAATTCCCCGAAAAATGGAGAAGTTCCTGTAGGCTGCTTTTCTGCAAATCATCATTCATGCGAACTATTTGTTATCTTTATAAAGCCAAAAAAATAGGGTAACCTTACCTAAAAAAAGAAATTTGCTATCACACCGAAATAGCCCAACCGGGATGATTATTTGGCGAATGCCCTATTTTTAAAATTAAAAATAAATAATAAATTTATGAAACCTACTCTTGTCATATTAGCTGCCGGTATGGCCAGTCGTTATGGAAGTATGAAACAAACGCAATCATTTGGCCCTTCAGGCGAAACTATTATGGATTATTCAATTTATGATGCTATTCGTGCAGGATTTGGTAAAGTTGTTTTTATTATCCGTGAAGAATTTTCCGAAAAATTCAAAGCCATTTTTGAGCCCAGGTTACAAGGGCGTATTACTACCGATTATGTATACCAGCATTTAACATCTTTTACCGGTGGCAGGGCTATCCCCCCGGAAAGAACCAAACCCTGGGGTACCGCCCACGCTGTACTTTGTTGCAAAGGAAAAGTGAATGAGCCATTTGCTGTGATTAATGCGGATGACTATTATGGGCGTGATGCCTTTGTGAAAGCCTTTCAATTTTTAACAACAGAATGTAATGATAGTACCTATTGTATTGTTGGCTATGAGCTGAAAAATACATTAAGCGATAATGGAAGTGTGAGCAGGGGCATTTGTGAGGTAGATGCTGATTATAACCTGACTGATATTAATGAGCGAACCAGTATATTCAGGGGTAAGAATGGTAGAATAACGTATGAAGATGCAACCGGGTTACACGAAGTATCCGAGGATAGTTTGGTAAGTATGAATTATCTCTGTTTCTCTCCAGGTTTTTTTGATGTTTGCGAGACCCAGTTCCATAACTTTCTGGACAAGCATATCAACGAACCCAAATCCGAATTTTTTATTCCGATCGCGACCAAACACTTTATTGAATCTGGCAGGGGGGTAGTTAAGGTGATTCCTACTTCTGCTAAATGGTTTGGTGTAACGTATAAGGAAGATGCTCCGGGTGTGCAGGCCAGCATCCATGCATTAGTGGCATCAGGCGCGTATCCTGCGGCATTGTGGGGCTAATTTTCACTGGTAAAGTAGTTGAAACCATACAATAGGCTGTTACCATTAATGATAAAAAAATAGTCCTGCAATTTGCAGGACTATTTTTTTATTCGATATACTTCAGGATGTATTATTTTCTAAATGCTTTTACATAAAACACACAGTCTTCTAGCCTTGCAATCTGTTCTTTTCTTTCTACACCCTTCAAAGAGGAACGTGAGGGTAATTTTAATTTATCAAAAGAAGTATCGGTCTTTCTCAATTCGTCTACCATCAGAAAAATATTTTTAGATTTTACAGCAAAGGTAACACCCTCAGCCTGGGCCTGACGGGTACTAAGTATACCGATCACATCTCCATTATTATTAAATAAAGGACCACCGGAATTGCCGGGGTTAGCGCTGATTTGTACCTGGTAGGAGGAGGAGTCACTGTTATAGCCGGTTCTGGCGCTAAGATACCCTTCGCCATACACAATGTCATTACGTGGGTAACCGAGTGTAAATACCTGCTCGCCCAGATCAGAATTTGCTTTGCGGATACTGTAGGGAAGTGATTTTAAAGGTTCAAACTCCTCATCATTTATCCTGAGAATAGCCAAGTCTCTTTGTATATCAATATTGGCGATAGTAGCGTTGAATTCCTGCCCCTTACTGTTTACAACAACAGCGCCTGATCCTTTCAATACGTGGGCATTGGTAATAATAAAACCTTTGGCATCTATCAGAAACCCTGAACCTCCGCTGATCAATTTGGCATTTTCAGGTATTTTGCTTTTTACTTCATTGATAAGGGTTCCCTGGTATTGCTGATTCTTTTTGATAACTTCTATGGCTTTGCTCAACTGTTCAATCTGGCTACTATTCACCACCGGTGAGAAATAAATAGCCAGGCCACTGATCACCAAAGCAATAACACCACCTACAGAAGCTGCTATGGCGGTAACTCTTTTGTATTTGTTCCAGAGTTGTATAACACGGCCCCTGGTGGTTAATTCACCTCCTTCATAGAGATCACCGCGGTCTAATAATTTGGTATGCGTATCCTGTAAGCTGGTTTTCAGGTTACGATGAGCCGAATAGCTATCCATCTGGTGCAGGAACATACTATGTTCTACTACCATCTGGTCTATTTCAGGGGTATTTTTCCGCAGCGTTTCAAAATAATCCCTTTCGGCGGCATCCATATCGCCGCCCAGGTACCTTTCAATCGCTTCTAGTAATAAAATGTCATCCATGGTATTAATCTCCGATATTATATTGCGAGAAGAATAATTTCTTCAGCCGCATCAAACATTTGTATTTCTGGTTCTTGGCATTATCGGCATTGGTATAGCCAAATTCGGCGGCCAATGCCTGCATCCCCATCTTTTTCAAATAATATCCTTCCAATAAACTCTTACACGGTTCCCCTAAACTATTCATCGCCCGGTCCATTATCGCAAACTCGGCATTGCGCTTTTCGTGTATTTCAAGGTCTTCTTCAACCGGTACAGTCTCATCCAGACTGTCAACCTTGTTCGAATATCTGCCAAGTTGTTGTAATCTTTTAAGCCATAAACGCCGGCATATGGAATATACATAAGTTTTAATTTGACAGGTTAAGACAAATGATTCTGTTTGTGCTTTTTCATACAGTGCAATCATTGCTTCCTGAAAAACATCCCTGGCATCGTCATAAGAGCCATTATTCTGCATAATAAAAGCCTGAACCATTGCAAAATTGTCCTTGTAAATGGTCTCAATGGCCCTGGAGTCATTAAGAGCCAGTCCTTTCAGTAATGCTTGTTCGTTGGTATCGGCTTTCACTATCTGTCCTTTTAATACGATATAAGTGATAAAAGTAACCCAAAATAGGGCTAAAATTATTTTTCGGGAAATATAGACTACCAGGGTTACCTTTTATATCCTGCCGGTATTAATACTAAAATCACTCACTTCAAAACAATCAAAAAAATGAAAAAGCTGTTATTCGTATTAGCTCTGGGCGCTTTTGCTGCCTGCGGTACTGGTGAAAACAAAGAAGTTGTAGCAGATTCTACTGCTGTAGATTCTACTAAAGTTGCTGTAGATTCAACCGTTGTTCCGGTTGATACCACTGCAAAAGCTGATAGCACTGCAAAAATGTAATTAAGTAAAGCTAAGTGAGGAAGATTTCGAGGTGACTTAGCTTGCCGGTCAGCATTAGCTTATCAATTTTTTTCATATGGCAAGCAATCGTTAGAGGCCGCTCCGTTTCCACGGAGGGGCTTTTTTTGTACTGCCGGTAAAGAAGCCAAAAGCATTCTTACCTATGATCTACACTCTATCAAATACTAAGGTTTGTTAGTTAAATAAAAATATAAAAAGTGCGCATTGAATTAAATCAATTCTTATATTTGGGTTCGAATGAAAACAATCATCGCAAATACTTTTTATTTTTTCTTTTACTTCTTCTTTGAACAAAGAAGCCGGGTAGTATTTGTGAAAGCATAAACAAAAAACTAAAAATACAATCCCGGCCCCAAAGGCCGGGATTTTTTGTATCCCCCCCCTTAATCAAAATGAGGGGGATAAAAATGGAAAATATGACCAGCAGTACCCATGCCGAAAATGCCCTGATACAAACGTCCTTCCATGCGAAGGGTGGAATATGCATTCAGGGCTATGAAGGAAGTTTTCACCAGGTTGCTGCCAGGCATTTTTTTGGAAAACAGGTGGAAGTCATACCCTGTGACACATTTAGGGAACTGGTAAAAAAATCTTCAGATAGAAAACAATCAGCAGGTGGTATCATGGCCATAGAAAACTCTATAGCGGGCAGCATACTTCCCAATTATAACCTGTTACAAAAAGGTAAGCTGAAAGTAATTGGCGAAGTTTACCTGTCTATCAGCCAGAATTTATTAGTAAACCCCGGAGTAAGCTTAGCCGATATAAAAGAAGTGCATAGTCACCCAATGGCTATCCTGCAGTGTCTTGATTATTTAGAAAAATACGACTGGAAGTTGGTTGAGTCTGAAGATACTGCATTGAGTGCAAAGCATATTCACCAGAAACATAGCAGGCATGCTGCCGCTATTGCCAGTAAATTGGCCGCAACACTGTATGAACTGGATGTAATTATGCCTAATATTCATACGCTTAAAAATAATGTTACCCGTTTTCTGGTTTTAAATAGAGAGGATGAAGCAGGGAAAATGGTAAATGCCGATAAAGCATCTATCTATTTTCAAACCAACCACTCGAAAGGCATTTTGGCAAAAGTGCTAACGCAAATTGCCGGGGGTGGTGTTAATTTAAGTAAACTGCAAAGCATGCCCATTCCGGGGAGTAATTTCAAATACGGTTTTTATGCCGATATGGATTTTGAAACACGCAATCAACTGGATACGGTTCTGGAGTCTATACAATCATTGACTAATAGTGTAAAGATCTTTGGTATTTATAAAAAAGGAAAAGTAGTAAAAGGATAAGTTATGGAAATGGAAATCTCTAAAAGACTGGATGGTATTGGTGAATACTATTTTTCTCAGAAATTGAGAGAGATAGATGAGCTGAATAAGCAAGGTAAAAATATCATCAACCTTGGTATTGGCAGTCCTGATTTGCCGCCGCATCCGGCGGTAGTAAAAACCTTGCGGGAGGAAGCCGCCAAACCCTCTACGCATGCCTATCAAAGTTATAAAGGATCTCCTGTGTTCAGAAATGCCATCGCGGATTGGTATCAAACATGGTATCATGTGAAGCTGGATCCCGCTACTGAAATTTTGCCATTGATTGGCAGCAAAGAAGGGATCATGCATATCTGTATGACTTATTTAAATGAAGGCGATGAAGCGTTGATCCCTAACCCCGGTTACCCTACCTACAGCAGTGCGGTAAAATTAGCTGGTGGAAAAGCGATTGCCTATGAATTGTCTGAAGCCAATAACTGGGAACCTGATTTTGAAGCTTTGGAAAAAACAGATCTTGGTAAAGTGAAATTATTATGGGTAAATTATCCTCATATGCCTACCGGACAATTGCCCACCCAAACTTTATTCGAAAAGATGGTTGCCTTTGGTAAAAAGCACCATATTTTAATTTGTCATGATAACCCCTACAGTTTTATTTTAAACGAAACCCCTGCCAGTTTATTAAGTGTAGCAGGGGCAAAAGAAGTAGTAATAGAGTTAAACTCTTTAAGTAAAAGCCATAACATGGCAGGATGGAGAGTGGGTATGCTTTGTGGCGCCAAAGAGCGCATAAATGAAATTTTATGTTTTAAAAGTAATATGGATAGCGGTATGTTCCTGCCCATTCAATTGGCAGCGGCAAAGGCTTTACAGCTTGGTAAAGAATGGTATGATGGGATTAATGCGATTTATGCAAAACGAAGAGAGAAAGTTTTTGAACTGTTAACGGTACTCAATTGTGACTATTCAAAAAACCAGGTTGGAATGTTTGTTTGGGCCAAAATCCCCCAAAATTATAAAAATGGATATGAGCTAAGTGATCATGTTTTATATCATTCAAATGTATTCATTACACCAGGAGGCATTTTTGGTAAGGCAGGTGATGGTTATATAAGGGTAAGCTTATGTGGTAGTATTGAGAAGTTTGAAGAAGCGATAAAAAGGATAATTAATAATTAATAATTATTGCTTGTTAAATAGTACTATGGGCGCTTTTTGTACAAAGAAATTCTTAATTCTTAATTATTAATTAAAATGACAGTAACCATCATCGGTATCGGACTCATCGGAGGTTCCATGGCATTGGCACTTAAAGAGAAGGGTTTCTCGGATAGGGTGCTTGGGGTAGATGCAAATACTATGCACCGCGAAAAAGCATTGGCATTAGGCCTGGTAGATGAAATCATGGAGATGCCGGAGGCTGTTCTGCAATCGGACTTAGTAATTCTGGCAACGCCCATTAATGTTTCAGAGGTTTTGTTACCTCAAATTTTAAATATAGCGGGTAAGCAGGTAATAATGGACGTAGGGTCTACTAAAAAAATAATCTGTGAATCTGTTGCCATACATCCCAGGCGGGGGCGGTTTGTAGCCACACACCCAATGTGGGGTACCGAATACAGTGGGCCGGAAGCGGCAGTTAGAGGGGCTTTTGAAGAGAAAGCCGCCGTTATCTGCGGCAAGGAAGAAAGTGATAGGGATGCAGTGGAAATGGTGGAGCAGGTTTATCGGCTACTAGGTATGCACCTGGTATATATGGATGCCCGCGCGCATGACGTACACGTGGCGTATGTGAGTCATATTTCTCATATCACCTCTTTTGCCCTTGCCAATACCGTTCTTGAAAAAGAACGGGAAGAAGATGCCATTTTTGAACTGGCCAGTGGTGGATTTGAAAGTACGGTTCGGTTGGCTAAAAGTAATCCAGCCATGTGGGTGCCTATTTTCATGCAGAACCGGGAAAATGTACTGGATGTATTAAACGAACATATAACCCAACTGCGCAAATTTAAAGCCTGCCTGGAAAAGGAAAATTATACCTATCTGGAGGAACTAATAGAGAATGCGAATGGAATTAGCCGGATACTAAAATAAAGGGAGTGCGCAGGAGGCTCCCATCCATACTGCTATTGGGTTCTAAACAAAAAACAGGGAAAGAGGTATATAAAAAGTACCTTTGCCGCAAATTTTTTAATACATGACGACATTTGAAGCGTTGGGAATTGACGCTAGGTTGATTCAGGCAACGGATGAGTTGGGGTATGTGAACCCAACCACAATACAGGAACAGGCTATACCAATTTTGCTCAGTGGTACCAAGGACTTTATTGGCCTTGCCCAAACTGGAACAGGTAAAACTGCTGCATTTGGCTTGCCTTTGCTGCACATAATTGATGCAGCAGCTAAATATCCACAGGCTTTGGTGGTTTGCCCTACCAGGGAACTGTGTTTGCAAATTGTAAAAGAGATAGAACTCTTTAAAAAATACATGACAGGTATCTCAGTAGTTGCTGTATACGGGGGTGCTTCTATCGGGTTACAGATACGCGACCTGAAAAGGGGCGTACAGATTGTTGTGGCAACACCGGGCCGTTTAATTGATTTAATTGAAAGAAAGGCGATCAACCTGGAGCAGATTAAATATGTAGTGCTGGATGAGGCAGACGAAATGTTGAACATGGGTTTTCAGGAAGACATTGAATTTATCCTGAAGAATACACCTGCACGGGAAAGTACCTGGTTATTCAGTGCCACTATGCCCCCTGAAATCCGTAAGGTTAGCAGGAAGTACATGAAGGATCCGAAAGAAGTAACCGTAGGTAAAGTGAACACAGCTAACAAAAGCATTGATCACCAATATTATGTTACCACTGCGCAGCACAGGTATGAAACCTTAAAACGGATCATCGACTTCAATCCGGGTATCTATGGAATCATTTTTACGCGTACCAAACTCGATGCACAGGAAATTTCTGAACGTTTAACAAGAGAAGGGTATGATATTGATGCATTACACGGAGATCTTACACAGCAGCAACGTGATAAAGTAATGGGTCAGTTCCGTGATAAAAGCCTGCAACTGTTAATTGCAACTGATGTGGCCGCACGAGGTATTGATGTAGTAGGGATCACCCACGTGATTAACTACGAATTACCGGATGATGTTGAAATTTATACACACAGAAGCGGCCGTACCGGTCGTGCCGGAAACCTGGGTATCTGTGTCTCCATCGTTCACGCGAAAGAGATGTATAAATTCAAACAGATTGAACGGATCAATAACTCTCAGTTCCATAAACTGGATATACCGAGTGGTAAAGATGTTTGCCGAAAACAGTTCTTTCACTTTATGGATAAATTACTGTCTGCCGATATCAGCCATGGTGATTACGAAAGTTATGTTCCCATGCTGGCAGAGAAGTTTGCAGATATCAGTAAAGAAGATGTTTTAAAGCGTGTGGCAGCAATGGAATTTGATCGTTTTCTGAAGTACTATGAAAATTCTGAAGACCTTAACCTGAGAGAACGCAGCAGAAAAGACAGTAACGACAGGAGTGAAGCCCCAAGAAGAAGGGATGACAGAAGTGAAGGACGAGGCGATAGCCGCAAAGAGTACAGTCGTGGAGGAGGATACAGCCGTTTGTTTGTGAACCTGGGAACCAAAGACGGTTTCTTTAAAGCGAGTTTCCTGCAGTATATCCTTGATATGAGCGATCTGAAAAAAGAAGTGTTGGGAAAAATTGATATGAAGGATATGACCAGCTGGATAGAGATCGATAAAGGGGCTTCCCAACAAATGATCCGTTCACTGGATGGCAAAAATTATAAAGGAAGAAGAATTCGCATGAATGATGCCGATAGCGGAGGACCCAGTGGCTTTGTTAAGCGCCCAAGAAGAGGGGAAGGCTAATAAAAAGTAAACCATTAAACCGATCAACCAATAAACCAGTGTCTAAATACTATGGAGCAAGCAACTGAACAAGCAACATCCGTGGATGCATTGTTAAAAAAGCGTCCACTTATCATTTCCGGTCCTTGCAGTGCCGAGACGGAAGAGCAGGTTTTACAAACGGCTACCCGCTTAGCAGCAACGGGTAAAGTAGATATCATGCGTGCCGGTATCTGGAAACCCCGTACCCGCCCGGGAAGCTTTGAAGGCATTGGTACCAAAGGGTTGCCCTGGTTACAGCAGGCAAGAAAAGTATCGGGCTTACCGGTTGCGGTAGAAGTGGCTACCGGCAAACAGGTAGAGGATGCTTTACATTTTGATGTTGATGTTTTATGGATAGGAGCCAGAACTACCGTAAACCCTTTTAGTGTGCAGGAAATAGCCGACGCTTTGCGTGGGGTGGATGTGCCGGTATTAATTAAGAACCCCCTTAACCCCGATCTGGAATTATGGATTGGCGCTATGGAACGTGTGGCCAAAGCCGGCATCAAAAATATTGGTTTAATCCATCGCGGATTTAGTTCTTATGGTAATACAGAATACAGGAACGCGCCTATGTGGCATTTAGCCATTGAGATGAAACGCAGGTATCCCGAACTATTACTGATAAATGACCCATCTCATATTTGTGGCAGAAGAGATATTTTATTGGAAGTGGCTCAAACAGCTATTGATCTTGATTTTGACGGCTTGATCATCGAAAGCCATATCGACCCTGATAATGCATGGAGCGATGCCAAACAACAAATTACACCCGAACAGCTTGGTGAATTAATTGGCAGTATTCGTTGGAGAAAAGAAGATATAGCTTCTGAAGAATATCATGCAGCATTGGAAAAATTGCGTCAGCAAATCAACAACCTTGATGATGAATTGATACAGATATTGAGTCAGCGTATGAAGATTGCTGAAAACATTGGTAAGTATAAGAAAGACAATAATATTACTATCCTGCAAACCAACCGCTGGAATTCAATCCTGGAAAGAGCTTTTGCCAAAGGTGAAAAATTTGGATTGAGCAAAGAATTTGTAACCAGGTATTTTGATGCCGTTCATATGGAAAGTATCAATCATCAAAATAAGATTATGAATTCATAATGAGCGGATTGACGGATTGCCTGATTAGAGAAGTATTTCAAATCATACAATCCGTTATACGCGAATTTGCTAATTGAGTCAGATGAAAAAAAAGACTTTTACATTCTCTGCCGGTACAGTTCAATATTTTTTTGATGCTGAATTCTCCCATCTTGAAAAACTGGTAGCTAAAGAAAATGCTGTCATCGTTACAGATGAACATGTTTTTGCCAAACACAAGAGCCGGTTCAAAGGTTGGAATACGATTGTACTGAAAGCGGGAGAACAATATAAAATACAGCAAACCGTAGATGTGGTAATTGACCAACTGATGGCATTTGGCGCTGACCGTAAAACAACCCTGGTTGGTGTGGGTGGTGGGGTAGTTACAGATATTACCGGGTATGTAGCGGGTATTTATATGCGTGGTATTCCTTTCGGATTTGTACCTACTTCTTTGTTAGCCATGGTGGACGCTTCTATTGGCGGAAAGAACGGGATAGATGTTGGTTTATATAAAAATATGGTAGGATTAATCCGGCAGCCTAAATTTTTATTATTTGATTTTTCCTTCCTCCGAACTTTGCCAAAAACTGAGTGGCAGAACGGGTTTGCTGAGATAATAAAACATGCCTGTATCAAAGATGCGGCAATGTTTACCCTGCTTCAGCATAATACTTTGCGCAATTTTCAGAAAAATAGTAAGCTTCTTTCCGCCCTGGTTGAAAGGAATGTATTGATCAAGACAAAAGTGGTGGTTGCAGACGAGTTTGAGCAGGGAGATAGGAAACTGTTGAACTTTGGACACACACTCGGGCATGCCATTGAAAATATGTATGAATTAAGCCATGGTCAGGCTATCAGTATTGGAATGACTTATGCCGCTATGATCTCACAACAACTAAAAGGGTATACCGGAACAACTGATTTAGTTAACCTCTTAAGCAAATACGGATTGCCCACTTTCGCGAAGTTTGACACAAAAAAGGCTTTCAAGGTATTGTTGAAAGACAAGAAGAAAGACAATGTGAGCATCAATTATATATTGCTCACCAAAACAGGTAAAGGCGTTGTACAGCCTTTGTTATTGGTGCAGTTACAGGATATTTTAAAACAATTTTAAGAAACATCGGCATTACCCGTGAAGACGGATCTGCTGGAATACCATCCGTATAAACCCCTAAAACCGGTGTAACCAGTGCGCTATTGAAAATGGAAGTAAGAATCAACCCCTCCCGATTAACAGGAACCATTCATGCTGCAGCCAGTAAGAGCAGTATGCAAAGAGCTTGTGCCGCTGCTTTATTAAAGCAAGGGCAAACCATTCTCATTAATCCCGGGCGGAGTAACGATGACCAGGCTGCCATTGAGGTGATTCAAAAATTAGGCGCGGATGTTGTAAGGGAAGATAATGGAAATTTGAAGATATCATCAACTGGTGTTCAACCTGCCAATCAGGCAATTAATTGTGGTGAGAGTGGTTTGGGTATTCGAATGTTCACCCCCATCGCTGCATTGAGTCATCTGCCCATTACCTTAACAGGTACGGGCAGTCTTTTAACCAGGCCAATGGATTTTTTTGATGAAATTTTACCTAAACTTGGCGTAAAAGTTCTTTCAAATAAAGGCAAACTCCCGTTACAGATACAGGGGCCACTTAAACCGGTAAATATTACTGTGGATGGTTCATTGAGCTCACAGTTTTTAACTGGTCTGCTCATGGCCTATGGTGCGGCAGGGGCCCAGGATGTTACTATCACTGTCAGGGATCTGAAAAGTAAGCCTTATATAGATCTCACTTTACAGGTAATGAAGCATTTTGGATGGGAGGTAACCAATCAGCACTATGAAAATTTTTTCTTCCAAAATACACATCATAAGGGAAGCCGTCTGCCTGTACAGTATACAGTGGAGGGTGATTGGAGTGGAGCTGCTTTTCTGCTTGTGGCGGGCGCTATAGCCGGACCTATTACTGTAAAAGGGCTGGACCTATTTTCTACCCAGGCAGATAAGGCTGTATTACAGGCTTTGATAGATTGTGGATCTGGGCTTACAATAGCGGCTGAACAGGTAGAAGTCGGGCCATTGCCACTAAAAGCATTTCATTTCAATGCCAGTGATTGCCCCGACCTGTTTCCACCCCTGGTAGCGCTTGCTGCCTATTGTGAAGGAACCACGGTTATCGAAGGGGTACACAGGCTGGCTCATAAAGAAAGTGACAGGGCGCTCACATTACAGCAAGAGTTCACTAAATTGGGTATTGAAATTATTTTGCAGGATGATCTGATGCTGATAAAGGGCGGAACCGGCGTAAAGGCAGCAATAGCTCATTCAAGACATGATCACCGGATTGCAATGGCCATTGCTGTAGCTGCCTTACGGGCGGATGGATCAGTGGTCATTGAAGAAGCAGAAGCCATTAATAAATCCTATCCTGCATTTTATGAACATCTAAAACAACTTGGGGCATCCCTCCAAATAAACCAGTAAACCCATCAACTAATCAACCCATAAACGCTACCCCTTGAACAGTTTCGGCCGCATTTTCCGCCTACATATTTTTGGTGAATCGCATGGTGAATGCGTAGGGTTAACTATTGATGGGTGTCCTGCAGGATTGCCATTGACTTTAGAAGACTTTACAGTAGATATTGAGCGCAGAAAAGGGGGCGTTCAAAAGGGAACAACTCCCAGAAAAGAAGCTGATATACCCATCTTTAAAACGGGCCTATTTAATGGGCGAACAACGGGGGCACCACTTACCATCTTATTTGAAAATAAAAATACCCGTAGCGCAGATTATGAGAAACTAAGGGCGGTTCCACGGCCAGGACATGCAGATTTTACTGCTCACGCAAAATATGGCGGATTCGAAGACTTTAGAGGAGGAGGTCATTTTAGTGGCCGGTTAACAGTTTGCCTGGTTGCAGCAGGCGTAATTGCCAAAAAACTTTTGAAAATTCCAGAGGTTACCCAGGGAGGAACAACTGTTGAAGCCGCTATTTTGGAGATAGGGGGCGAGTCTAACCTGGAAATTGGGTTGCAGAAAGCTTTTGAGGCTAAAGACAGTATTGGAGGTATCGTTGAATGCAGGGTAAATGGGCTGCCCGTTGGTTTGGGGGAACATTTTTTTGATTCAGTAGAATCTCTGATAAGTCATGCAGTATTTTCCATCCCGGCAGTGAAAGGGATTGAATTCGGAGCAGGATTCGCGGCAGCTAAGATGTTTGGCGTTGAACATAATGATCCCATTGAAGATGCAAGCGGCAAAACTACAACTAACCATGCCGGTGGTATTGTAGGCGGTATCACAAATGGAAATGAACTGGTATACAGAATTGCTGTCAAGCCCACTTCTTCCACCCCAAAAGAACAACAAACCTGGAACCGGGAAACCAACCAGGTTAGTCCTTTTTCAGTTAAAGGGCGCCATGATCTTTGCATTGCTTTGCGGGTGCCCGTAGTTTTGGAGGCAGTTACCGCCCTTGTTCTTGTTGATCTGATGTTGCTGGATCACAAAATAAAGGCTGTAATTTTGTGAAGCGTTATTCAAAAACAAAATTATATACTTAATAAACGACAAATGGAATCAGATTATATATACCATGTTACCACACGTGAACAATGGGAAAAAGCGAAGGAATTAGGGCATTACGATTCAGATACCCTGGCAACTGAGGGGTTTATTCATTGCAGTACAGAAGACCAGGTAGCAGGAGTGCTGGAAAGATATTACCAGGGTTATAAAGGATTGCTTAAGCTGAAAATTGAAAAAGCAAAGATAGATCGCCCCCTGGTATTTGAGCTGGCAGGATCCATTAATGAAGTATTTCCTCATATTCATGGAGCATTGAATATCAATGCAGTAGTAGATGTTACTGAATTATAAATTTTAATTTTTGGCATCATGTTTGGCTTTTGTGGGCGGCTTATTATTTTATAAATTGTATTCAAAAATCAGTGTATTTCAACCAGGTTCCACTACTTTACTCTAATACCATCACTGGTTTTCTGTTCCTAATGCAATCTGTATGATTAAAAAAAACCTGTCACTCATACTTTTTCTGCACCTATTCTTTTTAACAGAGGCGCAGCAGGATAGTTTAACGGGTAAGTCAGACAGTTTACACAATACCCAATCGGGCCGTTTACAAATTTTTAAAGTAGTTGGTAAGGCTGGAAAAGGAAAAACAGTTATGGGGATTGCCAGTTTTTACAGTGCAAACCTGGACGGCTCTTTAACAGCAACAGGCGAGCGTTACCGGAATAATTTGCTTACAGCGGCCAGTAATAATTTCAAATTGAATACCTGGGTTTTGGTAACCAATCTTCGTAATAAACAAACAGTGATTGTTCGCATAAACGACAGAATGCATCCCCGGATGAAGAAAAAGGGCAGGGTTGTTGATCTTAGCAGGCGAGCAGCCAGGCAATTGAATTTTATGGATGATGGACTTACCCGGGTTAAGGTAGAAACCATTGAACTCATTACGCCTGTTGATACGGTAAAACTATCCCCGGAAAGCAAAGCCATTGATACCCTTACCGGGATAAGGGATTCTATTATACTGGCTGACTCAGTACTGGCTGATCCGGTGAAAACGAACAGCCATATAGTTTTTGGTATTGCCAGTTTTTACAGTAGCAACCTGGATGGAAGTAAAACGGCTACCGGAGAAATCTACCGAAACAGTAAAATGTCGGCCGCAAGCAATAACTTTAAGCTAAATACATGGGTTAGGGTAACCAATCTGAAAAATAACAAATCCATCATATTGAGAATAAACGACAGGATGCACAAAAGGATGCAGTTGCGGGGTAGAGTAATAGATCTCAGTAGAATCGCCGCAAATCGCCTTGATTTTATCAAAAAAGGACTTACCAACGTTAAAGTGGAAGTAGTGGCAAAAGGGACTTTGGAATAAAATGGGTATAATATAAAGTTATCATAATTTTTAAAAGTCAGATTCTGCCTGTATTTTTGTCCTAATTACTAAAACTCGTATTATGAAGAAATTCCTATTTGCCCTGATAGCTATTGGATTGTCAGCAGGATCTTTTGCACAGACCCCAGTCAGCTATAAAAAAAGACCCACATTAGCGGTCAATTTTTTTCTGAAAGATATGACCACAGCTAACCTGATTGATCATAGCTCTCTGTCTACTGTATTATCTAAAAATCAGTGGGCAAAATTAAAAGACATGTCGCCTGGTCTTAGCTTCAACTATTATGAAGGTCTAACAGAGCATGTTGATTTTGTTGGTACCCTTGGAGGCTCATTTGTAAAGTATCCTTTTTCTTATTTTTCAGGTGTGCCGGCCTCTACTGATAGTAAATTTTTATTGGAAACGTCCGCTGGTTTAAATATCAAATTGTTACGCGACAAGTATTTTGTAGTTCCTTACTTTAACATCGGCCTGGGTGTTTCTATGTATGGCGGTACTTATTTCGCGGCTTACATGCCAACCGGTTTGGGTTTACAATTTGATCTTGGTGAAGGCACTTATGTACATACCTTATTCGGCTATAATGCAAAAATTTCAAATTTTGCAACGAATCACCTTAACTATTCAATTGGGATTGGCTCTCCATTGAAAGAAAAGAAAGAAGTTCCCCTGGTAGTTGCCCCCCCACCTCCGCCTCCGGTTGAAATTGATACAGACGGAGATGGAATCCTGGATAGTAAGGATAAATGCCCTGCGGTTGCCGGTGTAGCTAAATATGATGGCTGCCCTGTTCCAGACACTGATGGAGATGGCATTAATGATGAGAACGATAAATGCCCTACTGTAAAAGGATTGGCCAAATACAATGGCTGCCCTGTTCCAGACAGAGATAAAGATGGTATCAATGATGAAGAAGACAAATGTGCTGATGTACCGGGTGTTGCCCGTTACCAGGGCTGTCCTGTTCCAGACGGAGATAAAGATGGGATTAATGATGAAGAAGACAAATGTCCTGATGTACCAGGTGTTAGAGAAAACAATGGTTGTCCGGTAATCAAAGAAGAAGTGATCAAGAAAGTGGCAGCCAGTTCAAAAAATATTTTCTTTGTAACAGGCAGCGCTAAATTAATGTCTAAATCATTTAAATCTTTAAAAGAGGTAGCAGCCATTCTGAAAGCAGATGCAGCGCTTAAATTGGATATAGAAGGGCATACAGATAATACAGGTTCTGATAAAATAAATGAGCCATTGAGTAAGAACCGTGCAATATCAGTTTATGATTATCTGGCCACTAAAGCCGGTGTTGATGCTTCAAAATTAAGTACTGAGGGATTTGGTTCAACCAAACCGGTTGCTGATAATAAAACAGCCAAAGGGCGTGGACTTAACCGTCGTGTTGAAATGAAACTCAAATATTATTAATAGATAAAGAGACTGGATTGGTAAGTAAAAGAGGGCTATCGCATAATAGATAGCCCTCTTTGTTTTTTATACCGGCAAAGAATTTATAGGATATTGACTTCTCTTTCCAGGGTAATTTGAAATTTAGCTAATACGGTTTGTATAATCGATTCTGACAAGTCCAGTATCTCCTGTCCGGATGCATTACCATAATTGACTAATACCAGTGCCTGCTTCTCATAACAGCCTGCATCTGATTTGCGGTATCCTTTCCATCCACATTGTTCAATTAGCCAGCCTGCGGCTATTTTAATTTTATTTTCCTTAGCCGGGTACCCGGGAATTGACGGGTATGATTTTTTCAGTTCCTTAAAATGAGTTAGGGGTATCAAAGGGTTTTTGAAAAAACTGCCGGCATTGCCAATTTTTGCCGGGTCGGGCAACTTACTGCTCCTGATATTGATGACAGCTTCTGAAATGGCTTTAATGGTTAATTTACTGATTTGCATTTTTGCAAGCTCCTGTTCAATAGCTCCGTAACCGGTTTGGAATACAGGTTGTTTACGTAACCGGAACGTGACATTCATAATTGCGAATTGATTAAGGTATTTATTCTTAAAAACACTTTCCCGGTAGCCAAAATGGCAATCAGCTAATCCAAAACGATGCATCGTATGATCTTTGAGATGACATGCTTCCAATGCATAAAACACATCCCTGATCTCAACCCCGTATGCTCCTATATTTTGCATGGGTGATGCGCCTACATTTCCGGGAATCAGGCTTAGATTCTCTACCCCTGCATAATTATGCTCAATACAATATTGTACAAATCTGTGCCAGTTTTCACCTGCCTGCGCCCTTACAAAATAGCATTCACTGTCTTCATGCAGTAATTCAATCCCTTTCAACTCATTTTTAATGATCAGGCCCTCATATGGTTTGGTAAATAAAATATTACTCCCCCCACCCAACACCAATACATTTTTGGCGCGGTAATCCTCAAGTAAATTCAGTAACTCATTTGTTGAAGAGAAGGTGGCAAAATACCTGGTGATTACATCAATGCCAAAACTATTGTAAGATTTTACGGATATGTTTTCTGTAATATTCATATATGCCTTGACTAAATATAAGAACAGGTTATATTGGATCTATATCGGGTAAGATGGAAACAGCACGATACCTTTTATTTGATTGAATAATGATTGCCTGTTGCTGAATTACCTGCTTGCACAAATTTATTTGCCTGGCATCTTTCGGTAATTTAATCAGGATCTCCCATAAATACTGATTTCTTACCCTGTCTACCACCGGTTGGGCAGGGCCGTTACTTTGTTTAGAAAAATTAGCCTTCAAACCCTGCATCATTATATTGGCAGCTTCTTCAGCGATGTGTTTTTCCTTATGTTTGAAAGTAATCTGAATCAGGCGGGTAAATGGCGGATAATCAAATTCTTTTCTGTTGGCAATTTCAAAAGTATATAATGCTTTGTAATTATGCTGTTGTACAAATTGCAATACCGGATGGTGTTTATTACTAACCTGGATGAGCACTGTGCCTTTGCCATCTTTTCTGCCGGCTCTGCCACTAACCTGTTCCATCAATTGAAAGGCCCTTTCATTTACCCTGAAATCAGTAAAATTGAGGATACCGTCTGCGTCTACAATTCCCACCAGGTTAACGTGTTCAAAATCCAGGCCTTTTACTACCATTTGGGTACCTACCAGTATATCTATTCTTTGTTGCTCAAATAGTTTGATTAATGCATCATGATCATGTTTTCCTTTCACACTGTCGTAATCCATTCTGGCAATTTTCGCATCGGGAAAAGTTTCTGCTACCAGTTCTTCAATTTTTTCAGTACCAAAGTTCTTTTGGGTAAAATTATGGCTGCCACATGCGGCACAGGTATGAATAACAGGGTAGGTGGTACCGCAATAGTGACAGGTTAATTTGTTTTTTGCTTTGTGAAAGGTAAGTGTTACATCGCAATGATCGCATTGCGGTATCCAGCCGCAGGTATGGCAGATCAGGTAAGGCGAATAGCCTCTGCGGTTTTGGAAAAGTATCACTTGTTTTTTTTGTTGGAGTGACAGTTCCATGGCAGTAATCAGTGCCGGGCTTAATGCAACCTTGGTTTTATCTTTTGTGGGTAATTTTGTAATATCTATAATGGCTATCCGTGGCAATTCAACACCACCATACCGTTCGAAAAGAGTAACCAGGCTGTATTTTTTTTGGTCACAGTTATAGTAGCTCTCAATAGAAGGGGTGGCACTACCTAACAATACCCTGGCCCCGAAAAGAGAGGCATAATAAATAGCCGTATCCCTTGCATGATAACGCGGGGCAGGTTCCTGTTGTTTATATGAAGGATCATGCTCTTCATCTGCAATGATCAGTCCCAACTCTTTAAATGGCAGGAACAACGATGACCGGGCACCCAGTACCACTTTAGTTTCACCTGTTTTTACCTTGTTCCATATCTCTACTCTTTCATTTGGATTGAATTTCGAATGATAGATGGCAATATATCCGCCAAAATGTTTTTGCAAACGACGGATGATCTGCGAGGTAAGCGCTATTTCAGGTAGCATGTATAAAACCTGCTTGCCTTGCTGGATAGCTTCTTCTATTAGTTTGGTATATATTTCTGTTTTACCACTGGCAGTTACCCCATGTAAAAGGCAAACGGTTCTCTCTTTAAAGCTGGTTTTGATTTCCTGTAAAGCTTTTTCCTGGATATCAGACAGGATAAAATCGATCTGGATGTTTTTGGGTAACTGACGGATGCGGTCAGTAGCTCTTTTTTCAACGAATAAAATTCCTTTCTCGCAAAGGCCTTTTAACTGTGCGGCAGTTGCATTTGATTTTTTGAGTAGCTGTGACTGGGTAACTTCTCCTTCTGTTTTAATTAAATGCAAATACGAAAGCAGTAGTTCCATTTGCTTTGGCGCCTTACTCCAGTTATTTAACAGATCGGCCAGTTTATCTTCAACATGGTATAACGGATTAAGGGTAAGATAGGTTTCTGTTTTCGCTTTGTATTTGTCTTTTAACTCTTCCCAAACATGGCATACCCCTTTTTCGATAAGGCTTTTAATAATGGGATAAGTGTTGACTGAATCTATTAACTGCTGCACTTCACTCAAACGCAGTTCCCTTTTTAATTCCAGGGCCTCAGTAACAATATATTCGGCATCTGATAAGTTGCTGAAGTCGTCACTTTTTTCCTCATTCCATACTAAAATACTTTCACTGGATAATTTCAGGTTAGAGGGGATGGCCGCCTGCATTACTTCTCCCTCACTGCACATATAATATTGTGCCACCCATTCCCAAAGTTGTAACTGTTGCGGATATAAAAGGGGCTCGTCATCTAAAACATTCAGGATGTCTTTTGGTTGAAAAGCACCAGGTTTTGTACTGAGTACTTTTTTTATGATGCCTGCATATCTTTTGTGTTTACCCAAAACAACTTCTACACGAATACCAGGTTGTATGGCGTTTTGCAGGTGCAACGGAACGGCCCAGGTATAGTTTTTGGGTAAGGCTAATGGTATGATAACTTCAACAAACAATAGAGATGAATTTATTCAAAAATACACTTTAAGCAGTTGGGTAGCTGCGATATCGTTTAAGGCCATTTTCCATTATCCGGTATACCTTTTCTTTTAGTACCGGTATATCTTTAATGGCAAATCCCTTCACAGGTATTTCTTCCAGGTAAACTACCCGGCTAATGCCGGGTGTCAACCCAAAGAGTCCTGCAAAATGCAATCTATCCATAGTATCAACCAATAAAACAGGTTTAATGGGCGTATGCGTTTCTATAGCAATACGAAATGCCCCGTCATAAAAATCCTTCAGGGGATGATTGGTTTCATTAAAAGTGCCCTCAGGAAATATAAAAATGGATATATGGTGTTTAAGGGCCGATTTCAAAGCTCTCACACTTTTTGACCTGGTTGCTGAATTGCGCCGGTCTACCAAAATAACGGCTGCCCGGTAAATCCATCCAAAAACAGGAATTTTCACCATTTCATATTTGCCCAGGATTCGTACCGGTTGATGAGCGATAAGCACAATGGGCGGTATATCCATGTAGGAAATATGATTGGCCACAAAAATGTATTGCCGGCTCCGGTCATGCGGGTGCTCATAAATTTCTTTATGCTGTATGCCAATAAAAAAGTACCATACAGCCGCCCAATATCGGCATAACTGGTAAATCATATTGCCACCACGCAGTTTACCAAACAATAGGGATACTAAAACGAAAGGTAATACCACAAACATAATTACCACAAATACCAGGTAGGCATAAGCGCAGTAAATATATTGAACCAGCCTCACCGTTAATTTCATGTTTCCCCCTTAAGCAGGAAAACTAAGATAAAGGATAAAACTATTACTATATCAAAAACTCAGTTGCCGGCAATTTTTAGACCCTGAGTAAAATGAAAAGGTTTTGCTCTTTTCGGGGGATGTTCCATTTCCAGGTTGGCCGTATTTTTGAAATTAGAAAGCTAAGCATACCCGGTCAGTCATTTGTTGAGTTTTTGGTTATGAATGGGGGGCTATTAAAATTTATACACGGCAGCTAAGATGAAACTGGCAGTGCTTTTGGTTCCCACACCGGTTCCTTTTGAAAAAATTTCTTTAGAGGCATTATCTAATCTTAATTCCGGTATAATGGTGAGGTTGTCTATTTTGAAGTTCCCGGAAATTGTTGTAGCGAAAATTTTATTCGCATTAACGATCAGTGGGTTTAGTTTCCTGTCATCAAAATAATCACCTCTTAGTGTGAGGCCAAAATTGCTGATTGGGTCATAATTCAGATAAATTGCATGGGTTTTCCAACTGGAGTTCTCAGTTCCTATCTTGCTCGAACTGAGCGTACCATCGTATGCCAGATTGAACTGTTTAGACAATACGCCGGTAACCACGAGGTTAAAATGAGTTAACCCGGTACTACCTTGAAAATTCAGGTAAGCTTTTAGCTTATCATCTTTCGATCCGGTATTAAACTGGGCTATTATTACTTTCACTGAAGTAGGTGCGCTTACATAATCAGTTGGGTTAGCAATACCCAGCATCAGGGTACTCTTACCACCTAATGAGATGTCCGCTTTTAAACCGGTATGAAAGAATGGGCCATAAGAAAAGCCGTATGACATGCTATAATTCCTGTTGAGATATGCATCCATTAATTCATAGGAACAATGTGTGGCCCATTTACCGATGGTAAATTTTACCTTATCAGAAGGGGCATAACTGATATATGCCTGTTTAACGGCGGTAAGCGTGGTTCCGATATCATTGTATGAGAATTCCTGTGCTCTTTTGCCGAAACCAACATCAGCAGTTGCGGAAACCTTACCATAATTGTGGTCCACTCTAACGGATGCCATGCCCAATTCAAAAGAATTGTTTGAATTGGTGAAACTGGTCAGGTTGTTTGTTCCTGCGGGAGGATTGTTGAAATTGAACTTGTAATAGCCATCAATTGAACCTGTAAATGTGGTAGTGGATTTTTTACTGGAATCGGTCTGTGCATTTACTGACAGCAGACTAAGAATTCCAATACATACTGTTGAAATTTTCTTTAACATTGCAATGGGTTTTATGATTAATAAATGGGTACAGCCTTTAAACTTGGTCAGAAGTTTATCATATGGCTGTACCTTATTTTTTTGATGAAGGGGGCATCACAGAGATAGCGTAAGCCTGGTCAGAGGCTTCTTCGTTAGTAGTTACTAAATCTGTTCAAATAGCATAAAAAATCAAATTCCTGTTGTAAAACGGCTGCTCCACAACAGGAATTATTTTTATGCGTGTTGCGGTGTTCTGCCATATTTCTCATCGTGCTGGGTGGCATCGAGGCCCAATTCTTCTTCCTCCATACTAACCCGCATAGGCAGAATGAAATTGATGAACTTGAAAATGAGAAATGAAACGGTAAAACTATATACAACAACGATAGATAATGCTTTAACCTGTATAAAGAAGAATGAGGCATTTCCATAAAAAAGGCCATCTGCACCGGCACTGTTTACAGATTTAGTAGCAAAAATGCCTGTCATTAACATACCAACTATACCGCCTAATCCATGACAGGGAAATACGTCAAGTGTATCATCCAGGGTAGTTGACTTGCTTTTATAATAAATGGCCAGGTTAGAAATGATGGCGGCGATAACGCCAATAAAAATACTTTGCGGAACCGCTACAAAACCGGCCGCAGGGGTAATGGCTACCAGTCCTACAACCGCCCCAATACAGAACCCTAATACAGAAGGTTTTTTACCACGCAATACATCAAAGAACATCCAGGAGAGACCTGCAGCGGCAGCAGCAGTGTTGGTAGTTCCGAAAGCTGATACAGCTAATGCATTGGCACCCAGGGCGGAGCCCGCGTTAAAACCAAACCATCCAAACCAGAGAAGGCCGGTGCCGATTAATACATAAGGGATATTCGCAGGTGGTATTTCTTTTTGTTCAATATGTGATTGGCGGCGCTTTAAAACCAATGCCCCGGCTAAAGCGGCACAGCCGGCTGAAATATGTACCACGGTTCCACCGGCAAAATCAAGAGCGCCCATTTTGAAAAGAAAACCTTCGGGGTGCCAGGTCCAGTGTGCAATAGGGGCGTATACTAACAGGCTAAACAAGGCAATAAATAAGATATAAGAAGTAAATCGTATTCGTTCTGCTACAGCGCCTACTACCAGGCCTGGTGTGATAATGGCAAACATCAGTTGGAAAAGGGCAAAAAGAGCCAGTGGGATAGTAGGTGCCAAACTCCAGGGGGCGCCTGAATTGATCCCTTTAAAAAATAAATGTGTAGAAGGATTACCGATAAAGCCTCCGATCGTATCTCCAAAACTAAGGCTATAACCTACAAATATCCATAAAATGCTTACCACTCCCGCGGCAACTACACTTTTGATCATGGTAGAAATAACATTTTTACGATGTACCATGCCACCATAAAAGAAGGCTAATCCGGGAGTCATTAAAAAAACCAGCGCGGTAGCCACAATGATCCAGCCAGTATCAGCCGCATTGTATTTTCCATCATCAACAAAATTGGGTAAAGACGGAATAAAGAGTGCAGCCACGGCCAAGGCTACCAAAAAGATAAAGGGGGCGAATTGTTTAACGGTTGCTTTAGACATAATAGTAATTAATATTAGATTAATGTTTAATAATAATTTATTTGTCTAAAATAATATGTTTTTTTCAATAAAATGATAATTTATTTAACATTTTATTAATTATAATGTATATTTCAATGAGTGATCGATGAAATTATAAATATTTTAATATTCTTTGAATTATTTTGAAAATAATAAAGCCTCATCAGGGAGTGATGAAGCTTTATTATATATTTTCCTACTATTGCTTAGATACTCATTAAATAGCTTTTGTCCTTTGATTCCAGTACAGAATTACCCATCAGGTATTCATCTACATTACGTGCGCATTCACGCCCCTCACTAATAGCCCAGACCACTAATGATTGTCCTCTTCGCATATCACCGGCAGCAAAAATTTTAGGAATACTGGTCTGGAAACGTTGTTCAGTAGCTTTAATATTTCCTCTTTCATCAAGGTCAACATCTAATTGTTTCACCAACCCTTCCTGTTGCGGATGTACGAATCCCATAGCTAATAAAGCGAGTTCGCAGGGAATTTCGCGTTCTGTGCCTTCTTTTTCTACAAAAGAGGCTGGTTCGCCGGCTTCCGGTGTATTCCATTCAAGGTCTATAACTTTTAAAGCCCTTAGCTCACCATTCTCATCACCTATAAAGGCCTTGGTTGCAATTGCCCAGTGCCTGTTTGCTCCCTCTTCATGTGAAGAGGTTGTTTTCAATGTTATAGGATAGGAGGGCCAGGGCATTTGAATGCTCCTGTTTTCAGGAGGTTTGGGCATTAATTCAAATTGTGTAACAGAAACAGCTCCCTGGCGATTAGCGGTTCCCACACAATCACTTCCCGTATCTCCACCACCAATAACCACTACATTCTTTGCAGTTGCGAATATATTTTCCTCTACTACTTCTTTTTTACTTACTCTTTTATTCTGTTGTTTTAAAAACTCCATTGCATAGTAAACCCCTTTTAAATCTCTCCCGGGTATGGCCAGGTTGCGTGGAATGGTGGAGCCTCCCGCTAAAACCACGGCCTGTGATTCCCGCAACAGGTCATTGATACTTACATTCACACCTACATTAGCATTGCATTTGAACGTAACTCCTTCTTCCTGCATTAAAGCAACCCTTCTTTCTACCACCCATTTTTCTAATTTAAAATCGGGAATTCCATATCTTAAAAGGCCACCCGGGGCATCATCTCTTTCAAATACCGTAACGGTATGTCCGGCATAATTTAATTGAGCGGCAACAGCCAGTCCTGCCGGACCAGAACCAATCACAGCCACTTTTTTACCGGTTCTCATATTGGGGTTACGGGCTTTTACAAAGCCTTTCTCAAAAGCGATTTCTATGATATGCTTTTCAATTTCTTCTATAGTTACCGCCGGTTGGTTAATGCCCAGTACACAGGCAGTTTCGCAGGGGGCGGGACAAATGCGCCCCGTGAATTCCGGAAAATTATTGGTGGCACTTAAGATTTCGTAAGCTTCCTGCCAGCTTTTACGGTAAACGGCATCATTGAATTCGGGTATGATATTACCCAAAGGACAACCGCTATGACAAAAAGGAACACCGCAATTCATACAGCGTGCCGATTGTTGATTTAGTTTTTCTTCCGGAAATTTTAAGACAAACTCCTGGTAGTCGTTCAGTCTTTCTTTCACCGGACGTTTCAAAGGAAGTTCCCTTGTAAATTCTATAAAACCGGTTGGTTTACCCATGGGGTTTAGTAGTTTATTGGTTTATTAGTTTCCGGCTCGTTGTTGCAAAATCAACCATACTTACTCCCGCCCAAAACTGTAAAAATGATTACTTATTACTTACTACTTTTCACTTACTGCTTCATACTTTTATCTTTTCACTTTTATCAGCCAATGCTTTCTTATAGTCTCTGGGGAATACTTTGATAAAATTCTTCAATTGGTTTTCGAAATCGCCCAGAACAAATTTGGCAACACTGCTTTCTGTATAAGCATAGTGCCTGGTAATCATATCATGCAATAATTGGCTGTCATCCTGGTTTAATGGATCCAGGTCTACCATTTCTTTATTACATAGCTTGTCAAACTGTGCATTTACATCGTAAACATAAGCGATGCCGCCACTCATGCCGGCAGCAAAGTTTCTGCCTGTACTGCCCAGTATTACCGCGTTACCACCGGTCATATATTCACAACCATGGTCGCCTACACCTTCAACCACTACATTGGCGCCTGAGTTTCTTACGGCAAATCGTTCACCCGCTTTTCCACGGATAAAAGCTTCACCTGAAGTAGCGCCATACAGGGCAACATTACCGATAATGATATTTTCTTCCGGAATAAAGGAAGCTTTTTTGGAAGGATACACAATGAGTTTGGCTCCACTTAATCCTTTTCCAAAGTAGTCGTTTGCGTCGCCTTCCAGTTCGAGAGTAACCCCTTTTGTATTAAAAGCGCCAAAACTTTGGCCGGCTGTTCCGGTGAATGTAAAATGGATGGTATCTTCCGGTAAACCGGCCGCTTTGTACTTTTTAGTAATCTCGTTAGACAAAATGGTACCTGCTGTTCTGTCTGTATTTTTAATAGGGAAAGAAGCGGTGATCCTTTCACTTTTGTCCAAAGCAGGTTGGGCAGCTTTTAGTAATTGCCAATCAAGCACTTCACTAATTCCATGATCCTGTTCTTCCTGTTTGTATAAACCTGTGTCAGCGGATGCCGGTTCTTTATATAAGATGCTGGAAAGATCCAGTGTACTGTATTTCCAGTGAGTGATATCGTCTCTCATTTCTAATGAGTCTGCCTGGCCAACCATTTCATTAATTGTTCTGAAACCCAGTTCAGCCATGATTTCTCTTAATTCTTCCGTAATAAACCTAAAGAAATTAACAATATGATCCGGGTTGCCTGTGAAGCGTTTGCGTAACGCGGGGTCCTGTGTGGCCACACCAACGGGGCAGGTGTTTAAATGACATTTGCGCATCATGATACAACCTTCCACAATTAATGCTGCCGTAGCAACGCCCCATTCTTCTGCTCCTAATAATGCGGCGATGGCAATATCACGGCCTGTTTTCATTTGGCCATCTGCCTGCACCACTACCCGGCTGCGTAATTTATTTTTAACCAGTGTCTGATGTGTTTCTGCCAATCCCAATTCCCACGGCAGGCCGGCATGTTTAATAGAGCTGAGGGGCGATGCACCGGTACCGCCATCGAAACCGGAAATCAGTACCACATCTGCTTTTGCTTTGGCTACACCGGCAGCAATGGTACCCACTCCGGCTTTAGAAACCAGCTTCACATTTATACGTGCAGCCCTGTTTGCATTTTTCAGATCGAAGATTAATTGTGCCAGGTCTTCAATAGAATAAATATCATGATGCGGAGGAGGTGAAATTAATCCTACACCCGGTGTAGCATGTCTTGTTCTGCCTATCCAGTCATCTACTTTATGCCCGGGTAATTGTCCGCCTTCGCCCGGTTTGGCGCCCTGCGCCATTTTTATTTGCAGTTCATCAGCTTCAGTTAGGTATAGGCTGGTTACGCCAAAACGCGCCGAGGCCACCTGTTTAATGGCTGAACGCATCAAATCGCCATTGGGTAATTTTTCATAACGGATTTCATCTTCACCCCCTTCGCCGGTATTGCTCTTTCCGCCTAAGCGATTCATGGCAATAGCTAATGTGGTATGCGCTTCCCATGAAATGGAACCAAACGACATAGCGCCGGTAGCAAAGCGTTTATAAATATTTTCCGCGGCTTCCACTTCCTCAATTGCAATGGATGGCCTGTTGCGTTTAAAACGGAACTGGCTTCTTAATGTGCAGGCTTTTTCAGTCTGATCATTGACCAGTTTTGAATATTTTTTAAAAGTCGCATAATCATTCATCCTGGTTGAATGCTGCAACAGATGAATGGTTTGGGGATTAAACAAATGGAACTCACCTTTGCGTTTCCATTGATAAATGCCACCTACAGGCAATCTGTCTATCGGAATATCCTTCTTGCTGAATGCGAAGAAATGTTTGGCTAAAATTTCTTTGGCTATTTCATCCAATCCCATTCCCTGTATACGTGAAGTAGCGCCGGTAAAATACTGATCCACCACGGTTCTGTTTAAACCAATGATCTCAAATATTTGTGCGCCCTGGTAAGATTGTAAAGTAGAAATTCCCATTTTAGAGAATACTTTCAATAATCCCTCGTTGACGGCTTTCACATAATTTTTCTTCAGGTAATCTGAATCCAGCTCTGTTTGCAGTTTACCATTGAGTTTCATATCCCGGATAGAGGAAATGGCCAGGTAAGGGTTTATAGCTGTTGCGCCAAAGCCAAGCAGGCAGGCGAAATGGTGAACTTCCCATACATCACCTGCTTCTACAATGATACCAACCTGGCCGCGGTACCCCTTTCTGATAAGGTGATGATGCACAGCAGCGGTGGCCAGTAAGGAAGGTATGGGGGCATGGTCGGAATCTATGGCACGGTCCGTTAAAATAATAACTTCAAATCCATCCTCTACCGCATCCACCGCATAGCGGCATAAACGATCCAGGCCTGCTTTTAAAGAGCCCGCTTTGCCATCTGACCGGAAATAGGTTTGTAAAGTTTTTGCCTGGAAAATACCTGTATCAATGCTCCTTATTTTTTCCAGTTCATAAGAATTTAAAACCGGATGTTTTAAGGCCACACTATGGCAGGCCAGTGGGTCTTCTACCAGCAAGTTGCCATTACTGCCTGCAAATGTGGCCAGAGACATGACCATTCTTTCCCGGATAGGATCGATGGGCGGATTGGTAACCTGCGCAAAAAGCTGTTTGAAATAACTACTCAGGTGTTGTGGCTGCTCACTAAGGATGGCGAGTGGAGAATCTGTTCCCATTGAACCGATAGGCTCTTTGCCATCGATGGCCATAGCAGCAATAATAGTATCCAGGTCCTCAGTTGAATAGCCAAATGCTTTCTGGTATTTAAAAATCTGGTCATGTTCAAGATGCGTAAACATCACACGTGGTTCCGGTAATTCTTCCAATCGAATCTTATACTTATTCAGCCATTCGTCATAAGGTTTTTGTGAACAGATAGTTTGTTTCAGTTCATCATCGCTGATGATTCTTCCCTGTTCCATGTCAACTACAAACATTTTGCCTGGCTGTAATCTTCCTTTTTCTTTTACGAGAGATGGATCAATGGGTAACACGCCGGTTTCTGAAGCCATGATTACACGGTCATCATGGGTTACTGTATATCTTGATGGACGTAAGCCATTTCTGTCGAGTGTGGCGCCAATGATTTTGCCATCTGTAAAAGAAATAGAAGCCGGGCCATCCCATGGTTCCATCAGGCAGGCGTGGAATTCATAAAATGCTTTTTTAACGGGATCCATCTGTTCATTGCCATCCCATGCTTCCGGTATCAACATCATCATTACATGTGGTAATGACCTGCCGGTAAGGGTTAGCAGTTCAATCATATTATCCAGGCAGGCAGAATCAGATTGGCCAACGGTAACAATGGGCAATAACATTTCCATTTCATCCTTGGTGAAATAGGGAGAGGTAAAGCCTTTTTCACTTGTTCTTAGCCAGTTCAGGTTACCCTGTAAAGTATTGATCTCACCATTGTGCGCAATATAACGGAATGGCTGTGCCAGTTTCCAGGAAGGAAACGTATTGGTGGCAAAACGGGAATGGACGAGGCCAAAAGCAGATACAACCCGCTTATCGCTCAGGTCGGGGAAATACCCGCGAACCTGCATGCTGGTAAGCTGACCTTTGTAAATAATTGTTTTGTAAGACAGAGAAGCGATATAAAAACCTATCTCATCTTTTTTAACAGTGTTCTGAATGGTATGGGTTGCATAATTACGAAGTATAAAAAGTTTGCGTTCAAATTCGTCCGGATTAGTAATAGTATCCGGACAGCCAACAAAAACATGTTCCATACAGGGCTCTACCGATAGGGCAGTAGGGCCAATGCCTTCTTTGTTAACGGGTACCTTACGGAAAGCAATTATGTCAAGACCCAGTTTTTCGGCGGCACGGTTAAAAATGTCCCTGCATTCCTCACGTAGCCTGATTTCTTTGGGAAAGAAAATAACACCCACACCATATTTACCAAAGGCGGGTAAATGAACACCAAGTTTCAGGCATTCATCAAAAAAGAATTCATGTGGCATCTGTAGCATAATACCCGCGCCATCACCTGTATTTACCTCGCAACCGCATGCACCACGGTGTTCCATGTTTTCCAATACGGTTAATGCATCAGTAATATGTTGATGGGATTTATTGCCTTTGATGTTTGCAACGAAACCAATACCACAGGCATCATGTTCAAATGAAGGATCATACAACCCTTCGCCATGTTGTAAAACAAGCATGTACAATCGAATTAAAGTCAGGAAATAAATGGCAGGCAACCGTTTTGGAAAATTACGCAAAAAAGCGATATAATCAAACTATATCAGAAAAAATTATCCTGAATGGTTGATAAAATTTAAATAAAAGGCTATTTCATTGAAAATTATCAATAAAATGGACTAACGATTGTTAATTTGGTTGATAAATCCTGTAAGCGGAAGGGAAAGAGAAGGAGGTGCTTGTATTTTTTTCAAATATCCCAAATACGGCGCTTCCACTTCCTGTCATAGAAGCATAGATAGCTCCATAATTGTATAATGATTCTTTGATCTGCTCAATTTCAGGATATTGTTTACACAGTCCGGCCTCAAAATCATTCGTCAGCCATTCTTTCCAGGTTTCTATCGGTTGCTGCAGAATAGTTTTTATACTACGACCCGGTATTCGTGGTGTGATTCCTTTGAAAGCGTTTGCAGTGGATATATGAACAGGGGGATGTACGATTACTAACGAGTAGGCTGACAGATCAAGTTGAATACCTTCCATTTTTTCGCCACGGCCCTTTGCAAGTAAGGGTTTATTCAAAATAAAAAATGGGCAATCACTACCTAATTCCAATGCATACCGGAGGAGTTGCTTCTGCGATAGGCCCAATTGAAATAGTTGATTCAGTAAGGTAAGCGTAAAGGCGCCATCTGAACTGCCTCCGCCCAATCCGGCGCCCATCGGTATAGCTTTATGCAAATGAAGCTGAACAGGGCCGATTGCAGTGTGGTGTTTTTGTAATAAATGACAGGCTTTTACACAGAGATTGTCTTCGGCATTACCTTCAACAGCTAAGCCCGATGTGGAAAACACAACGCCAGACTCCCCACTGCTAACGCCAGACTTAATTCCTTCCAATGCATCCTGCCATGGTACCGGATAAAATACGGTTTCAAGATCATGATAACCATCTTCTCTTTTGTGGGTGATATGGAGACCGAGATTGATCTTGCAATTGGGAAATAGGACCATTCTCTTAAATCTTTTTCTTTTTATTGATTTCGTCACGGATAGAAATGGCGCGGATATAGTCTTCGTGTTCCAACACTTCAGTTAACAGTGTTTGCAATTCTTCCAGTGTCATTTTACCCAGGTCGTCTCTTCCACTGCCCGTTTCTTCAATGCCAACAGCCCCGCCTTTATTTTTTTTGCCACCCCCATCTTCCATCAGGATGCCTGCATTTTCAAGAATATGCTCATAGGTAAAAATGGGGCATCCGAATCTTACCGCTAATGCCAATGCATCGCTGGTACGGCTATCAATTTCAATGGTATCATTTACCGTAAAACAAACCAGTTTAGAATAAAAAATACCTTCCTGCAGGTCGCTAATGATTATCTCCTGTAATTCAACTCCAAAAGCATTCATGAAATTTTTCATCAGATCGTGGGTAAGTGGACGGCTGGGTTGCATATGCTCTAAAGCAACAGCAATGGCCTGTGCTTCAAATCCGCCAATTACAATGGGGAGGCGTCGTAACCCATTGATTTCGCCCAGCACCACCGCATATGAATGGGTTTGGGTGATACTGTGAGAAAGGGCAACGATTTCCAGTTCTATCTTTTTCATAGCTAATACGAAAGTACTCGAAAATAAAACACGAAAAACAGGGAGGAGGGTTTTTAATATCGAATATTGAACAGGGAATAACGTATGATGCAGAAAATGCAATTTGATATTCGTTATTCCCTGTTCGTTATTCATCATTCAGGGGGATAGCTTAGTTTTGCCGCATGCATTACGTTTCTGCCGAAGGTTTGACCAAGAGTTATGGTATTAGTCCGCTGTTCAAGAACATTTCATTTCACATAAATGAAGGAGAAAAAATTTCGCTGATTGCCCGTAATGGGGTTGGTAAATCTACCCTTCTCAGGATATTGAATGGAGATGAGACCCCCGATGAGGGGAAACTGTTTATTCATAAAGATGTTACAGTTGCTTTATTTGAACAGGATCCCAAATTTGATGAAGGAAAGACTGTATTGGAAAATATTTTCCATACCAATCATCCTGTGATGAATGTGATCCGTGAATATGAACTGGCCAGCGAAAGTGAAGATGGGGAAGCATTGGTTGAGTTATTTGGGAAAATGGACGACCTGAATGCATGGGATTTTGAAGTAAAAGTGAAACAGATTTTAACCAAACTGAATGTGCATCATTTAACGCAGGCGGTAAGTGATCTGAGCGGAGGACAGCGTAAACGGGTTGCATTAGCCAAAACCCTTATTGACATTGGGTTTGATCATAAGCATACTTTATTGATGATGGATGAGCCCACCAATCACCTGGATGTAGAAATGATTGAGTGGCTGGAGAATTACCTGAACCAGGAAAACGTAACACTGCTGTTGGTAACGCACGACCGTTATTTTCTGGATGCGGTTAGTGAGGAAATTTGGGAACTGGAAAGAGAGAATATGTATGTGTATCGGGGAGACTATGAAAATTATATCGAGAAAAAAGCCGCTAGGGTAGAGAGTGAACTGGCCAGTATTGACAAGGCCAGGAACGAATACCGGAAAGAACTGGAATGGATGCGAAAGCAGCCCAAAGCAAGAACAACAAAAAGCAAAAGCCGGCAGGATAATTTTTACGAAGTAGAAGCCAGGGCTAAGCAAAAAATTGAAGATGTTCAATTGCAATTGCAAATGAAGATGAGCCGCCTGGGTGGTAAGATAGTGGAGATGAAGAAAGTGTATAAAAGTTATGGCGAACTAGCGGTTTTAAGAGGGTTCGACTATAATTTCAGCAAGGGAGAAAGGATTGGTATTATCGGGAAGAATGGGGTAGGGAAGAGTACTTTCTTAAATATGTTGCAACAGATAGAACCGGCAGACAGCGGTAAAATCAATATTGGTGATACGGTGGTATTCGGCAATTTCTCGCAACAGGGTCTGGTGATCAAAGAGAATATGCGGGTAATTGAATTTGTAAAAACTTTTGCCGAAAGTTTTCCGCTAGCCGGCGGAGGAAGCCTTAGTGCCGCGCAATTTCTGGAGTTGTTTTTGTTTACACCCGATAAACAATATACTTATCTCAACTCTTTAAGCGGGGGTGAGAAAAAAAGGTTACAATTATTAACCGTGTTATTCACGAATCCTAATTTTCTAATCCTGGATGAACCTACCAACGACCTTGATTTGCCTACCCTGGGTGTATTGGAAAATTTTCTCAGCGAATTCCAGGGCTGTGTGTTGATTGTTAGTCACGACCGTTATTTTATGGATAGATTGGTAGACCATTTATTTGTATTTGAAGGGGATGGTGTTGTTAAAGATTTTCCTGGTAACTATACACAGTACCGTATCTGGCTGAAAGAAAATGAGAAGAAGGTAAATAAGTGGGATGTGTTGGAAGACAGAAAAAGTAAAGGAGAAACAACGGAATCAGTTGTGGTTACTAAGGATGCATCAGCCCTGCCTGTAAAGAAGAAAATGAGTTTTAAAGAGAAACGTGAATTCGAACAATTAGAAAAGGAAATGCCCCTGTTGGAAACAGAAAAGAAAACCATTGCCGAGAAAATGGGAACAGGAAATATGCCTTTTGATGAATTGCAAAGAATGAGTGATCGGATAATTGTGATTGACCAGTTATTGGGTGAGAAGGAGCTACGGTGGCTGGAATTGAGTGAGATGGCAGGTTAACAGCGGCTTTTTCCGCTTTAAGTTGCGCTAATTGATCCGCTACCCCCCCCATTTGTTTATTTTTTTACAAAGATAAGCGTTGACTGATAGCGTTGTTATTGAATTGAGGGCTAAATTATTTTTATATTAACTTATTCTTTCCTGGTCTAACTGATACTCCATTATGTTAACTTGCGGCAATATTTAATACCTGCATGACTTCTATCACCGACAAATCAGGGAATACGGTTGCTTTTCTATACCAGAACATGATTCTCGATACCAGCCAGCAAGAGGTGATTGGGTTATTACTGGGCAACTGCGTTTTTGGGAAACAGCCTGCTCCCGTAGGCAAATTTTTCAATGCTACTTTCCGGAAAAAAAACGGAAAAATCATTGCCAAATTAGGTGAGGATGTTGCGCTGAAAAAATTGCCGAAAGATGCTCATCTTTCTTTGCAGGCATGGCAATTACTTACAAAAGTAAATGACCATGTTTGTATTTGGATTGACGAAAAGAAATCATGGACCAAACAGAGCTTCATGGATTTTCTTTCTGTAGAAAAGGAAATGGTGGAAGAAGACTGATATCTTGTTTACTTCCACCCAATCATTTTATTTCAGTGAAGCGATATCAATCACAAAACGGTAGCGAACATCTCCTTTAATCATTCTTTCATAAGCCTCATTTATTTGCTGAACCGGAATTACTTCTACATCCGAAACAATATCGTGTTCAGCACAGTAATCAAGCATTTCCTGTGTTTCTTTAATGCCACCAATCAATGATCCGATAATACTTCTTCTTTTCATAATCAGGTTAAAAGCCGGAACCTTTGATGGCGATGGTGGAACGCCTACCACGATCATTGTACCATTGGTACGTAAGAGGTCCAGATAAGGGCCATATTCATGTTGAGCGGAAACGGTATTCAAAATAAAATCAAAATGATTTTGTAAGCCTTTCATGGTGGCTTTGTCGGAGGTTAACGCAAAATGATGGGCGCCTAATTTTTTCGCATCAGCTTCTTTGGAGGGAGAGCTGCTGAGCATAGTTACTTCCGCGCCAAAAGAGGCAGCAAATTTTACTGCCATATGGCCTAAGCCTCCCAGCCCCAGTACACCCACTCTATGCCCTTTTCCAACTCCAACATAACGCAAGGGTGAATAAGTGGTGATGCCCGCGCACAAAAGGGGGGCCACCCCTTCCAGGGGAAGATTTGGTGCTATCTTAAGTGTGTATTGCTCATCTACCACTATCTGTGTAGAATAGCCTCCGTATGTGGGATGATTGGTGATTCTCTCTCTTCCATTATAAGTGCCAACCATTCCCTCATCACAATATTGCTCTAAACCTGACCGGCAATTGGTGCAGGTTTTACAAGAATCAACGAAACAGCCTACTCCAGCCAGGTCACCTACTTTGAACTTTTTTACATGAGCTCCTGCACTGGTAATACGGCCAACAATCTCATGCCCCGGCACCATTGGATAAATAGAACCACCCCATTCATCACGAACCTGGTGAATATCTGAATGGCATACGCCACAATATAAAATTTCTATCTGCACATCGTGAGGACCGGGTTCCCTTCTTTCAAAATTAAAGGGAGAAAGCGGAGTAGTAGGGCTTTGGGCCGCGTATGCTTTTGTGGCTGACATGGAAAAGGTGTTAATGAGTGGCAAATCTCGTGCTTTTATTGAAAAGACCTTGTAAAATTATTTCAGATTTAGTTCAAAAAAATCCAGTGTCCGCTTCCAGGCAGTGAGTGCCGCATATGCGTTATACCGCGCTTCTGAAGTATCGTTATGAAAGGCATGATTCACTCCTTCATACAAATACAATTCATAACTGGTGCCGGCTTTTTTCAGGGCTTCTTCAAATGCGGGGATACCTGCATTAATTCTTTCATCAAGGCCTGCATAATGTAATTGAATGGGAGATTTTATGTTAGGAACATCCACTGTATCAGGTTGCCTTCCATAAAAAGCTACGGCCGCATTCAGTTTAGGCAAGTTCACTGCCAACTGGTTTGCTAATCCACCACCCCAGCAAAAACCTACACAACCTACTTTTCGGTTACATTCTTTTCTGGCTCTTAAAAATTCAACAGTATTACTAAAATTAGCCAGGTTCATTTTTTGGTCAAGTTCGCCGATTAATTTCCTTGCTTCATCTTCATTAGCCGGGGTACCCCCTGATTCGGATAAAGCATCCGGCGCCATGGCCATATAACCAGCCTTGGCAGCTCTTCTGGTAACATCCCTGATATGGTCATTCAATCCCCTGTTTTCATGAATAACCAGTACACCTCCCATATTCATTCTTTTTTTGGGTTTGGCGGTATAAGCGAACATGGTAATACCGTTGACTTCGTATGAAATGGTTTCGGTATCCAGTTCGTCATCATCTTCCGCGATAGTGGCGGCTTTGGCGGTATTTGACTCCAGTAAGGGTGTAAGCGATAAAGCCAGCGCCATACTTCCGGTGATAAGGGCCAGCTTTTTCAAAAAAACTTCGCGGCTCAGGGGTTTATGCGTGTATTCATCATACAGGTTAATGATTCGTTGGTCCATATTTTTTTTTTGGATACTAAATATACCCAGAAATACAGCGAAATGCAAAAAGAAACCGCATGCATACTTTTAGAAAGCAGGGAATACACACCAACAAAAGCCGGTTTATTTTCTTTTTTTGCCCTTGTGTAAATTCATTTTCTTTTTTGCCGTATCCTTATTAATCTCATGTAGCCTGTACGCTGCTTCAACCAGCCTATCCAGTTTTTCAAACAGCGTGATAATCGCTTCCTGTTCATTTGAACTGAGTGTTCTGTGGTAGCTGCTCGTAACCGTTACTTTTAACCATTCCCATAACAATTCCCGAACATCCGGAAGGTGGGCAAAATCAAATAATTCTTCTATAACTAAATAGGGGTTGGCCAACTCTTCATTAGTAAGCTGACAATAGGGTTTTGAGCAGTGCTCTTCATGTAAGGGCATACAATTATTTTTTTTATGGGAGCAGTTGCCTTACGATGATTGGATCAGCTATTAATTTGCCTTTATTACGCAGATTGCTCCGTTAAAAAAACAGACAAATTCAGGTATAAACCGCATACTCTGGTTTATGGGAAAACACTTATTTCGTAAAAGCTTATGGTTGTACAATATTACCATTTAGTCTATGATTTTTGAACAAAATAATACCTTTTTTTCTAACGTATTTATACCTAATGAGACTGATCGACAGGCTACAAGCGTATTTATCCTATAGTAATATTACAGCCTATTCTTTTGAACATGTATGCGGGGTATCCAACGGTTACCTTGGCAAGCAGCTAAAAGGGAAGGGGGCGGTAGGTTCTGACATCCTGGAGCGCATTAAGGAAAATTATACAGAACTGAGTTTGATATGGTTGGTAACAGGAAGGGGTTCCATGTTACTCTCGCCGCCCAAACAAAAAAATGAAACATCAGTTGAATTGCAGGAAGAACAGCAAATTTATTTCACCTCCAAAGACGAAGTAATCAATCTGCTCTATAAACAACTGGCGAAACTGGAAACAACTATTGCCGATAAGGATAAGATCATTGCACTACTGGAAAACCAGGTGAGGCAGTTGGGGGCATCTGCTTATAAAAGAACACGGTGAATATAGTCTGTCTACAAAAATGTCGAATGAAGAAGTACACACACACTTCCACATTCGACATTAATTTTTAATTATTAATTGGCTACATAAGCATCCACCGGCTCACAGGTACAGATTAAATTTCTGTCGCCATATGTATTATTGATTCTTGCTACACTTGGCCAGAATTTATGCTGCGTAACATAATATAATGGGAAGGCAGCTTCTTTTCTTGAATAGGCATGTTTCCATTCATCGGCACAAATAACCGCTTGCGTATGTGGCGCATTTTTGAGTGGGTTATCCGTTTTATCCAATTTGCCATTCTCAATAGCCTTGATCTCTTCATAAATGGCTATCAGCGCATCACAGAAACGGTCAAGCTCCGCTTTGTCTTCACTCTCTGTTGGCTCAATCATAATTGTTCCCGCAACGGGGAAGCTCATGGTAGGTGCATGAAAACCATAATCGATCAAACGTTTGGCAACATCTTCCGCTTCAATACCCGCACTTTGTTTGAAAGGACGAAGATCAACAATGAACTCATGTGCACAGGTGCCATTAGTGCCGGTATACAGAATCTTATAATATTTTTCCAGCCGGGCCTTCATGTAATTGGCATTTAATATCGCATATTCTGTAGACATGCGCAGGCCATTGGCTCCCAGCATTTTGATATATCCATAGCTGATCAGTAAAATACTGGCAGAACCATAAGGTGCGGCGCTTACGGAGCCGTGAGCCGTGAGACGTGAGTCGTGAGAATTTACCTCAACTGATTCGTAATTTTTGAATGACGGATGTCCTGGCAGGTAAGGAGCTAATTGATCATTCACACATATAGGTCCCATGCCCGGACCACCGCCGCCGTGTGGAATGGCAAATGTTTTATGAAGATTGAGGTGACAAACATCGGCCCCAATGATGCCCGGACTGGTTAAGCCTACCTGTGCATTCATATTGGCTCCATCCATGTATACCATTCCGCCATTATCGTGTATGGTCTGACAAATATCTTTAATGGTTTCTTCAAACACACCGTGGGTAGAAGGATAAGTAACCATTAAAGCCCCCAGCGTATCTTTGTATTGTTCCGCTTTTGACTTCATATCGGCCACATCAATATTGCCGGCCTCATCACATTTTACTACTACTACTGTAAAGCCTGCCATTACTGCACTGGCAGGGTTGGTGCCGTGTGCACTGATGGGTATCAATACTACATTTCTGTGCGCATCTTTTCTGGCAGCATGGTAAGCGCGTATGGTTAACAAACCCGCATACTCTCCCTGCGCGCCACTGTTGGGCTGCAGGCTGCAGGCCGTAAAGCCGGTAATCTGGCAGAGATAACTGTTCAGCTCATCAATAATTTGTTGATAGCCTTCTGTTTGATTGGCCGGTACAAAAGGATGTAATCCGCCAAACCCGGGCCAGCTTACCGGTATCATTTCAGTAGCGGCATTCAGTTTCATGGTACAACTTCCCAAACTGATCATACTGGTATTCAACGACAGATCTTTATTTTCCAGTTGTTTGATGTAACGCATCATCTGGCTTTCGCTGTGATGGGTATTGAAAACGGGATGCATTAAGAATTGTGAAGTTCGTTGAAGCGCAGATGGCAGTTGGTAGTTGACAGTTGACAGATTTGAACTGCTGAGTTGATGTCCTGTATTTTTTTCAGTGATGGTTTCAAATATTTTGAGGATAGTGTTGGCATCTTCAACTGTTGTTGTTTCATCAATGCTGATACCGATCGTTCCATCTTCAAAATACCGGAAATTGGTATGGAACTTTTCTGCCATCGTTTTTATGGTAACTGCATCAATGCCGGTAATTTTTAAAGTATCAAAATAGAAAGTATTGGATTGTGTTACGCCCAGTTTTCCCAATCCTTCAGCTACAGCCTGTGTAAGCAGGTGTATGCGGCCGGCGATATTTTTTAGTCCCTCCGCCCCATGGTACACTGCATACATGGCGGCCATATTGGCCAGTAAAGCCTGGGCAGTACAGATATTCGAAGTTGCTTTTTCGCGTTTAATGTGTTGCTCCCTTGTTTGTAAAGCCATCCGTAAGGCACGGTTATCCTGGGCGTCCATACTAACTCCAATTAAGCGGCCGGGCATTCCACGCTTGAAATCATCTTTGGTGGCAAAAAAAGCGGCATGCGGGCCGCCAAAACCCATAGGCACTCCAAAGCGCTGGGCAGAACCAATGGTTACATCGGCGCCTAGCTCACCAGGAGGTGTTAAAAGTGTAAGCGCCAGTAAATCGGCGGCCATAATTACTAATCCATCTATTGCATGAACCGTTGCAATAAATGTTCGGTAATCTTCAACAGAACCATTGTTATCAGGATATTGAATAATCGCGCCGAAATAGGTATGGTCTAATTTGAAAGTTTTATAATCTCCATATACCAGTTCAATACCAATGGGTTCGGCCCTTGTAACCAATACCGCTTTTGTTTGCGGGAAGATTCCGTTGTCAACAAACAATTTAGGTTTGCCGATGGTATCAGTTTTATTAGCGTAATGAAAGATCATTGCCATGGCTTCAGCGGCCGAAGTAGCTTCATCAAGCAGTGAGGCATTGGCGATGGGCATACCGGTAAGGTCGGTAATCATCGTTTGAAAATTCAGGAGACTTTCCAGGCGTCCCTGTGAAATTTCCGCCTGGTAGGGGGTGTACTGGGTATACCATCCCGGGTTTTCAAAAATATTGCGGAGGATTACGCTGGGGGTGAGGGTACCATAGTATCCCTGGCCGATATAATTTTTGTATAATTTATTTTTGGCGGCCACTTCCTTCAGTTCGTTAAGATAGCCGGCTTCACTAATTGCCGCGGGAATAAGCAGATCACCTTTTATCCGGATAGAGGCCGGAACCGTTTTACTGATCAGGTTCTCCAGCGTTCCTAAGCCGATAGTTTCTAACATAATTTGGGTATCAACTGCATTGGGGCCGATATGGCGTTGCTTGAATTCCTGGGATGCTTGTTCAAAAAGGTTCATATACTATTGCGAAGTTTTGAGTTTCAGTTACCTGTCGTGTAGAACGATGCCTGCAAAGCGGGCACGGTTAAATCGCCGCAAAGGTAAGCGGATATGTCAGGATAATAAAGGGCTTATTGAACTTGGGGAAAGGGTGTGCAATTTGGGCAGGTGTTGAAATAAGTTAGGTACTTTATTAAACAAGTCGTAGATTTCATTCACTGAGTGTGGTATCCGAACCCTTTAAAGACATCCCCCTGTCTTGGGTAATGTGTAGAATTGCCGTTTTACTGTATAAAAATAAGTAAGCCTGGTCCTTTTAATTTTAAACTGATATAATGAAAAATACTAATCTACTGCTACTCACTGGAGTTTTATGTATCCTTTTCGTTTTTTTTGGTTGTAAAAAAGTACCTGCCGGGCTAAAAGAAAATATTGAGATGAAGGATATACTTACTGGCTAAACAAAACCGGTTTGCCGGAAGCGATTGCCCCCCCTGTTTCCTGGAAAATAGGGTGTTTTCACGGTTGTGGCAACAGATGCGAGTCAACATCTATCGGGTGTTGCAACGAAAGAAAGATTTGTAGTGTCAATGCAAAAAACAGTGGTATGAAAAAGATAATCTTATTGTCACTTACGGGTATTTTATTTATCCTGGTCTCGTTTTTCAGTTGTAATAAGGAAAATACTGAGTTAACCCAAACGACTGTAGTAAAGCCAAATCCTGATTCATGTGCCACTGTTTCTTCAAAGGGCAGGATAATTGGCTTTGACTATTGCTACAATTTTATGAGTGCACAAAAAGTAATGGGAGCAGGTTTTATTATTGAAATTGACAATGGGGCTACAAGGGACACAGCACTTACTTATGGCATACCAGACAGCCTTTTTCAATTTCTTCCATCAGATAGAGTTGATGGAATGTTCCCCTATTTATTTAAACCTGATGTTCAGAATAAATTCAAAATTAAATTTAATTACACGTTTACGAGTAATAATACATTCCATAACTACGATTGCAATGTTCCGGCTAATATTCAATTGCCTCCATTGTTTAGCTTTCGGAGAAAAGAAATTTTAATAACCTGTATATCACCTCTATAAAATATTACTTATGAGAAAGATGGTATTCTCCTTAACATTTATTTTAGCAGTTTGCTTAGTGTTCATTTTGATTACTGCACAAAAGCCCCCGGATAAAAGAAAGTTTTACTATGCGTTTAGTGAAAAAGTTTTTATTGAGGAAGTACCCGATAAGTTTGTAGTAAAGTTCAAGAATAAGGAAAGAGCAAATGAACTTAAATTGGTTTTGATAGCAGAAGTGGGCGATAAGAAAAAAATCCAGTATCAAAACGAAACTACTATAACAATAGATGTAAAAAACGGAACTAAAAACATTGACCAGTTGCTCAGTGGTAAAATGATGGATATTGAGCTTATTAAACCCGCATACAAGTATAAAGAGCAGCAAATGTATTATGCCAATGAAATAGTAGTAGAACCCAATGATGGATTAACTATTTATGAAGTAATAAAGAAAAACGGATTGGATGCCTATGTAAAGGTAAGGGAAGGAAAATTTTATAGTGTTATTGAAATAGCTTCTACGTATGATGCCTGTGAAGTTGCCAACAAAATTCAGGAAAGTGGTTTGGTTAAATATAGTCATCCAGATTTTATCATGCCAATTGATATGCACCAGGTAATTCCCAATGATACTTATTTCAATAATCAGTTTTACTTACGAAATACCGGGCAGGTTTTTAATCCAGTTGAAAATCATGCAGGCACATCAGGAGCGGATATAAATGCTACCCAGGCATGGACTATGACAACTGGCAATAATAATATTATTGTTGCGGTAATTGATGCGGGAGTAACCCCAGACCATCCAGATCTGCCAAATACGAGACAAGTGCGTTTAAATGGTTCAAATTTTGTTCCAGGAGAAAATGCTAATGACCCTTCTCCCGGATTAAACTTTAATCACGGTAATGCCTGTGCCGGCATTATTGCGGCCACACAAAATAATAATGAAGGGATAACAGGTATTGCACCGAATGTTCGTATCATGCCAATTAAAATATTTGATAATAGTGGTAATAGTGTTAGCAATAATAGTGTTGCTTCATCAATAGATTTCGCCTGGCAAAATGGGGCAGATGTTATTTCAAATAGCTGGGGTTGGCAATACACTGACAATCCGAATTTTATTCCTGTAATTGTAGCTGCCATCAACAGGGCTGTTACACTGGGAAGAGGAAACCTTGGGTGTGTTGTTGCATTTGCAGCGGGTAATTCGGCTTATCGTTCTTATCTTGGACATAATGGTACCGTTGGCTTCCCAAGTAATGTTCAAATAAACGGTGTGCTAACAGTAGGCGCATCAGACAGAGATGATAAACAGGCAGATTATAGCCCAACTAGCAATGCAACAGCAAGTGGAACAAATCAAATTATTGATATTGTTGCACCATCGCATAAGGCATATCCTTTAATGCCGCCAGCTTCTTTCGGTATTGCTGGAGAAGGTTTAGAAGTTTGGACTATTGATATTCCTGGATATAATGGGTATAATCAATGGAATGATCCTGACTGGCCATTAGCCGCTCCGGCATTAGGTGAAATATTACCAGCCACCGGTACAAATAATTTGTCTTACACGGGACGTATGGGCGGCACTTCCGCTGCGTGCCCTCAAGTGGCTGCTGTTGCCGCACTTGTATTATCATTAAACAATAATTTAACCCAACTGCAAGTTTTTGACATTATTACTAAAAGCGCTGATAAAGTTGGTGGGTATGCTTATAATGCGAATGGTTGGTCAGCAGAGTTGGGTAATGGCAGATTGAATGCCTGTGCCGTATTATAAACAGCATTCCAAATCTTTATCCAATAGCCGGAAACAACTCTTTATGTACTAATGGTACTGCTACTTATGCAGTTGGTGGATTACCCACAAGTAGTACCATTGCCTGGACAAGTTCAAATAATAATGTTGCCACCATTTCATCGGCAGGAGTGGCTTCATGGGTAAGTAACGGTACTGCTATGTTTACAGCAACAATCAATATTCCAAACAGATGTGGTATTGCCATTTCGAGTAAATCTGTCACTGTTGGCGATGCAATATACTATGACTATTCAATAACCGGGAACGATGCTTTATGTACTAATGGTACGGCTACTTATGCAGTTGGTGGATTACCCACAGGAAGTACCATTGCCTGGACAAGTTCAAATAACAATGTTGCCACCATTTCGGCAGGAGGAGTGGCTTCATGGGTAAGTAGCGGTACTGTTATGTTTACAGCAACAATCAATATTCCAAACAGATGTGGTATTACAATTGCAAATAAGTTCGTCACTGTTGGTGATGCAGTATTCTCCGGCAATTCAATAACCGGAGATAATACTGTTTGTGGAACATCCAGCGATTATACTATTTCTAATTTACCTGCCGGTGCATCGGTATATTGGCAAGCTACGCCTAATCAAATTGTTACGATAGATGCACCTTACGCTACACAAACCAAACTCATAAGCTATGCAAATGGGGTAATCACTTTGACAGCGAATATATCAAACGGTTGTAACATATCAATTAGTAAACCCAATATCATAGTTACCGGTCCTCCAACAATTACCTGTCAAACAATAGGTAATGGCTCATGCAACCAACAGATAACACTGTGTCCATCGCAACTCAATACCTGGCAGTATTTTTCTATTCCAAATTACAATCCGCCTGGCGCTGCCGGCTTTCAGTTAACCGCTTTTGGAGGAGGCTATTTTAGTGGTGGGGCTACTGTAATAAATGTATCAACAGATTACTGGGCCACGCACGATATTGGTGTATTTGTTCCTAACAATGGGAATAATTCCACTGATTGTAACGTAACAGTAAGAGCAGTTAATTGTGGAGTTTCACAATATGTTCCCTACGTTGTTACTTTCCCGGTAATGACCTATGGATGTGGCTATTCCTCATATAGTGTTTCGCCAAATCCTGCTACTTCAACCATAACCGTTTCACCTAATACGAAAGTTTCTTCAGCGCAAAACAAAGCTGAAAAAACTCCATTTACTGAAATTGAGATTATTGATAAACTGGGTAATTTTAAAAAGAGGCTCAAATTTTCTAAAGGAACAAACACAGCAACTATTGATATATCTTTTTTGCCGACAGATACCTACCTAGTAAGGGTATTTAACGGAACAAACTGGGAGGAGTATAAAATTTTAGTTGCAAAATAGGCAACGTGTTATTGATTTTATAAATGCCGGCCGATTAAAAGTTGGCCGGCATTTATATTCAACAGGTAGAATTCACGTGAATTAAATATAGTAAATTTACAAAGTAAATGTATGGGTGAGCGCTTACAGGATAAGTTAAATGAATGGTTGCTATTATGAGTGAAGTAAAATTAGATAATTGGGAAAAACGCGGCGCTGAACACGAAAAACAGTACAAACGGGTACTGCAAAACGCTGAAAAAAATAAAAATAAAACTTTAAAACAATTACCGGGCCTGCATGAGGAGGCATTCAGCCATATTGATTGCTTAAAATGCGCGAATTGCTGTAAAAGCTATTCGCCACGGTTTAAAACGCCGGATATCAAACGCATCAGCAAACATTTGGGGATGAAAGAAGGTGATTTTATAGAGACCTACTTATTCCTGGATACGGATGGTGATTACGTAACCCAGAACAAACCCTGTCCTTTTTTAGGAGCGGATAATTATTGCAGTATTTATGAAGTAAGGCCATCCGACTGTCATCGGTTCCCGTATACCGATGAAGATGTATTTTTCAAGCGGCCACTGATTACCTTAAAAAATGCCAGTTTTTGCCCGGCCGTCTATTACGTTCTTGAAAAGCTAAGGGTTACTTTGAAGTAAGTTCATCATAGGCGGCTGTAAGGCTTCTTTCAGCGCCCGGGGCCTTCCAGTTAAGGCCGGGGATATCTTTATTTTTAATGACCTCTTCTTTTGATTTACCCGCTTTGATTTCGGCGCTGACAAAATCCAGTAATTTTTGCAGATACGATTCAAATTCGGCCAGGTCTTCCAGGCTTCCGGTAATTTTTTCAGGATCTGCCGCATGACCGAAAACAAATTGTGTATCCGTATCAAATGTATCGCGGGCTTTTTGTATTACCTGTATCCAGTTACTGATGGAAGCGCCTGCACTTCTGTCTATGAACGGGTGCATCCTGTTAAAGAGAAGATCGCCCATATGCGCGATATTAGCCTGTTCAAAATGAATGATAGCATCGCCATTGGTATGAGCGGCCCCAAAATAGTAAGCCCTGATTTTTTCCTTACCCATCTTTTGTTTCCAGCTATCGCCGAAAGTGATATCCTGAAATAGTTGTTTGTCGAGCGATTTATTTTGTTCTGAAATCCTTTTGTAATTAGCCAAACAATTTACGTGTCCCACTACATGCTCCGCAATATCTTTAAAAGAGATATTTCCACCGGTATGGTCTCCGTGGTGGTGGGTATTGATGAGGAACTTAACAGGCAGTTCTTTTATTTTCCTTAATTCCTCTACCAGGTGTTTGGCAGGATCCGGAAATTGTGAGTCAATCACTGCAAACCCGTCTTTCGACTCATAAAAAGCGATGGTGCCGCCTCTTTCAGAAAATATGCTCACATTTCCCCTGAGCGCTTGTATTTTAAAAGCAGGCTGTTGCAGCAATGCGGCCAATAATTCTCTGGATGAGAGGGCCATGAATCCGGCGGTTAATCCTGTATTACGAATAAAAGAACGGCGTTGCATAGTAGGCATATTAAGTGGGTAATGAAGTAACAAGATACAAAAATCTTAGTATTCCATTTTTCGTAAGTTGGGGGCTTTTATCCAGGTACTAACTACCACGAATACCGTCATGCAGCCTCCGAACACTACAGAAGGTATCACGCCCATTAATTTAGCGGCAACTCCACTCTCAAACTGGCCCAATTCGTTACTGCTGTTGATAAACATGGAATTGACACTCATAACCCTTCCCCTCATATGAGCAGGGGTTTTAAGCTGAAGGATGGTTCCTCTTATCACCATACTGATTCCGTCTAATATGCCGCTTAATAATAACACCGCAAAGGATAGCCAGAAAAATTTAGAGAGGGCGAAAATGATGATACAAACACCGAAACCACCAACCGCGAGCAGTAGTTTCTTTCCATGCTTTGTATGTATCGGTGATAGCGTAAGTATAATAATGATGATAATGGAGCCAATATCTGCCGCGGCATTTAGCCAGCCAAAACCGATGGGCCCAACTTTTAGAATGTCTTTGGCAAAGACAGGGATCATGGCAACGGCGCCACCAAACAATACTGCAAACAGATCGAGTGTAAGTGCCCCCAGCAATTCTTTGGTTTTAAATACAAAGTTTAGTCCTTCTTTAACACTGTCGATAGTATTCTTCTCGCCCGGTTCATTCAAAGCGGGTTTAGGTTTCAGTTGATACATAAAACTAAACCCCAGTAATACCAATAAACAGATAATAGCCAGGGAAACGGTATTGCCAATGCCTGCTATTAAAAAGCCAACGGATGCGTGGCCGGTTACAGATGCGGTAAGCCAGGTACCCTGGTTCCAGGTAATGGCATTTTGTAATGTTTCTTTCGGAACAATGGAGGCTACCATGGTGCCAAAAGCGGGCCCGGTAAAAGCGCGGAAAATACCGGTAAAAAAAATAACCACATATATACTGAACGCGATCCAGTGATTACTTAGCTGCGTAGAAGTATAGTGAGTGGAAAGACCCAGTAGAACCAGCGCACAGGAAAAATAGAGCGCCACTCCACGAAGAAGCAGTTTTCTTTTTTCACTGATGTCTATTACATGGCCGGCATAGAGTGATAAGGATACAGCCGGAATTACTTCCGACAAACCTATTAATCCGATGGCAAAAGGGTCATTGGTTAATTCATACACCCACCAGCCCACAAGGGTACCCATCATCCGAAGACCCATAATAAACAGGAACCGCCCTAACATCAGGTTCCGGTATTCCGGAATGCGAATAGCTGCAAACGGATCATGTTTTTTCACGGGTTTAGGCATAAGGGGGAATTAAATTTTACGAAAGATTCAGACCATGCCTGTTTTAAAATCATAGCTTATCTTTCTAATCATACTTATCGAAGTTCTAGGGCAAACTAAAGTAATGTTGTCCATCCTCGTAATCTTTATCGAGTGCATCTATTACTACCTGCAGGTGTTTTTCATTACCCACAAAATCGGCATTGCTGGCATCAATAAAAATGGTCTTGATATTATGTTGTTTAATATAGCTGGTATAGGTTTCCTGTAAAGTAAACAGGTATTCATCCGCGATACCCTGTTCGTATGCCCGGTTTCTTTTTTTAATGTTGGCCTGTAGTTTTTGTACGGGGGCGTGCAGGTATACCAGGATATCAGGAAAAGTTAATTGTTGTTGTATGATATCGAATAATTTCTGGTATAGCCTGAACTCCTCTTCCGGCAAATTTACTTTCGCAAACAAAAGACATTTTGTAAAGAGATAGTCTGAGATAGTAACGCTTTGAAACAGTTCCTTTGTATGAATCATATCTTTCAATTGCTTGTATCTTTCTGCCATAAAGAACAATTCCAGGGGGAATGCGTATTGAGATGGATTTTCATAAAATTTAGGCAAAAAGGGGTTATCCGCAAATTCTTCCAGTATCAGCCTTGCATTAAAGTGTTTGGCTAATAAATGGGTAAGGGTAGTTTTACCCGCGCCTATATTTCCTTCAACAGTGATAAAATGATGCTTCATGTATATTTTAGCGATGATGGCCAAAATTAACCGCCATCAGGTAGGATACGAGGATTTTTTTTGCACATCTAATTCATCTGAACAATCTGCCAGTAGTTGTGCAATGGTTTTATGTAAAATGGGGTGAATGATTTCCGGAGCGATTTCAAAAAGCGGCAACAGGGCGAAACGCCTGAAAGGCAGGGCAGGATGGGGTACTTGTAGTAATGTAGTAGCTAAAATGAGATGATCTATCAGTAAAATATCCAGATCTATGATACGTGGGCCGAGTTTTTCTTTCCTTTCCCTACCCATAGCTGTTTCAATTTCCAGTAGTTTCAGCATAAGATCGTTGGGGGAGAGAGCTGTTTCCAGGGCAATTGCCTGGTTATAAAAAGCGGGCTGATCTGTTTTTCCCCAGGCAGCCGTTTCGTAAACTCCGGAAGAATGAACGATCTTTCCGCAGAATTGTTGAATTAAGCTGACAGCTTTCTGCAAATAGGCATATCGGTTGCCCAGGTTACCGCCTATCAGCAAATAAGCTGTCTTCATAAATTGGAAATATAATCAGGTTCAAATATCTTTAAATTCAGTGTCATCTAACTATAATAATGCAATAGTTATTGAGAAAGGTATCTATTAACTGTCATGATGTAATTGAAGAGGGCTATTTTGAAATAAAATTAAAATTAATATATGAACGGTTTCTTTAAAACTTTTTTTGCTTCTTTGCTGGCCCTGGTTATTTTTATCGTTTTGGGTATTCTTATCCTGATTGGATTGGTGTTGAGCGCTACATCTGTTGACAAACCTATTGTAGGAAGCAAAGCTGTACTGGTATTGGATCTGTCAAACAATTTTAAAGAGCAGACCCAGGATGATCCCTTCAGTGTCTTTTTAAAAAAAGGAGACGTTGAAGTACCTTCCCTGTATACGATGGTAAGGATGCTCCGGTTTGCACAATCCGATACGGCTGTTAAGGGCGTTTACATTTTGTGTGGCAACAATGGCAATGGTTTTGCTGCGAGCGAGGAATTACGAAAAGCATTGATTGACTTCAAAGCGAGCAGAAAATTTGTCATTGCTTATGGGGAAGCTATTTCCCAAAAGGGGTATTATGTGGGTAGTTCGGCCGATAAAATTTATTGCCATCCGCAGGGTGGTGTGGACTGGGCAGGCTTTAGTTCAAATTTAATATTTCTGAAAGGGATGCTGGATAAACTGGAAATTCAGCCGCAGATATTTTATGCGGGCAAATTTAAAAGTGCCACTGAACCACTTCGGGAAACACATATGACGGAAGCCAATCGCTTACAAACATCTGTTTGGCTGGGAGATTTATACAGCAGGTTCCTTTATGCGGCTGCCTCGTCACGTAAAATAGATACTGCCAAACTCAGAAGCCTTGCTTTAGTGGGTGCTATACAAACCGCGCATGATGCCTGGAAGAGTGGGTTAGTAGATGGTTTGAAATATGATGATGAAGTAAAGCAGGAATTGCAAAACCGTTTACGGTTGCGTGAGAAAGAAAAAATAAATTTCGTAAGTTTTGGTGACTATTCAAAAGCCGTTGATGATGATCAATCTAAGGGTGAGAACAGGATAGCGGTTATATATGCCGATGGTGATATCGTTTCCGGTAATGGTGATAATGAGCAGGTAGCAAGCGATGTATTCAGAACACTTATCCGAAAAGTTCGGTTGGATAAAACGGTTAAGGCAATTGTTTTCCGGGTGAATTCACCCGGGGGCAGTGCATTGGCAAGTGACGTTATCTGGCGGGAGATCAGCTTAGCCAGGAAGGCAAAACCTGTGATAGTGAGTATGGGGGATGTGGCAGCCTCAGGCGGATATTATATTTCCTGTAATGCCGATTCTGTTTTTGCCAATGCCAATACCCTTACCGGTTCGATAGGGGTGTTTAGTATTGTTCCTAATTTGCAGTTATTTTTTAAGCACAAACTGGGTATTACTTTCGATGGCGTAAAAACCGCTCCCTATGCTGATATGGGTAGTATGGGCAGGCCGCTGAATGAAACTGAAAAACGATTTTTTCAGGCCGGAACGGATTCTGTTTATCACACATTTACTTCGCGTGTAGCGGAAGGGCGTAACAAGAATATTTCTTATGTTGACAGTGTTGCGCAGGGGCGTGTATGGACGGGTAGCCGGGCAGTTCAGGTAGGGTTAGTTGACCGGATCGGCACCATGCAGGATGCAATTGATTGCGCGGCAAGAATGGTAAAGCTGAAAGAATATCGCTTAAAAGAATATCCTGAAAAGAAAAACCTTGTTGAACAGATTTTGAGTAGTTATAAAAAGTCGCTCAGCAATGATCTGTTATCGGAAGAAATAGGGAGCGACCACTTACAGTTAATCAAAGAATTGAAAAAGGTAAAAGGCATGATGGGTGTTCCCCAGGCCAGGCTACCTTTTTTGGTAGAGATACATTAACTGTATTCCTGCATGATTCCATCTTACGCCAACACCTTAGAATGATTTTTGCTTTCGGGAAATAAAAAGATAGATTTGTTCTTATAATGAACATCTAATGAAAGGCAATTACAATCAGTTGCGGGCTATGCTGGCAATTACCAGGGCTAGTTTGCTTGCCATTTTCCGAAGTCCTTCCGCGGTTATATTCAGTATAGCCTTCCCATTAATATTTATACTTGTATTTGGATTTATTGGCAATGGCGGGCGGGTCTCCCTGAATATCGCATTTGATCAGCATACTGATACGGCTAATCCAATTTATCAGGCAATTAAGGGTATTGCAGGTGTAAACCTGGTTACAAAAGCTACTGAGCTAGTGCGTGAAGATCTTGAAAAAGGAAGAATTACGGCAATAATTAAAATAGAAAAATCCGGCCTGAGTAATCCACCCTATACAATCAGCTTAACCAGTTCCGAGGCAGTAAATCCACAAAATATTCAGGTATTACAATCTATTCTTAATGCAGTTATCGCAGGTATCAATCAAAAAAGTTATGCAAATGCACCTACTATTGCAATGATCAGCAGTACTGTGCAAAAAATACCGGGCCGAATTTATAGAACAATTGATTTTATCCTCCCCGGTCAGTTGGGGTTTTCGTTATTGAGCTCTGGTGTGTTTGGCGTTGCATTTTTATTTTTTAATCTTCGGCAACAGATGGTATTAAAAAGATTTTTTGCTACCCCTATTAAACGGTCTTACATTGTTTTGGGTGAGGCTTTGAGCAGGGTTATTTTTCAAATGCTCACAGCCGTAATTGTGATAGGTATTGGGCATTATGTTTTTAATTTTACCCTGGTTCATGGTATACAGACCTTTTTATCAATCATGCTGCTAAGTTTTATTGCATTGGTTTTGTTCATGGGTTTTGGATTTATTGTGAGCAGTGTAGCCAAAAGCGAAAGTACGATTCCTCCCTTCGCGAACATAATTACACTGCCACAGTTTTTGTTGGCAGGCACTTTTTTTTCTATTGAGGCATTTCCACCCTGGTTACAGCCTATCTGCAGGATATTGCCACTCACGCATTTTAATAATGCAATGCGTAATATTGCATTTGAAGGCGCCAGCCTTTCCAGTTGTTGGCAGGAATTGGGCATATTGGGAACCTGGACTATCATTGTTTATTTGGTTGCTTTTAAAACTTTTAAGTGGGAGTGAGTTATGAAACTAATCAGGTTTATAGTAATAAGTGTAGTAGTCATCTTTGCGATAGCTTCCTTTATTGGTCTATTGCTACCCTCAACTGTGTTGGTTTCCCGGGCGGTGAATGTTAGTGCGCCCAAAGATTCTATTATCCGGTATGTGAATGATATATGGCAATGGAAAGAGTGGATGGAAGGGTTTCGTGATCCCTCTGTAATTATTCAATCCGCTTCATTTGCTGAAATGAATGGCACAAAAGTGAGTATCACCGGATTATCAGATTCTACAGTAAGGACTGTTTGGACAACCAGAAAAGGGAATTTTCAAATTGCAACGATGCAATTAATTGGTAGTCCCGGTCAAAATATTACCGTAGTTCAATGGCAATTTGAAGAAAAATTAAACTGGTATCCCTGGGAGAGGCTCGGTTCTATGATGAACGATAAGATTATTGGCCCTATGATGGAAACCAACCTGAATAATCTTAAGAAACTTGCCGAAAAAAATTAAATGATATTGTTTTTTTCTTCCTTTTAGCTCCACTTATTGTGAATTAGTGACATGTAATTTCTGGGTTTAGCCAGGGACCTGGTTTTTAAAATATAGTTTAATTTATAAAATTCTTTGCTACCAGTGCAACGCCGGTAGAATTACCTGTGTCAAAGTAATGAACCCTGCGAAATGGATGACCATCAAAAACTGGTAAAGGACTGCTTACGAAAAAATATAATTGCCCAAAAACAATTGTATGATTTGTTTTCTCCTATTATGCTTGGCATTTGTTACAGGTATACGAAAAGTATGAATGATGCGGAGGAGGTGCTACAATTAGGATTCATTAAGGTTTTTATTAATCTTCATCAATATAAAATGCAAGGAGATCTTGGTGCATGGATCAGACGAATCATGGTTAATACAGCCATTAATTACCTCAAGCGTAAGCCACAGTACCAATTGGACCTCAGTTTTGAAGAAAATAACCTGCATCCGGTTGTTATTCCCGATGCGGATATCAGATTAAATGAAAAGGATCTGCTAAATATGGTTCGACAGCTTCCTCCTGGCTTTCAAACGATATTTAACCTGCATGCGGTAGAAGGGTGTACACATATTGAAATAGGTAAAATGCTGGGAATTAATGAGGGCACGAGCCGTTCACAATATGCAAGAGCAAGGGCATTGCTGATTAAATGGCTGGAGGTTCATTCTGTTAATGATAAAAAAGATAGTTATGGCCGGTGAGTCTTTTGAAGAACGGGTAAAAAAGCAATTGGCTGATATGCCCATAAAGCCTGATCCTGCAGTATGGTATGGGATTGCGGCTGCATTGAAAAAAGAAAGAAAAAGCCGATGGTTGATCTGGTTCTTTTTACTATTGCCCGGGATTGCCGGTGGTGTTTTTTTGGCCTATTTTCAGTTGAGCCATCTTGAAAAAGCGCCAAAGGCTACCATCGCTCAAATTTTCCAATCAAAAGGAAAAACTGAAAAGCGGAATATTGTTACAAAACAAACAGAAGCCGGTAAAATGATGGGCCTTCAACAAACTGCTACAACTGAATTGATTCCGGTAAACAAAAAGGCGGAAAAACATAGTCACCCAAATAAAAGGTACCTGAAAAATACTGATTTGAAGTTTGTGCCATCTGAAGTATCCAACACCAATGATTTACCGGAGAAGAATAAACGCACTGTGTTACCTGGTAAGCAAAGTAGTATTAGCATCCAATGGTCAGATTCTCTCACGGCAACTGCCATTGAACAATCTGAAAATGGCTATCAAATCGGTATAAGTGATCTTGTTGATACCAGTCAAACCGCGGTTGGGTCGCCTGCCAGTGAATCAGTGCAATCAAATGGCCCCCTAAATAATATTGTAAAAATATCGGATGATATAATGAAGAATGTAAAAAAGAGACAATGGAAATGGTATGGGGTTATTGAAGCAGGGTCAAGTGGTTTACGCGAATCCTTATTTAGCAGATACAATAGTTCGAAAAGCAGTTATGCCAGCGGTTCGCAAATCTTTTCAGGGGGTGGATCGGGTACTTTTCAATCCAACGTTACCTCACCGGTTCTAAAGGATGCTTTTTCGGTGGGGATAGCATTTCAGGCAACAAAGCCAATTGGTAAAAAGCATACAATCGGTTTGTTATTTGGCTATAACTTATATCAAACCTTAGTAGGTGTAGGTAGAAGAGTGGATAGTACTGTATACTTCAGCGGATTAGGAACTTACAATTCCAATGGATTTTACTATATCAGCAATGATGGTCTTTCTTATAGGAATCAATATCATTTTCTGGGGCTTGGTATTGAATTATATACCCCAGTGAAACTTTCAAAAAAGGTTTCTCTACGCTGGCAATTGGGAACCGGGGTAAAAATGCTTTTTGCAACCAATGGTTTGAATTATGATGCCCTTAGAGGAGGACTTTTCCAAAACAATACATTGATGAGAACTGTGCAAATTTATTTTTCAACAGGCCTGGACATGGCAATCGGAAAGCGACCTTTCTTTTATATAGGACCGCAATTTCAATATTTTGTAAGTAACCTATCAAAAAAAGAACCGGCAAGCCAGCATTTCAGCCTGTCAGCGGTAAAAATCACTTTTATGGTTCCTAAAAAGAAAACCAACATGCAACGATAGTTACAAAGCCTGTGTCAACTTTAAAACCAGTTTTATGCGACGCTCTTTTTTTGCAATAATCAGTATACAGTTACTATTCTCCGCTTGTATGAAAGATTCTGTTATAGAACAGTTTACTTTTTACCGGCCGGTTTACAGAACACGTGATGAAGTAAAGGAAGGGATTAAAAGCGATTCTCCACAGGCAATTGAGCAGCCTGGAAAAATAGTAGTGAAGGATCATTATTTATTTCTGAATGAAGTAGATAAAGGCGTTCATATTATTGACATAGCCGACCCTGCCAAACCGAACAATATTGCCTTTATTGCGATACCCGGCTGTGTTGACCTTGCCATTAAAGGGGCTTATTTATATGCGGATTGTTATACAGACCTGGTAACGATTGATATCAGTCAACCCTTGAATATTACTGTCAGGCAATTCTTAAATGGCGTTTTCCCGCACAGGTATTACCAGGGATTTAGTGCAGATACATCAAAAGTGATCAAAGAATGGATCAGGGTTGACACAAGTGTCAATAAAAGATTCAGTGGTACGCTTACCCATCTGCTTAATAAAGATAGCAGGGTTTTCTTATCCAGTACAGGAATGGCCGGTTCACAAGCCGCCGGAGCATTTGTTTCTTCCGCGGGTATTGGTATCGCCGGTTCACTGGCAAGGTTTGCTTTGCTGGATAGCAGGATGTATACGGTTAGTTACAATGATCTGAAAGTGTTTAATCTTACTCTGCCGGCTTCACCATCTTTTGTATCATCCGTACCCCTGCAACAGGGAAACATTGAAACGATATTCCCCTATAAAAACAAACTATTCATCGGGTCACAGTCAGGTATGTTTATTTTTGACGCGTCACTTCCTGATAACCCTCAAAAATACAGTCAGTTTACACATGCCCGTTCCTGTGATCCTGTGATTGCTGACGATAAATATGCGTATGTAACATTATCAGGAGGGTCGGCCTGCGGTGGGTTCAGTAACCAACTGGATGTAATTGATATCGCTAATCTTAGTAGCCCTGTATTGGTCAAATCCTTTAATCTTACCTCGCCAAAAGGGTTATCAAAAGATGGAAACCTTTTGCTTGTTTGTGATGGAAAATCCGGCTTAAAGATATTGGATGCCGCCGTTGCCTCCCAGATTTGGCTTATTAAACAGGTTGTTGGTTTTGAGGCCAATGATGTGATTGCTTTGCAGGGCCTTGCCATTACAGTAGCGAAAGACGGCCTTTACTTCATAGATTATTCCAATGCAGGCAATGCCGCAGTGATAGGCAAAATACAAATCGCTCAAAATAAATAACCATGAAATGAGCCATATTTCTTCCTTCTGCCAACTTTTGCCCTTGCACAAAAAGAAATCAGGCAGATTGAAATTAATCCTTTTGTAAGATTCGACAAATATCCCCAATTTTCATATACGCATTTATAACAAATACAAAAAAGACAGGTTTCTTAAGGAAAATGAAAACGAGACTGCATAATAGGTAAACCAAAAATATTTCGTCATTAAAAAATTCCAATTATGAAAAAACAACTTCTAATCATGTTCCTTATTTCCTTAACAATTTTGAGTTATTCCCAAGGCAAGAATGAAAAGAAAAGCGCTATTGGAATATCAATTCCCTTAATTTGGAATAATTCAGAAGCAACCTACTATCAATTAGGAAGTTCCAGATATCCAAGTGGTAAAGCTATTAGTTACGGTATCAACATTAACCATTTCAGAACCATCTATAAAAATATATTTGGAATAATTGGAATTGGCTATTTTAAGCAGGTATTTGCTATTCCTAGGCCATTTGAATTTGATGACCCCACTAATTTGCCTTTTTACACAAAGTCATATAAGTATGATAATATCCAGTTGTTAGCTGGCTTTGGGTATTCGAAAAATTTAAAGAACAATTTTTCTATTAAAGGTTCGCTTACTTATAATCAATTCTATTCTTATAAACAAAAGTATACACCAGAATATCTTTCAAATTCTTCTTTCCAAAGTAGCCAGGTCAACCACAAATCTATGTCAATAGGAAGGATGATTAATTTTAATATCGGAATGGAAAAGAATATTACTAAAAAGATTTCCATAGGATTAGATGGACTATTGCCTATATCGAATCACTGGAATAATGATGACATATTTGTCAAGTATTATTATCCTGAAAACTCACAACAAATAGGCCGTAACAAATTTTCAATCGGCACTAATATTTCATGTATTTATCATTTTTAACACCAAAACTAATTTTATGAAAGCGATTAAATTATTTTTACTCACTCATTTGATTTTCTTTTGCCATTTAGCTCAGGCACAGGTAAAAACTAATTTTAATAATGTGGCTCCGACATAATAGGCATAAGCTTTGATAAGAAATCATTAGGAAAGCGCAGTGCGTTAAATGCGCACGCTGCGTTTGACGAGGCGGGTGGTGGAAACATAGATTACAATCAAATGCGCCACTGCTCGACCCCACCTGTGAGCGGCTGAAGCTGAAATGCTTTGGTCCACTCGACTGGAACACAGAATATCAGCAAAGCAGAAAGCCCTGAAAGGAATAGTTAATTGGCGAATTCCATCTGACAATAAAAAAAATAAACATTAACTGATGAAAAAGAGTATGCTGCTGTTGATATTATTATTGGTTACTGCCGCTGTAATGGCACAATCTAAAACGGGTAAGGCTGACTATTACCTGATCCCCCAGGTTGCCCTGTTAAATGGAGATCATTCTGCCAGTGGACAGGTACAGTTAACAGGAGGTATTGAAAAAAAAGGATGGAGTATAGGTATTGGTACTGCCATTGATTATTATAAAGTGCGAACAGTGCCCTTGTTCGTGGATGTACGAACCGGTTTTGGGAAGAATCGTTTACTGTTTTCGTATTTGAACCTGGGTAGTAATATTGCCTGGCCACTTGAATCACAATATTCCTATCCTGTACTTTACCGGGATACCCGCGGAAGTAGTTTCAGTAATGGGGTATATACTGACCTGGGTATCGGGTATCATTTGATTAATGGGAAAAAAAACAGGGGAATGGTTATGAGCCTGGGATATTCTACAAAAACGATCTCGGAATCATATTATGAGGCTATATACAGAGGCTTCCCTCCATACATTATGGAGTATCATGAAAGAAAACTTGGATATACATTGAACAGGATTGTGATACGTTGCGGAATCAGGCTGTGAAACAGGTAATAGTTCTTACCAGGGTTAGCTATCTCAATAGTATTGAAAATTTTGCAATTTGTTGTGCCAGGTGGTGAGCAGCAGGGCAAACGCATCTAAATTTGGCACAAGAGCAGATTAGCCAAGAAGTCTTCATCCCAGCCACAGAGTAACCGTTTGTTTTTAATACTTCTTTTTTTACTGTTTTCGTTTTTCAACAGGTTCAGG
>Ga0265292_1000132_pt1 | contig 150515 bp, 132 predicted proteins | sample Munlanlewell296A_FD_189080 | JGI IMG/M metagenome (GOLD analysis project Ga0265292, IMG submission 189080) | Leachate microbial communities from a municipal landfill in Southern Ontario, Canada - Leachate well 296A | ecosystem: Engineered > Solid waste > Landfill > Unclassified | place... | reverse complement strand
TTCTGCCAGCAGCCTGGCTAATACTTCTTTGATTTTCATCTTTTTACGTAGTTTCTTGAGGATTTGATCAGCGTAGCCCCAACCCCGCCCCCCAAAATCCTGCACACGATGTGGGTATATAGCCCAGTATATGGAAAAGTGCCGTGAAATTTCACTGGGAATGTATCGATAAAGATTAGGAATCGTTTGAAGGCCTTTGAGTGAATAATATGAAACTAGACGATAAAATACAAGATAGGAAGATCGCTTACGCCTTCAGAAGGCAGGTGGCGGTCGCTTTTGAGTTGGCTCTTCTGTATTTTGTTTCGGCCAAAAGGAAGAATGAAAAGGGGAGGATTGCCGATGCCTGTTTAAGGGCGATTTATTGGCTGAAGAGAGCCGGCGTGGTAATTCCCGACTATCTGGAAGAACTCTCCTTCGCCGGGCGGCTGGAAGAGATAGAAAAACTGTTAGCGGCGAACAAAGCCTTGATCGATGGGCGCGAATATTTTTCGTTAGCCCAGCTTTTGGAAGTAAATAGAATTTTGGCTAAGGTTGATGCTCGCATTAGTTTAACTTAAATCAGTTAGACAATAAGCATTGACGGGGCCAGTTCCGATCCGTTCATTCGGGTCGGGCCTGGCCCTTTTATTTTCTGGCGAAATCGATTTAGGTGAGATTGGCCATGTCGCCCTGGAAGTTGAATGAGTGTCGAAAAACAGGACAGATGGTGTCGAAAACTCGACAGTGAGTTTTGGCACAAAGATGAAATATATGATAAGAACAGGAAAAAATAAAATAGGGGTAGATGGCAATAAGATTGCTAATCTAAAGGGTAGAGTAACATGGGGCGCGTAGCGCGAACAATGAAAGGGGAATGAATAGTGGTTTCCTATACTGCAAATAATTAGGCGCGATTGTAGTTGGAGTGAGGGGGTTGGGGATGGGAATTCAGGGTTGAATAGAACATATTTTAGCTGGAGGTGTCGGATGAAAGTATTAATTGTATTCTTATTGGGTATTGTTTTGATCGCTTTAACTATTGGCTGTGGATCATCGTCAAGCCCCAGGGTTATAAAACCACCAACAAATCTGGTTGCTTCAAGGATTTCAGGCGATAAGGCGGTTTTATCGTGGGAAGCGAGCGCAGATTCGGATGTTGCGGGGTATTGCATTTATCGAGGGCTAACAACCGAAGCGTCTTCTTTTACGCAAGCGGGAACGACATTGTTTATCTCCCTAACATACACAGACACGGGTTTGACTTCGACCGATGGGTATTATTACGCGGTTTCGACGCTGACCACCGATAGCCAGGAGGGGCCGTGGACTGATGCGGTTTATTTGCCGCCGTATTCCGCTTCTTTGCCGATCACGATCAATAATATTGGCGGTCAAAAATGAAAAAAATAATTATTGGTTCACTAATACTGTTGTTGGCGGTCTTGGCTTTTGGCTGCGGCCAATCAGCAAAACTGCCTGATCAAAGTGATGGTTTAACGGGAAATCTCTCGGTCTCCATTAACTGGCCGAACAAGGATAAATGCCTCAAGGCTTTAAATGTGCCGGCCAGTTCTGTTTCTATTACCGTGACCGCCTATGGGGACGATTTTTCTCCTCTGGCGACAACAATCACTTATCCGCAATCTTCCGCCACGCTGGAAGTTAAAGTGGGCGCGAACAGAACGGTTTCGGCGGAAGCGAAAAATGCCTCAAAGCAAGTTGTCGCCAGAGGCCAGGTGTCATCGGTAACAATCACGGCCGGGGCCAATAATCCAATAAGCCTGGTTTTAACTGATATTGAATCGCCGGCCGCTCCAACGGGCTTATCGACGGCTTATTCCGGAACAGCCATTAATCTTTCTTGGAATAATAACTCTGAATCGGATCTGGCCGGTTATAATGTTTACCGCAGCACTACTTCCGGTTCCGGGCTCTCTAAACTAAATTCAACGCTTGTCGCCACGACCGAATATGCTGACTCTGGCGTGTCAATCGGGACCCAATATTATTACAAGATTTCGGCGGTTGATACCACGGATAATGAGAGTGCTTTCTCGGCCGAAAAGTTGGCGACGTTTTCAAACAGTCCTCCTGCCTGGGTGAGCGCCATTGCAGTTGGCTCTGTCGGCGGGGCTCCGGTTGTGGCAGGACAGTCGTCCGGCAGCCTCTACTTCATGGTAATAGACGCTAATGCAGCATCTCCTCTTGTGAACTTGAGCGCCGGAAACATACAGATCGACATTTTGACTATCGGCGGAGCATCTGCCCAATGTTCGATCAGTAATATGCAAAATATGCAAGGGCAGTCCGGGGAACCGCTCACCTTTGCCTTGACCCTGGACCGCAGCGGCAGCATGACTACTTCAGCTTTGGCTGAAATGGAAACCGCGAATTTGTCGTTTGTAAATAGTATGGGGGCTTCTGACCAGGGGGCGGTAATAAATTTTTCCAGCAATGTTATGGTCGATCAAGTATTGACCACGAATAAAGGCCTATTGAGTTGGGCGATCACCAATGAGTCTGAAAGCGGAGGCATGACGGCTTTATATGATTCTATGGGTGTTTCGGTGTCAACTGTAGAGGCAGGGAACAATAAACGCAAAGCGGTCATAGCCATGACCGATGGTGGGGAGAACTCCAGCCTTATTTACACTTCAACGACGGAGGTTATTAATCATGCCAATGCAAAGAGTATTCCGATTTACTGTGTCGGACTGGGCCTGCAGCCAGGCGGAGTCGAAGACAGCGCGCTGAAGGCGATCGCTTCCGGAACGGGCGGGATATATTATTATGTCCCGAGCGATTCGGAATTAGCCGGCGTCTATAGCAACATTTCTTCGGCCTTGGCCAGTTATTATGTCCTAAACTATTCTCTGCCTTCGGGCATGACCTTTGAAAGCGGCAAGCATTATAAGATCACCTTGCAGGTTGTTAATTACGGTTCGCTTTCCGGCTCGACTAAATTTTGGCTGAATCTTTAACTGGCAGGGAAATATAAGGGGTGTGCGATCATGAAAATTAAACTATCTTTGGTGATTCTATCTCTGATGGTTATGGCTGCGATATTGATGAACGGCTGCGGCCAATCAAAGCCGGGGCCTGTGGTTGGCGTGGCTGAAATGGGAAGTGTGCGGGTTTTGATCAACTGGCCGGCTGGGAAAGGAGTAAAGGCATCTTCTATCCCGACCAGTGCCTCGACCATCATCATTGCAGCTTCAGCGGATGACATGACGCCGGTGAGCGCCGAAGTAACCTATCCGCAAACGGTTGGGACCCTTGAGGTAAAGGTTGGGGCGAATCGGACTATTTCAGCGACGGCCAAAACCAGCTCTGGCGCAATAGTTGCGTCAGGTGAAGTGGCGGGAGTGACAGTGAGTTTGGGGACAAATACTCCGGTGAATATTGTTTTGGCGCCGGCGGCAGGACGAAATTATTTCCCAAATACTGACGGCTATTCGTGGCAATATAACTTGAATCAATCTGGCGCAAAAATGATTAGTACGTTTAATGGGACAACCGTCATTAATGGCTCACTGAATGTGCAGAAATATGAATCAACATATTTGGATTCCAATGGAAACGTTTATTTGTCTACAATCGAATCTTATCATGTAGTAAACGATTCGGGGGTTTATTTCCATGGATACCCCTCATATTCTACTGTTGAAGGATCGCCTCTCTTGTTATTCCCGCTTGAAACTGGAAAATCTTGGACATATTCTTCTTCTGGGATTTATAAAACGATAATAACGGTAATGGGGCAAGAAACCATCACTGTTCCCGCTGGATCCTTCGATTGTTATAAGGTGGCTTATGTCAGTTATAATGGAACAGTTGAATCAAGCAGAGTGAATTATTGGTTTGGTAATGGAGTGGGGTTAGTGAAGTCGACCCTGGACAACGCAAATAATGATACTATAGTATTGGATTCAAAGAATTTTTAAGGGGAGGGCTGGTTATGGCGAATAGAGCGTTTAGTTTAGCGGTTGTTTTGGTGGCGATGGCTGGTTTGTTTGTTTCGGGTTGTTCAATATTGCAACCGAGCGGTGGCGGCGGAGGGGAAAGCTATTTCCCTCACGCGCAGGGGAATACCTGGCGCATAACCGGTTCGGATGGGAGTTCTCAAATTATGACGGTTGAAGGAACGGCCAGTATCGGCTCGACAACCGTTCAATGTTTCTCCTCGCTTTATATATCTTCTTCAAATGCAAAATCAACAAGTGAAGCATATTACAGAATTGATAGTTCCGGCGTTTACTCGCACGGCTCGCCCAGCTACCCAACTTCAACCGGCGTCAAAATTCTTGCTTTCCCGCTCGAAGTCGGGAAATCATGGGAGTCGATTTCCGGCTCATATTCAACGACCATGTCAGTGACGGCCAAAGAAAATGTGACGGTTCCCGCCGGAACTTTTGATTGTTACAAAATTGCCGCCGTTACCATGTATGGGACGGTGGAGGCCGGGAACTCAAACATTTGGCTGGGGAATAATGCCGGAATAGTGAAGGTAACATCAAGCACGTCGACGGTAGAATCGGTGCTGGCGTGGAAGAATTTTTGAAACAGAGCATAGGAAATAGAGCATAGAAGATAGTGGAAAAGTTGAAATGGAAAAGGCAATAGTAAATAAGACAAAAATATGGCTTCAGCAGAAAAAACATAAAAACGGCGGTTATTTGCCTTTGTTGATAACGGCTTCGATTTTAATTGTTTTTTTTGCAAATGGGTGTTCCACCTCGCCGGTTGTAACAAATTCGGCAACTTCGATCATACAATCTCTAACAATTTCACCAGAGGCCGTGGCGCCGAATAGCTTTATTTCGCTTTCTCTTGACGCTTTTGATACCGAAGGGAATAAAATGTTTTATCGCTTAGGAACCGGAGAGACCCTTGCCCTGGATCAAAATAAGAACATTGTAATCCAAGCTCCGGGAGATATCGGAACTGCCGAGATCGATCTCATTGTTACTAACGGCAGGCAGGATATCTTTAATAAAATAAAAATTCGTGTGGATGATACTCTTCCGGCAAGTACCATTCGATATGGAAGAGCCACTCTGTCATTTGGAAAAAGTTTTGATTTCTTTTCGGGGACAGTGGTAGACCAGTGTTATGGAGATATGGATTATGCGTATTATTATGGGAATAATAATTTTTTGACTTTTGGGGGTGATAGAAATGGTAATTATGATTATTCAGATTCATTTTTTGATGGAGGTTTAATCAGCCTAACGGCAAGCAACGAAAACATAAAGGATTTAAATCAAGTGCCTGAGAGTTGGGCAGGGCTCTATTATAAGTTTGGAGATGAACGTATAAGTGATGCTGATTCCAAACTCAAAGTTGGTTCAGTATATTGTTTTTTGCTTAAATATGAAAACAATTTTTATGGTAAATTTAAAATAATTAGTTTTGATGATGAAAAAATCGTTTTTGATTGGGTTTTTCAAAAAACTCCGGGCGAGAAAAGATTTTATGATTATGCGCCCAGCGTATTAGCAACCAATCCTCCAGCAGCCCCAACAGGCTTAATTGCCACGGCAAAAAGCTCCACTGAAGTCATTCTAAGTTGGGAGGCTGTAAATGAAACAGATATTCTTGGATATCAGGTATATCGAAGTATTACAAATAATAAGGACTTTTCTAAAATAAGTTCAGTTGGAAAGACTACAACCTGTGTCGACACAGGTTTACAGGCCGGTATAACATATCATTATAAGGTGAAAGGAATTGATTCTGCCTATAATGAGAGTGGCTACTCTTCGGAAATTATGGTCAAAACGCCTTCCCCTGAGGCCATTTTTAGTGATGGGGCAGAAAATGGAGCAAGCAGTTGGGAGGTGTCGGGATTTTCAGTCTCGGGAACAAAAGCTCATAATGGGGATAAAAGTTTTTATTCGGGCGAGGGAAGCAATTTGAATAATTTATTTAAGTTTAAGATGCCGATATTAATAAGTGGAACTGATATCTTGCATTTTTGGGTTTGGTATAGTGCTGTTACCGGGCATGATTATTTGAAAGTTGAGATATCAGAAGATGGAAATAATTGGATAAGCATAAAATCCTATACCGGTGGACATCCCTACTGGTCGCAGGAAAACATTGAACTCGGCTCTTATTCGGGGAAAACACTTTATTTAAGATTTAAATATATTACAGATTGGACATATTCAGATGGATTTTATTTAGATGACATTACAATTGAAAGGTAATTAAAATGAAAAAATTCTTACTTATTGTTTTGTTTTCAGTCTCTGTTGTCTTGTCGGCCAATGCCGATTATGGCAACCTCGAGATATTTACCATTCCAACCACCGAAAGCGCCGTTTATCTTGACAATATTGCGGTGGGATCGACGCCGCTAAAACTAGAAAAAATAGGCGTCGGAACCCATCGTCTGGAAGTACTAATTAACAATAAATCAATATTCGATAAGGAAATTGAAGTGAAGGCCTCTGTCACTAGAATTCTTGTTAAGATCGAACCGGAGAGCCCCTCGGAAAAAATCAAATTGTATGAGTCACAAGGATTTGGCGGTGATATGGAAACAATATTTTCAAGCAAAATGAGTTCATCGGAAGCTGTTAATTTGAGCCATCATATTGCTGGAATATCAATCGAAGCGAACGCTAATCAGATTGCGACCGCGGAGAATGAGGTCATTATACCTGCTGAACCTTATCTTAAATCCTATGTAGAGAAGCAAAGGGAGATTAATAATTCTTTAGTCAATGCGGTTATCGGACTTGGTGCGCTATCTTTGTATTATGGGAATACTCTTTCAGGCAACCCGGAAGCAAATAAGGGGTCGATTAGAAATGGGGCGATTTACATGTATGCTGGATTAATGATGAAATTCTTCAAACCGGAGTATGAGAATAAATATGATAAGGTTTTAGCCATTGATGATTCTAATAGTGAAGGAAAAGATAGGAGAGAAAAATTGGCTTCGGAGACCTTAAAAGAAAGCAGCGCTGACGCAAAGAACGCCAGAAATATGAGCGTTGTCGTTGGACCATTGCTTGGAATATTCTATCTGATAGACGCTCCAATTATTGGGATCCCGCTAATATATTATGCCTGGCATGTATATAATAATAAGAGTGAGGCGGAAATTGCTTACGACGCTTACTTGAAAGCAATTGAAAATAAAAAGGGGGCGGTAAGAAAAAACTAAAATTCGTCTTGTTTTTATTTCATAACGTCTTATTTACGGGAGGATTTACTTACAATGAAAAAGATTTACGTGTCTGTGATTGTGCTGGTGTTATCGGCTTTGTTTCTTGGGGCGATCGCGCAGGCCGCAACGAAAGAAAAAGTTAATGAGAAAGCGGATGCAATATCAATCGCGGCTCCGGAAGCAGCAGCGCCCGAAGCTGGAAAAACAAGGAAAATGCGCCTAGCGGTCGTTGACTTTCTGTCGGGGGATACTGGCGCGCGTTCGTTCAACAGCAGTGTCATTGCCGACAGAATAGCTACCGGCCTGGTCAAGACGGGTAGATTCGATGTCCTGGAAAGGACGCAGATCCAGAAAGTATTAAAGGAAAAAAACTTCCCTGAAATTATTAAGGGTGGGGAATACGATTACAAAAAACTGGGCAAACTCTTGAGCGCGGATGCGATCATTACCGGCAACGTCTTTACTGGCCAGCGGATGGTTTCGCTCTACAGGAAAAAGACCCTAAACTCGATGGTTGTCCCTCTGGCTTTTATCTTTCCCCCCGTGTTGATGCTGCCGCAAAGCGAAGAGTTGTATACGACTGTTGTGTCCCAATTGTCGGTATCCGTTAAAGTTATTGACGTAGATACCGCCAAGATATTGGCCAGCGAGGATCTGCTGGAATCCGATCTTGAAAACATTGATCTGGTAAATTCACGGCTCTATTCGCAGTTGATCCAGTATAGGCCGATCGAGGCGAAAGTCGTGAGCCTCGGCGGTAAAGAGGCGCTGGCCATCATTGATGCGGGGAATAAGGCCGGCGTAAAGGTTGGGGACGTTTTTGAACTGGCTGAGCCGGGCAAGAGCTTTACCCAGGAGGGGATCTCGGAAATGGTGCAATTGCCGGAAGAGAAAGCGGGCGAAGCCGAAATTATCAGTGTTTCCAAAGATGCCAGCATTGCAAAAATTATCCCCTATCTAACATTCAAAGAAGTGAAACCGGGATACATTGCGCGCATGATCCCGCTCGAAACCATGAGCTTGACTGAGATCGTCCGGCGCAAGTCAAAACTCAATTCCCGCGCGACCGGCATGGGTGAGGCCTTTATCGGGCAGGCGACAGGCCCGGATCTGGCCAAATATAATCCGGCCGGGCTGGCGCAAATCGCTGATACGGAGATCAGCCTCGGCTGGCGGTATCGCTATAACTCGGCGGGCACCAGTTTAGGTAATGTCAAATCTTTCTACGGCGGCTATCGCGAAAGCATGTTCTATCCGAATGAATTTAACGGGCTTTTGCAAATCCAAGGGGCAACTTATGGCTTGCACGTCAGCACTGACAATCTCTTTATAAACGGCACGGCAACTCCCGGGTTTTACCTGGATGATTCGACGGTCAATCTTGGCCTATTCGGCGGCGCCCCGTTTGCTTCAAATTTCATGACCGGCACCGGATTGGTCTTAATGGATAAGCAGAACATTGTTATTCGAAATGTTGGCGGAACCGAATACAGCTATAAATTCCGCGGCCTGGGATTGGGGATGAAGAGCGGGGTGCTCTATTCGCCCAATCCACAGATCAGTATTGGGGGAATCCTGGCGCTGACCACCAGCTATTCCGGCTCACTAAAAGTTGATGATGGTACCACAAAGAGTTTTTCAATTGCCGGGGGTTCCGAGGGCGGGCTTGGCTTGTCCTATAAGCCAACGGACAAGCTATTATTGAATCTGGATGTGATCGACCATTTTAATTATGGCTGGTATGACACCCGTATGGGCGTTGAATATTCGCTCAGCCAGAATTTGGCTTTGCGCGTTGGGAATTATAATCGTCTGGATAGGGTGCCAAATTTTGCCGATGACCCCAATTACCCCAGGAACTATGATATTAAACAGGCTGTTTATACTGCCGGGGTGGGTTATACCGAAGATAAATTTTATGCGGATCTGGCTATTGAGGCATCTTTCCTCAAGGAATCTGGGGTATTAGTTTATCCCGATATAACCCCAGGCTCAACAAAAAGGACGACTTTAGATGCATTTAAGGAATTGAGTGTTAAATTTGGGATCGGGGCGAAATTTTAGGGAAGTCCCAAATACAGCAGCGCGATTGAGGCCAGCGCAACAATATGAAACAGATCATTGTTGTTGAAAGCGAGAAATTTAACGGGTTGTGTCTGGACGAGCCCGGCCAGAATAAAAGCCAGGCAAGCGCCATAGATAAAAAGGGTTTTCCGGCCTGGCCAGCCCTGTAAGTAGGCGAAAAAGATTATCAGAATATTGAAAAGCTGAAGCAAGATGAAGGGTAAAAATGAATTGTTCCTGATCGCAAGCAGGTAAAAAATGAAAGAGGCGATGGGCAGACCGGCTAACACGCGGGCGGTTTTGGGTTTAAAGTTATCGAAGAGAGCGGCCAGCCCTAAAGAGGCGCTAAAGAGCCCGCCAAAGATCATTGTGCCGTATTTTTGCAGTGTAAAGAAGGTATAATTGTTGATGTGGTAGAGCGTGCCGCAGAGCGTCATGAGCGCCAAAAAGAGGAATGAAGCGGCAAAAAGCGAGGCGGGGGACGGCTTCTGGCGGAGAGAGTTGAAGCAATAAAGGCTAAAGATGAGGATGGGGAGATTGGTTAGAACGGTGATCGGTTCCTGGATGGGCATGAGGAGATTATAGCAAAGTATAAAAGGCCTTGAAAGAGAGAAAAAATGATGAAATACCAATCAAAATCCGACGATAATATCATAGTGGAAATCAGTCGCTTGAATTTTCAGAAAATCGGAGGGCTGTGATGAATAAAAAAATGATTCACGTTTTCATTTTTGGTTTTCTTTTATCTTCAACTTTTATTTTGCCCTCATTTGCTGATTCAGAGTTTAAAATATAGAAAAAATGCGACACTTGATATCAATAACTTTAATAATTGTATTTTTTTCTGCCTGCTTGTTGGCTGTTCCTTCATGGAGTGGTGGGATTGGCACATCTGATCGGCCTTCATATTGGGGGGAAATATTATTAACAGCTGTTGTTGTTGTTGCAATTGTTTATGTGTCAAAGGTTTTCGGAGAAAGGGTGTCAAAATATGATTATGTGGAAGGATGGGTTGATAGTAAAAATACAGACAAAAACGATAAACTTTACGAATCTGGGACTATGACAATAATAACGGAATGTGTTCTTTACTCAGAACCATCAACAGAAGCAAAGCCTATATTTACTTTACCTGCGGGATATAATGCTTCCATATATGGGGTTAATGATAAAGAACATTGGATTCCGCTCGGTTTTTCATCTTATAGCTTGAATTGGGAAGAAAAGCCGAAGATCGGAAACCTCTGGTATAAAATTAAGATTCCAGTTGAAAAACAAGGAAGATCTTATTCAGAAAAAATTGAAAAGGCGGAAGAAAAATACCTTGAAGAAAAGTATTAGTTTAATGAAAAAATATAGAAAGGAAATCTATGATAAAAAGTAAAATAGTTTTATTATTTGTTGCTGTTTCAATTTTAATGTTGATTTTCCCTTCCTACGGGGCCGAAAAATATTCGAATGAGGTTTTGAATTCAGAGAGAGGGAAGGCGGCCCGAATAGGGGCGTTTCTGGGAACGAATAATATGTTCGGATTAAGTTTCTACTGGACTGAATTATACTGGTCTGGATTGGATAATTGGGCACCTCACGGATCCATTTACTATGGATCAATATATTATAGGAAAGGAGATTCTCCGGATGATTATATTATAGCGTCAGATGTTGCATACAAAATTTACAATAATCAAGTTGAATATAATAAGTTTAATATTTATCGCGGCATTGGCTTGGGCTATGCAAATGTGCAAAACCCAAATTATGGAAGTTTTACGGGCACATATGTTAGTCATACAAAGTATGATTACCTGTATATTTCCGGATATTTAGGTGCAATATATTGGGTAGATACTTCTTGGGGAAAAGTGTTGGATTATTTTATTGAGTTGCAGCCAATTATTGGGAGAGACGGACTTATCCTTCTTTTGAAATTAGGAGTGGGAAGGTTATAATGTGATCGTGCGATGAAGAAAAACTTACTGTTAATTTTAATATTCTTTATGATTGGCTGGAGGGTGGGGGCCTCCGCCTCGATAATCCAAGGTACTATCACCTATCCTGGATATTTAATAGTGTTAATCCATGGGATAAATGGCAATGCCGGAGGATGGATTGGTGTCGATAATTATTATACAGATGTAAACTACGATATCAATGATGTGGACAATTATAATAGATATGGGGGTTTTAAGAAATATCTTGAGAAGCCCGTTACTGAAGGAGGGCTGGGGCTAAAAGGTTACGTTTATGCTTACACTTTTTCGGTTCCGGTCGGGTCCGCAATAAATAATGCTAGGGAATTGGGCGATAGGAGTTATCATAACCCAGATCCTGAAATGAATGGTCTTTGCTGGTTAGAAAAAGCGAAAATAGATTATAAAAATAATTTTAAAAAACTACATGGCCGAGAACTGGGTCTCGGAGAAGTCCCAGAAAAATACATACTTGTGGCGCATTCATTTGGTAATTTTGCTCCCAGAGGATATGTTTATTCCGATCAACTAAAGCAGCTCTATCCCACTGGATTTTATAAGAATGATGTAGATAAGGTTGTATTTGTTGACGCAGCTTTGAAGGGTTCTACTAGCGCTTATGTTTCAGTCTTAACTAGCTATGGCATTGCCTCCTCCGTTTCTGATAAATTGAATGATTTTATGAAGGGCAGCCCAAGTAATTTGGTTGAAAATGCGTCAGAGGCAGTCAACGGGAATATCGGGAAATATATCCAGGATCAATTACTTGGTGGGGATATATTTGGCCCATACCAGCTTGGAGCGGATTTATCTGGCGCATTTATTTTATTGCCTAAAGCATATGATGCCTTGTTTGGTTTAAGAGCCCCTAGCTCTGCGTGGGGTGGGTTACCCGATATAATTCCAACCGGCAATACCGTAAAGATATTGGGGAATGTTATTCCCCTTGATCCGTCACTGGAACCATCGTATAGCATTATTTATGGTACCGGAATACCAGTTTTTGAGCCTTATGGCACAGCATTTAAAGAAATAGGGCAACTATTTTCAAACTTGAAGTATGACAAAGATAGTGACACATATAATGCCACCCACGGAGATGGGTGGGAAAGTCTTATGATCGGTAGCGACTCATACGACATTAGAAACCGTTTAGAAAAAGATCTATTTGGTAAATTTATGGATTTGAATTATCAGAAAATGACAATATTTCACCCTTCATTTTACGGGCTGTCGACGTCTCAATCTAAATTTTTAAGTTTGCAATTCGCAAGATTTATGGGGGGATTTTACACTAACGATGGAGATATGGTAATTGATGCTGCAAGCCAAAAGGGGGAAGGGTTATCTTTTTTAAAGGATGCCCCAAGATATAATAAAATCTTTAAATCTGAAGGATTTGAGAAATATTTAAATGAGCAGTTTGTCGCGGAAGTAGCAGTCACTGAAGCAGCCATTGCCGCTGCGGCTGCCGTTGTCGCATTAGGAGGAGTCCCTTACCCGGTTGCATGGCAGAGTTTTTGGTGGATGAGATTTATTCCAGCCCTCAGCCTTATTGATAAAGTAAATTTTTATAAAAATGAAATTAATTATTCTGTTGGTGCTCATGGAAATATTTTAAAAGAAAATACGCTTTTATCGCAAGCTTTGCTGGACAGCCCTGCTATTACTACTATATTGAGTTTACAGGCGACTTGGGAACCGGCTGCAACATCAGAATCTGGGGCTTCGCTTGAAACTTCAAGCTTGCATTTTTCCGCCTCTTCGGTTCCCCCTGGTTTTGAATCGGTCAAAGTCAAAAGCGTGACCGAAAACAGGGCCGCCAGCGGCACTGTCAATCTGCCTGTCCCGATGACGCTTAAAGTGCTGTCTGCTTCAGGGGAAGGGGAAAGAAAATATATCACATCCATGACCCTGACCAAGCCGCCTTCGCGGATCGCCGGAAAGCTGAACTATCTGGTCCCGAAATTGATGAAGAAATTTGAATATTCTTTTAATTTCGCCGCCTGGAAGTCGATCGAAGGGGTCAATCCCGAAACAGGGGAATTTGTTTTGGAAAATATGCCTTTTGCCGAAGGGCAAAATGTCATTGCCATTCGCGCCGAAAATGCCGTCGGTATCAAGTCCAGCCAATTGCTGAAGATCATCCTTAACACCATCCCCATGGTCCCCTCCGAACTCTCTCCCTTGCCTGGGACTTTTACCAAGAACAATCAGCCGACCTTTAAAGGGAAATTTGCCAAATCATCCTATAGTGAAGATCCGCTGGAAAATGTCAGTTTAACAACTGCCAAATTAATGGTCGGGACTGAAGAGGTAGATGTTACCGGGCAGGTCAAAACCACGGTCGGCGGCGGGACCTACGACAAGCATATGTTGTTTGAATATACCCCGACCGAGACGCTTCCAGATGGCCAGTACTCTTTAATGGTCGTTGCGAACAGTAATGTCGGGGTCTCCCAGGCGGTCATGGACATCACTATCGATACGCGGGCCCCAACTATTGCCATGGTCCCCATACAGCCATATTCCCCCCGCGCGCCAGCCACGATCAAATTCACCTCATCAGATGAAGCTTCTCCTAACCTCGCTTCCATCCGCTGCGAACTGTTCGATCTGAACAATAACCTCGTCACTACGATCGCTACTTCCGACGCGCTCTCCAAAGGCGATAATTTCTTCAGCTGGGATGGTGGTATAAATCCGAAATCCGAAATCCTAAATCCTAACAAGGTGCCTGACGGCGATTATCTAATAAAGATCACTGCCTCCGACCTGGCCGGGAACCAAGCCGTAGCCAAAACGCCTATCACAATTGATTCGACCCCGCCAATTGTTGCCGGAGTTGATGTTACTCCCAATCCGATGACCTCAAAGACGACGGAAATGGGCCTGACCGCGCGAACCAGCGAAAAGGCACAGGTTATCATTAAACTAGTCAATACCTCCAAAAACACCACGACTGCCTACCTGGCCCAAGCCACTCCCAACTCCGAACTCTCAACTCCGAACTATCTAGCTTCCTACACTTGGAAATACGATTCCGCCTTTGGCGGATTCATGGCCGGGCCGGAAGATGGTCTTTACCGGGTAGAGGTTGTGGCCAGAGACGACGCTGGGAACGAAAGCGTCCCCCGGACCCTCGAAGCGATCAGGATCGATCGGACTCCGCCGGTCATCTATGGCCAGCTGGCCAGTCCCTATGTCTTGGCCAATAGCGGAGCGAATGCTTATAAAAGCACCATATCATTTAATCTGTCAGAAGATAATGATGTGGCTGATAACAGGGGTAAGGGGATAGGGCCAAGGGTCAAGGTGAAACTGTATAACTCTAACTCCGGCCAACAGGTTGGTTCCCCGTGGGAGTTGACGACCGAAAGAAGTCTCGTCTTTAACGCCGCCGATCAAAGCATTTACCCTAAAGGTGCTTATCGTTTTCAGTTGATCGCCGAAGATGATGTCGGCAATATCGGCCTAGCCTATGCCTCCTGTGTCAAAGATGGGATCGCTCCGGTCATTTCCAACCCGGCAGAAGACGGGTCGGAAGTATCGGGAATGATCTCGCTCCGCGGCACTGCCATCGATCCGGATTGGACGAACGATAGACCATTTAAAAAGTATAGCGTTTACTATCGTAAGGGTAATACCCCTCTCCCTGTGGGAGATGGTATGTCAGCCTCGGCCTTAGCGGGTGAGGGCTGGGAAACATCCGCGATCGAAGTCCCGCTCATAAATCGGGGGAACAGCTCAACGGCCAATAATGTTTCTCTGCGCCCTTTGCAGAACGAGGCTACTCTCGCTTACCTTAATACCGCCCTGCTGGAAAACGGTCAGGAATATACGGTTATGGTTGTGGTGGACGAGGAGGGTGGGGAGTCGTTAGCTGTAACTCGGGCAATAAAGATCAACAACGATGAAATGACCCTTGCTTCTCTCAAAATGCCCTATGCCAAACTAAAATCATTCCCTTCCGATGTTGCTTTCAAGTCGGATGATTCCGTCAAGCTCCCCATCGGCTTTATCAATAGTGTCAAACCGGCTAATGTTTATGTTGAAATCATAAAAGCATTGAACCCTCTCCCTTTGGGAGAGGGGGGACCGTCGCCTACGGCGACGGTGGGTGAGGGCTCTAGCGTTGCCTTCTTCAAATATTATCCTAATATTCTCGGCGCTCCTTTCATCGGCAAACCCGATTATAAAGCCGGAACAGACCTTGGCTATTTTATCTGGAGCGATGATGACGGTTATCATCTCCGCTGGTCGGCTGACGGAAACAATCATAAGTTTACCGGCAGTATTGTTCTTGTCGGTTCAGGGAGCTATACAGATATAAAACAATATGGCGGCGGGATAAAAGTTCAATCGCCGCTTATAAGCTGGGATACCTCGATTTCCGGCGGGGAGGGCGGCATAGATTTCAAGATCGGATCAGGGCAGTTAATGATCACGGCCAAAACTGACGATGATCCGGCTAACCCTTCGATCTATGCTGATAACGTCTTTCTCGGTATATCAAAATACGCCCAGACCTATCTCCCGATAATGATCGATGTGGCCGGACAGCGATTGGTCGATATGACCAACCTGGGAGGACAACCGGCTGAAGCTAAACCGGCTAACCTTGAGCGGGCAACGCAAACGGTTCTCTGGGACGGCAAGTTCGACACCGGCGGCTATGTCGATAACGGGACATATATTATCCGCCTCCGGGCGGAGGGGACTGATGGGCTTGGGGTAGCGACCGATGAGGCGATCATCCAGGTTAAAACCCCTTATGAATTTGCCGTCAAAGAGATCACGCCCAATAACCGCGAATTTACTACGATCGGTCTCCCCGATAGGGTGACGATCCAATATAGTGTTTCCAAGGACTCGATCGTTAACGCGCTCGTCCAGAAATCGAACGGCGAACTTCTGGCGACTTTGGCCAACGGCGAAGAAGTGTTAGGTGTTCAACCTAATAACCCCCATGCTCTTAGCTGGCGTGGTAATTATCCTGATCCGGAGAGCGGTTTAATGGCCGGGCCAGGGGATTATAAGCTGATACTGAATGTCATAGCCAAAGATGGGAGTGACAGTAAACAATATGAGGTTAATAATCTTAAAATCACTTCGTTTACTTCTGATCTGACTAAGGCTAGTTTAGCGCCGCTTGGTGAGGAAGTCGATTTTAACAACGGGGTCACGAGCCAAAAGATCAGGTTAGCCGAAGGGGAATCGCCTTATTATGTTGATATCAAAGGGATCGGGCGTTATTTTCCACCTAAGGATTTTAACTATACGCTGACCGCAACGGGGGGGCAAAAGATTACCACCTATCCATATGTCCCGTTCGCCGCTTTGATGCATCGGGGCTTTAGGGCAGTGGATACGAAAGTTAAAGTTACATTTAAAATTCATGCCTGGAATCATTATTTGGGTGCTGAAGATGATGTAGTAATGTTTGGTTACAAAGTTGGAACCTGGTGGAACCCGTTCAAGTGGAGAAGGGAACGTGAGGAACGGGTTGAAACAGTTTGGCTGGAAAAGGACAATCTGCCTGTTGTCGGCGGCAAGGGGGTTGTTTTCAAACAAGGAGATGAAGCAAAGGGCTATCAATTCGAATTTGATACCAATGCCTGGTGGCCGTGGAATTGGGATGATTATAATTGGAGCAAACCCAATCCCGGCTCCGGTATTGATGCAATTGATACATATATTGAGGTATACGCAAAAGATGGTTCGTTTGTTTTGGATAATACTTTTAGCGATCTTTTGCCGAATACGGGCGTGGCAAGGACAATTAAAGGTGTATTTAAGGCGGAGAATGTTGGAACTCCTTATTCGACATCCCATTTGTATAATGAACTCCCCAAGTCTTACGGCGCTTATCGCGTAAATCTGACGCTTCAGCTGGAAGCACCTATCGCTTATTCCCGCCTCACCAACCGCTTCGTCCCCTGGATTGGCTTTGTTGATAAGTTACACCCTGCGAATGAGCCCGTAAACTTTAGCGGCTATCTGGATAAACTTGATAAATTAGGCTTCCCCGGCAGGGATTATTTTGTCGGGCCGACTGCTGTGACTAAAACCGCCCCGCACCTGGGGAGTTATGACACGACTCTGTTCCCCGGGAACACGGGGGCGCTTGCTTCCGTAACGGGTAAAGTAGACGGAATGGATATTAGTGAGCCAAAAGTTGCCGAGATCAATAATAAAGCTAATTCGAAAATGAGCGGAAACGCGACGGATTACACTTCTTACCTTTCCGATGAATATCTTGAGTTTATACCGATTACAGCGCCGCTTAATGGCCAATATGAGTATAACGGTAATGCGGTCTCGGGGGTTTTATCCTTGACCCAGCAGAGTTCATATCCCTTTATGGCGAAAACAGAGTTGATCTACGCCGCTAATACGAGCGATCATCCCTCTCCCTTTGCTTTCAGCTGGCCGTTAAGCGAGTCTGAAATATCAACTTTCAACACTGAACAAACAAACCGAAGAAAAATATTGGATAAGGAACAGGGTGGTGATCCGCAAAAATACACTGGGACATCCGCGGACGGCACTTGGTGGGAGCTGGACCCGGCTGAACTCGCGCAGAGAAGATTAAGCCTCAATAACGTTAATACCAAGACCCTGGCGGCACAGGTTAGATATGACCAGGGAGAGCGAGCCAGCGTTTGGAAATCCGGGACAAGTAACGCCGGACAGTTGTTAAGTCTCCCCGGTGATTTCACTGTCCTGAACCCGAAATACTCAATAATTGGTAATACCTCCGGGATATCCGTCCGGCTAACGGCGGATTCCCCTTTGGGGGCAGTTGAAGCGGAAGACAATGACAAGCAGGGACTCGCCTGGACGACCGGCGACGACCTCAATCTGATCGGGCAGGATGGCCTGGTCCGCAGCAGTTTACTGGCTTTCAACGACAAAGAATTTCTAGGGACCCGCACTCATAAGATCGCTGATCATTACGCGATCAATCAAAACGATTATAGGTCTGCCGCCGCGCTTAAATACACTTTTCTAAAAAGAAATCCTTATATCGATGACGGCATTAGCCCGGTTGATAACCCTAATCTAGTGATCTCCAACTGGCAGGTTAGCGTCAAAGACAGAGCAAACACCAATAATCAGGATATCACAGTCAAACAGATCACTTCCAATAGTCGGCGCCTGGATGACACCTTTGCTTTAAAGCTTAAGCTTAACGCTGCGGAAGCGCGCTATATCGAGATAACAGGAGCGGCCCCTGGCGCATACGAGCTGATGTATTTTGACGGTAAAAGCTGGGCCAGGATACAGGAATCACTTGATAACAAGCCGGTATCCGGCCGCCTGGCCTGGTGGAACGTCTCCAGGCTAAACGGCAAATACACCGTGTTATTGAAGTCTGGCGGTCTGGTGGCGACAACCGACATAAATATTGGCACTCTGGTCAGGAAAGATGAAACGAAGTCAGCCTGGAGCGCGTATAAGCGCGCCGAGCTCCATTTCCCATCAGGCGCTTTCGTTAACGGCTCTAAGCTTGTTCAGGATCAACTGGTAACCATTACGCCGGTGACGATGACCGAGCTGAAAATACGTAACCGGCCGATACTTCTAACCCATGGGCCGATCGTGGAGATCAAGCCGTCTCCCTGGAAGTTCGCGGTCAGTACGCTGGAGGGAATTGATCGGCGGCCATCCCTAAAATTTGTGTATACATTCGATGACCTGGTTGAACTGGGTGTTGATGTCTCAAAGATCGCGACAGGCACGGGTAAAGTGCAAAAAGATTTGATGCTTCCCTGGAATATCCATCAGGTTACCGCGGCGGGTGATCTGCAGATAGTTTCTGATAATTACCAGGAAATTCAGGAAAACAACGGTGAAAAACAATATGTCTTTTGGGCGGCACTCGATCACTTTTCAACCTATGCTCTGCTCAACGGCAAGTTTTCCCTCTCCGCCCCGATGATCTTTGCCGACAGATACATAACCAACAAAGATACGGTCACCGTTTACGGCACCGCCGAGCCGGAATCAATTGTTACCCTGTATGTGAAAACAGAAAACATTGTGCCGGATGCGGAAAAAGGTGAGTCTTATCAGGCGAGGATGACGGCCGAGAAGGGGACCGGCAATTTCAGGTTTGAAAATGTTTCGCTCCCGCAAGAAGGGAATAATTATATCTACGTCACTTCCCATCAGGAAAGCGACAAGAACGTCCGCACTTTCAGCGATGTGACGGTTGTTAAAGACACCGTCCCGCCTTCCGTCGAAGCGTCGCAGAACCTCTATGCTTTCTCGCCGAACGGGGATGGGAAGTACGATAGCGTGGACTATGCGCTGAAAACAAACGAAAACGGGAAAATTTACCTCTCCGTAATGAGTAACGCGAATGGCGTAACGCGTACATTGTTGAATCAAGAAATATCGGCGGAAGCCAACAAAGAGGTTAAGCTGACCTGGACAAAGGAGTCGTTCCTAATTTACCGACGGGACAACATGACCGGCCAGTGGATTTTGTTTTCTGAAATCCCGATCAGCGAGCGGCTGGCCGATGGTGAGTACAACACGACAGTTTACGCGATCGACGAAGCCGGGAACATTGCGAATAACGTCATCAGCCAGACCATTGTCGACACCACTCCTCCTGCCGTCTTAGGTCTCAACGCCGATCCCAATCCCTTCACCCCCAACGACGATGGTGTAAAAGATACGACGAAGTTTTGGTACAAATTCTCCGAGCCGGCCTATACAACTTTAAATATTTATCGTGACGATGGCAAACAATTTAGAAACCACGAAGGGGCAACAGAAAACTTTTCTTATCCAACCACAAATAAGGAACCGCGACTTCAGTCGCAGGTTCCGTCTTCCGGTCAGTGGGAGTGGGATGGTAGGGGCTCGCGTAACGAACTCCTGGGCGGCACCTATAGCTGGGAAGTCTATGCCGAGGACTGGGTCGGGAATTCGACAACTTCTGAAATTAAAGCGGTCGTTGTTGACCGTGTGCCAACCTTGATCCCCTATGCTTTTGCCGAACCCGATCCGTTCGCGCCGGTCAGTCCGAACAACAGCTATACGGAGATCAAGTATTATTTAGCGCGGGATAACCTAAAGCTTTCCGTCTCCGTGCTGGGCGGCGAAAATAAGGCGATCAAAACCCTGGTTAATAATGAGGTCCAGGGCAAGGGGGAGCATACGGCGCGCTGGTACGGCGACTTTGACGGTGATTATGCCGGTTCGACCGCTTCGGCTAATAAATACCGGGTAGGGGACGGCTCCTATGAATTTAGAGTCTATGCGGCTGATCCCGACGGCGGCCAGCCGGCCGATGTCACCAACACGGTGCTGGTCGACAATATTCCGCCCTATATTTCCATCAAGCCGGTGGAGGTTGATTACGCGAAGAAGACGGCAAAGTTAAACTATAATCTGCCCGAAAACGCCAGCGTCGAAGCCGGCGTCTATGACGCGGAGGGGAATTTAATTGAGAGGCTGGTAACCGGTGAAGCCAAAACACCGGGCGATTATTCTCTGGCCTATGCTCTTGACCCTCTGGCCCAGGCCCCATTCCGTTACTTTAAGATCGTCGCTCGGGATCGGGCGCGCAATGAAGCGGAGAGGACCTCGGAGACATTTTCCGTCGCGCCCAACCAGTTCGGGGTAACAAGTCAGGTAATTCCCGCGACGTTCACGCCGAACGGCGATTCTCTCAACGACCAAACGCGCGTCTCATACAACATTTCCGGCGGAGTGGGGCCGTACACTGTTTCGATCAATATCGTGAATGGGGTGGGAGCGACGGTTAAGCGGCTGGTTGAGAATGAAAGCCAATCCGCGGGGACATGGTCGTTCTACTGGGACGGCAAAACCGACGGTGGGCAATTAACAGCAGACGGCAATTATGAGTGTGTTATAACCGCGAAGGATAAACTAAACACGATCCACGAATCACGATCCACGATCCTCGTCGTTTCCACCCGTCCCACGGTCGACCTGTCGACCAGCCTGCCAATCTTCTCGCCCAACGGCGATAACTCGAAGGACAAAGTCACATTTAATTATTCGATCAACTATCCGACCTTCTATATCACCGGCGAAGCGTTAGTTAAACTTGAAGTTCTCAATTCAACCGGTGAAGCGGTCTGGAGCAAGACATTCAATCACACCGCCGGAAGTTATGTATACGAATATGATGGGGCGGGCCTGCCTGCCGGCAATTATTATGTCAAAATCTCGGGTGAAGACGCGCTGGGGACGACGGCGATACCCAAGACGGTAAATTTGCAGGTTGATTATGCCAAACCGATAGTTTCAATCCAGCCGATTAGTCCGAATCCTTTCTCGCCTTATGTGAATGGCGTTAAGGACCAGACGGTCATCAGTTATACGCTGGCCAAGTCGGCTTACATAACCATAAAGGTAAAGCAGGGCGATACGGTGGTCAGAACTTTGCGGAACAATCAATGGACGGAAGCATATTTGGCATTTGGAAACCGCGACGTTCAGTCGCAGGTTTCCAAGAATATCAGGACTTTTGCAATTCCGACGCTGACCTGGGATGGGAAAGATGAAACCAACAGCTTTGTGGCTGACGGAAACTACTCGATTGAGATCTCGGCGCTTGATCCGGCGGGCAATTCGCATCTGGTCAGTCAGGAAGTTGGGGTTGATAACACTGTACCGGCAGTCCCGGTTGTTGGCCTTTTGCCTGCCAATACGAATGAGACGATGTCGATTGTTGCCGGTACCGCAGAGTCGAACTCACAGGTTAAAGTATATATTAATGATAATTTAGTCAGCTCTGGAACGGCTTCTGTCGAGGGGAATTTCTCCATTCCCACGACTTTAGTCGTGGGTGTCAACACTCTCAAACTCGATGCCACCGACGCGGCGGGAAACACGTCGGCAGCTTCCACCAGTCAGGCAGTTATCTATGAAACCGACGCGCCGATTATTTCCAGCCTATCTGTTTCTCCCAATCCGGCCAAAGCCGGGACACTCACCTTAACCTTCACAGTTTCAGAAACACTTGAATCCGATCCGATCGTCAAGATAAATACGGAAACCGCGACGTTTAGTCGCCGGTTTCCCGCTTCAACCGATTTGAATTATGAGTACATATACAACGTCACCTCATCCGACCAGCAGGGGGCGGCAGCGATTACTATTGCGGCGACCGATCTTGCCAACAACCTAACCACCCATCAAGCTAACAACCTCTTAACGATCGATACGATCCAGACAACCGTTAGTAATATTGATCTGGATGTCGAAGGCAATCCCAGAGGTTCCAGCCCAACCACCTATGCCAAACTAGGGAGCAAGGTTAAAGTTGACTTCAGCGTTTCCGAGCCGCTACTGGCTGATCCCGTTGTCCATGTAGGGACAGGGTTTATCCCTGTCCAGGAGAGCAAGACCATTTATTCATCCAGCCGCGTCGACTATTCATATTCCTACACGATTGCCTCTTCCGACGCCGACGGCACAACACCGGTTTCAATCGAGGTAACAGATTTGGCCGGCAACTTGACCCTTGCACCTTGCCCCTTGACCCTAATGGTCGACAAAGGGTCGCCGACGATTGAAGCTATTGCTGTTTCACGCGATCCGGCGAACGAGGGTTCCGTCGATATTACTTTCTCGGTTACCGACAGCCCCGGCGGTTTGATTAACAATCCAACCATTGAAGTGACGCAAAATAATTACACTACTTTCAAATATCTTGCTTCACTAATTTCCGGCGGCACATATCGAACGACCTATACTATTCCTGCCGACAGCAGTTATGATGGCACAGCCTCTATTGTGGTTAAAACGACCGACAAAGCATTGAATTATAGTTCTGCTTCCCGGACTTTTGAAGTCGACACGAAAGATCCGACATTTGGCCAGGTCTCTTCAATAGTTTCGAGCAATAATGATTATCAGAAACAGGCCAAAGCCGGAGCAACGATAGTTATCAGTTTTGAGGCGTCGGAGACGTTAAGGGCGAATCCCGCTCCGCAAGTCAAGATTAATTCGAACTTCGCCGCGCCGATCGATCAAGCCGGCAATTACTATACTTACGAATATACAATTTTGCCGACCGACGATAACGGTCCGGCGACGCTCCTAATGTATGGCTATGACCTGGCCGGCAACTATGGGGAAGACACCGCGAGCGCCCTGGAGAGTTTTGTCATTGACTTGGTCACTCCCGAAGTGACGAAAGTGGTCAATCCGGGAGACAACGCCGATATGATAGCTACTCCCGCTCATTTCGCGACCAATTCGGACCCGAATGATATCTACGAAATAAATGGCGGGATTCCCAGGTCAACCACCCTGCATTACAAGGTTTCCGAAGATTCTAAAGTAACTTTAAGCATTCACAGGATTGCCAATACCGATAATACGACCGTTTACAAGAAAGAAGATTTTAATGACGCGAATAAAATAGTTAGCTTTGATATGGGGTGGCAGACGGGCGGGGTAGAGCAGACCAAAATGTGGAATGGGTATCTTGGGAGCGATCAGTATGCCGAGCCGGGTAAATACGCCTTTATCGTTAAGGCCAGGGACGCGGCAGGGAATATCACGGAGATAAAATATGGCGGCACGTTCTGGATACAGGACAATGTTTTGAAATTGATTCCGCCGGACCAACTGCTGACGAGCAATCCTGATCCGTTATTTATTTCGCCTTTTGGCAATAGCGATAATCCTGTTCAGAAGCGCGCGCGGCTTTACTTCCGCATCAATTTAGGCATAACGCCGGCCACGGTCTGGCCTGCGCAGTGGCTAAAGGCGATGGCGGTAGATATTGATTGGAGTAAATATTTAAGCTTGATGAAGAAGGTGGGTACCTATCGGGTAAAAGTTTACAACGAGGCTGGAACTTTGGTCTGGACCTCGCCGGCAAAAGAAGCATATTCGGCCAAAAATGAGTGGCTGGATTGGGGCGGAAGCGATGAGGCCGGAGTCAAAGTCCCCGACGGCAAATACCGGATGGTGGCTGAAATCAAAGATTTCCGCGGCCAGCCGGTTTACGAAAATACTCTGGGCGATAAGTGGGTGACGGTGGATAACGAGAAGCCGACGCTCCCGAGCCTTTCTGCCGTACCGTATAGCTTCTCGCCGCTTCCGGGAACGAATTCGGTTATCAATTTAACGACGCTGACCTATGAAGTGTCCGATAATAACAGCCAGGCAAAGATCGAAATCAAAGTTAATAAAGCGGGCTTGCCGGTCGTTGCTTTAACTGAAGAGGCCTGGCAGAGTAATGGAATTTATACCAGGATATGGAACGGTAACGGACAAACCGGGCCGGTTGGAACGGGTAACGCCGGCGGATTTACCGATGGGACATACACATTTAAAATTTCAGCGGTTGACCAGGCGGGCAACAGCGCGTCCGGGAATATTGATGTCATCGTTGACACAGTAGGGCCGTCTTACAGCCAGATAAAAACAGACAACGGCTGGGCGACACCCGGCTCTTGGTCAAACGATACCCAGCAGGCGTATATTATCTTTTCCGCCACCGACGAGGTATCCGGCGTTGACCGGACCGCGGGCTTTATCGACGGGGCGAACCAGGGAACGATCACTTCTCCCTGGCGTCCGACTTTTCCGGAAGGAACATATACGATGTATTTGAAGACCTATGACAAGGCCGGAGTTTACATCGATTCCGGGCCTTTCACCTATTTGATTGATACGATAAAGCCCTATTTTACGCAGATCAAAGTTGACAATGGTTGGGCAACGCCGGGCAGCTGGTCGCGGGATACCGACCAGGCCTATATCACTTTTGCCGCGGCTGACGCGACTTCAGGATTGGCCAGCGTTGAAGGCTTTGTTGACGGTGTCAGTAAGGGGACCGTTACTACTCCCTGGCGGCCGACCCTGCCGCAGGGGACGCGCACGGTATTCTTAAGGGCTCATGATGTCGCGAAGAATTATTTTGATAGCCAGGCTTATACATATTATATTGATACGGTCGCCCCATATTTTTCCGCGATCAATCCGAACAATGGCTGGGCGTCGCCGAATGTCTGGAGCAGTGACACCTCCGCCTACATTACTTTTACCGCGGCTGACGCGACTTCAGATGTGGACCGGGTTGAGGGAATAATTGACGGCGCCAGCCAGGGGACTATTACTACTCCCTGGCGGCCCGATATGAGCAACGGCACTCACCCTCTGGTTTTGCGAATTCATGACATCGCCGGAAACACGTCGGATACGGCTTACACGTATATGATAGACAATCTGGCGCCGTATTTGAGCATTAGCGGCCCTTCGCCGACTTTCAATCCTTATGTTGACGGGAGCGTAACGGTCAGCTTTAACCATTATGACTTGGGCAGTTCTGACCTTGCCTCGAGAACGGCAAGAATAAAATACGGCTCCAATACGGTCAAAGATTTGACGATCGACGGCTCCGGAGACATCCGCTCTGTTACCTGGGACGGGAAGAATAATAGCGGTGATTATGAGAATGAAGGGGACTATACGCTTGAAATTACGATAACAGATAACGCCGGGAACTCCATCACTAAAACCTCGACGATTTATTTGAGGGATGATCAGTATGGTGGGGCACCCCTTTTTGGCACGGTTAATCCTTATCTTGCCTATGATGGGAAATTATATTTAAGATTTGTTAATGGGGACAAAGATGGACCGATAATATATAGCGGGAATTATCGTCAGTATGAAAAAGCAATCCCTGCTGATTACGCAGTGAATTTTACTGGCACCCCGGTAACTGGTCCTCTCTTAGTGTCTACTCATAAGACCGGCCCAGCTAAAGTTACGGTCAATGGTGTTTCTCATGAGGTTTGGAATGAGGGAAGCGCGCTTTATTACAAGCGAGGATCATCTGAAAAGATTAAGATTGCTAGCTGTAGCGTATTTGTGGGAAGTAAAGCGATTTGTGTTGATAAAAATGATAATAATGCGTATATTGCATGGGCAGGCTATATGTCCGGTTCCCCTCCCGGCGGTGGCGTTTATCTAGCGATCCCCTCTATACAATTTCAGAAAATCCCAGTCAATTTTGCGCCAGTAAACGGGACAAATGTCGGGCCCATGTCTGTAATTGCCGGGGAAATAAATGTTGCCCTCTCCGCCCCCCTCTTACCCCCAACCCTCATCGCCCCGGCGGACAAGAAGGCCAACGTCCAATCTATCAGACCGACTTTTGAATGGAAACATCAAAGGAGTAACCAGTTAACAGTAACCAGTTACCAGTTGGATGTCGCGAAAAACGATGCATTCTCGATTGCCAAACAATCCTTTAATAAGTCCGCCAACTCTGGCTCTCCCGACAAGACCGACTCAACGCTCTACTATTACACTTACTCCATCCACGAGTTCGATCCCGGCCTGGAAAAAGATACCTATTTCTGGAAAGTAACCGCGCTCTCAACCAGCGAAGCGGCGACCTCCGAAGTCTGGTCGTTCACTATCCAGCCCGACCTGACCCTAACCGGCATTACCAACTATCCGAACCCGTTCAGCCCGAACCGGGAAACGACGAAGATCCGCTATAAGTTAGGTGCCGATGCCGATGAGGTCAAGATCAGGATTTATGACATCACGGGCTCATTAGTTATCGAGAAAGACGGCACCACCAACGGAGAAGCATCGAGCATTTGGTCAAAATATAACGATATAGAGTGGGATGGGAGGAATGGGAGAGGGGACTTGGTTATGAATGGGATTTATCCTTACGAAGTTGTAGCCAGGCTGGGGGATAGGTCGGTGAGTGGGAGAGGCAAAATAGCGGTACTAAAATGATAGAAACAAAATTCGAAATCCTAAATCCTAAACAAATTCCAATTACCGAAACTCCTGCCCGTCCGGCAGGCGGGCAAAATACAAAACGGTACGATCTGGAAGATAGAACATTGAAATATGCGGAAAGAGTCAGGAATTATATAAAGAAACTGCCCAGATCGATCACAAACATTGAAATTGGCGGTCAAATGTTTCGCTCGGCCGGCTCTGTCGGAGCAAATTATATTGAAGCCAATGAAGCTCTCGGGAAAAAAGATTTTGCAATGAGGATCAGGATATGCCGAAAAGAAGCCAAGGAAAGCCGCTATTGGCTGAATCTAAGTGAGCCGGCAGAACAAGAAGAAGCGGAGAGGCAAGGACTGCTTCAAGAGGCGACTGAATTGATGAAGATTTTTGGTTCGATTTTGGAGAAATGCAAATGATTTTCAGATTTCGGTCATTTAAATTTAGAATTTGTTTAGGATTTAGTGTTTTGTATTTGTTTTGGGCAATGACCTTACCGGCAGTTGCCCAGGGCCAGGCTGGTCTCGACCTTGCTATTCTAAATGCCGGCGTTGGCGCTCGTCCGCTGGGAATGGGCTCGGCTTTCACGGCCATTGCGGATAATGCCGACGCTCCCTACTGGAACCCCGCCGGGCTCGGACTGCTCAACAAGAGCGAGATAACCACGATGCAGACGAGACTATCGTCTGACACCGACCATTACTATGTCAGCTATATCCAGCCGGCACTCGGCGGCACGCTCGGTATCTCCTGGGTCCAGGTTGGACTGGGGAATATCAACCAAACCTCGGCCGAGGTTGATTTCCACAATGAGGTCCAGAATATCAGCATCTTCAGTTACTTTTCAAATGCTTACTTGATCGCTTATGGCAAAGAACTAAGCGATAAGGTCTCACTCGGCTTAACCGCGAAATATTTGAATTCTGACATGACCAATATTGCCGGCGGCCAGGGTAGCGGATATAGCGTTACCCCCGGGTTGCTGATTACGATTAGTAAAACAGATGTAGGGACGGGGCTTGTCCCCGTCCGAACCGATCGGACAACCACAAGGGTTGTCCCTACATTAACCTTGGGGATCAAGGTTGACGAGCTCATCAACCAACAACAGTGGGGAACAGGTACGATCGAACGAGTCCCACCGAAGCTACGGCTTGGCTTGGCGTACAAGGAACCGCGAGGTTCACTCGCAGGTTCCTTGTTTGCCCTCGATCTCGCCCAAACGATCAAACCGGGTTATTCGCCCGAGCTTTCAGGCGGGTACGAATACAGCCTGGGAGGTTTGTCCCTGCGCTTGGGCTATGCCGATAGTGGGTTGACCGCAGGGGCCGGTTTCCAGGTCAACCACACGCGGGTTGACTACGCCTACGTTACCCAGCGGGCCCTGTCCCGGGATAATGTTCACCGGATCTCGCTTTCGGGTATTTGGTGATGGCGAGTCGGAGAGGTTGGCAATGGCTGACCATAGGACTCTTTTTTGTTTTACTCCTCGCCGGGGCGGCCACGGCGGAAGACGACCGCCTGACCAACGACTATTCGTTCAAGTTCTATCCAGCTTACCCGCCGCTGATCGGCCGGGAGATGACGGTCCGTATCCGCATTTTTTACCCGGCGAAAAAAGTGACCCTCTATACCGACCGTGAGCTGGAGATCCCGCTGACTTATCGTGAAGGGTACTGGTGGGGGAAATTCACCATTCCCGACGATTACAAGGAGGGTTGGCATTTCTTTACCGTCTGGACCCGCCGGCTCGGTTTTCAGTGGACCCGCTTCAACCCAGTCTGGAGCCATTCCCTGCTTTGGTATCAGGCGGTTAAACAGTCGACAGTCGACAGTCTTCAGCCGTCGAGCCAAGAATTTATAGCGCCGTTTGATGTTACGTCCGAAGAAGCCGTGTTGATCGTCACGGGTGAGGCGGTCACGGTGACGGTTGCCTCGCTCGAGTCGCTCCCGGTCATCATTAAAGGGTCAAAGACCCTTGCTTTCTCGTCGCAAAGTATCGAGGGGAGCAAGGAAGGGTTTGTCCCGGGACAGACCAGAGAAGAGTCGCTCCGCCTCAATATTGCCGGGAAGAAAGGCGAGACGGAGATCGAAGCCAACCTGATCAGCACCAGCAGTGCCGGTTTGAGCCAGGTCGGCCAGCGCGACGATAAAGTGTCGGTCCGGTTGCGGCAGGGGAGTACCGAGGCTTATCTGGGCGATTTCACCTCCGACCTGAACGAAACAGAATTCACCCGGCTGGACAAACAGCTCTCCGGGGTCCGCTTAAAAGGAGATTATGGCCGCTACGGTTTTGCCGCCCTTTATTCGTCGCCCAAGGGTGAGTCGAAGTTCGTCCGGCTCTATGGCGATGGGACGCAGGGACCGTACCGGCTTGACGCGGCGCCGGTCGTCATCGACAGCGAGCGGGTCTATGTCGATTTTCTCCTCCAGAAGCGGGGCGATGATTACAATATCGACTATAACGCCGGGACGGTCAATTTTATCCGGAAAACGATCGATCTCAAGTCGGTCCTGACGATCAATTACGATTACCGGCAAACCCTCTACGGGCACGCCACGCAAGGGTTGCGCGGTTTCTATAAGCCGGCGCCAAACCTGAAATTTGGGGCGACCTATCTCGACGATTCTGACCTGACGGCCGGAGCGGCCGACATCCTGGCGACTTTGACCGGTGAAGCGGTCGTTCCCCAGGGCCATTCTGTCGTCGGAGCCGACGGGAGCTTTGTCTCCGAGGCGCTGGCGGCCAATGGCGAGGTTGCCCTGTCACGGCGGAACCTGAACCTGCTTGCCGCCGGGAGCGAGGAGTCCGGCCTGGCGGCTAAACTCGACTTGAGCGGCCAGCTCGGCCCCTTCGGCCTGACCGCCCGGGGCAAACGGGTCGGCACCAATTTCCGGCCGATCGCCGCGGCTGACCCGAAGCAGGCTGTCACCGAATATGGCGGAAGCTTGAGTTTTCGCCCCGGGTCGCTTTTTGGCCTGATCGGTGATTATGGCTATGATAAATACACCCGGGACGGAGTGGTCTACGAGAACAGTAACAAAAATACCCGGGCCAGTTTGACGCCGGAGCGCTTCCCGTCGCTGGAATACCAGTTGTCCGAGAACGACGAGAGCAACGATCCGGTCAGCGGGAGCACGATCGGCCGGCGCATTACCAAAAATACGGCGGAGACGATCTGGCGCTGGGGTTTCCTCTCCGCGGCGCTTAAAGGGGGGAAGGAGGAGTGGTTGGTCAGTTCTCCGTCGGTCGAGGCGACCGAATACCGGCGGGTCAACTTCGGCTTGGCGACCGTCGGTCTCCAGAAAGCGACCCTGACCTCGAATGTTGAACTGGAAGACCGGAATGAACCGGATGGGACTGCTCCTTACCGGAAAACTTATAACCTGAACCTGTCGCTCTCTCCGGCCAAGCCTATTTTTCTCTCAACCTCGGTCCAGTATATCGAGGACAGTGCCCAGGGGATCACGAACGTGACCGACCTCTCGTACAAGTTCGAGCCGAACGACTACCTCCGGACCGATGGCAAATACACTATCCAGGCGGTCAACGAGGATTACGCCACGACCGAAGCGGTCGGAAAACACAGCGGCTCTTTCTCGCTCGACCTTAAGCCGGCCAAACAGCTCCGGCTCCGCTACCTTTACAAGCCGAATTTTACCCGGCTCGCCCGCAACAGCGCCGTTACCTACAATAACGAGCAGCAGCAGATCGAGGTCAACCTGGTCCCGCAGGGAGAGGCGGTCGTCGGCTGGCTCTACAAGCTGGGGCGGGCTTTTGATGTTTCCAAACTGGACTATCCCGATTACACGCTCAAGAACAACACCGCCGATACCGATTCCAATCTTTATACCGTGAAACTGGCCCCCCTCCAGTTCCTCTCTCTCGAGTTCAATTACGGACTGGATAACGCCCGCACTACCCAACTGATCACGGCCGAGCCGCTGGCTTACACCCCGGGGCAAAGTTTCGCCCGCAAGTTTGACGCCGTGGCCCGGACGTCGTTGACGGAAAAGGTCGCCATCGATTCGCGCTACACTTACCTGCGCGGCACGCAGGGGACGGGAGAAGCGGCGGATAATCTTGCCAACACGACGAGCCATACCGGAGCGCTCAAGGGGACCTGGAACCTCTCCGACGCCTGGAGCTTCAACCTCTCCGGCGCTTTTACCAAAACGACCGATCTCCTGGCCGCCGACCCGGTCAGTTACACGGTCACCCCGGGTTATGGTTTCATTTACCGGTACGGGGATATCTTGCGGGTCGACTTTGACTGCACCTACGCCAAGTCTTACGCCGGAGTGGCGGCAGAAGTGACCAGTTATTCTCTCCGGGCCAAATATAGCGTCAGCGAGTTCGTTAACTTTACTTTGCGCGCCAGGCGGGAGATCGGCAGCGCCCCGGATTACAAGCTGACCGATATCAGCGGTAACCTAGAGATCAATTTGTGATATAATATTAAGCAATGCTCACCCTGGGGATCGATCCCGGCACGGCGACAACCGGCTACGGCCTGGTCAGACAGGCGGGTAAGCAGCTCGAACATCTTTCATATGGCTGTATCCTCACGGCTTCAGATGAAGCGCCCCAGGCCCGCCTCGGTATTATCTACAAGCAGTTAAAAGCCCTGATCGTTAAGTACTCGCCTGATGTTGTCGCTGTGGAGCGGCTCTTTTTCGGCCAGAACACCAAAACCGCCATGGCGGTCGGCCAGGCGCGCGGGATAGTTCTCCTGGCCGCGTCCGAGTGCGGGATCAAGATCGCTGAATACACCCCGCTGGAAGTGAAGCTGGCGATCACCGGCTACGGCAAGGCGGAGAAAAAGCAGGTCCAGCAGATGGTCCGGGTCATGCTCCGGTTGGCCGATATTCCGAAGCCAGACGACGCGGCCGATGCCTTGGCCGTCGCCATTACCCATCTCCATTCCTACAAACTGAAAGGGCTGGGGCTGGTCGCCGCATGATCGCCCATCTCCGCGGGACCCTGGAGCATGTTGAGCCGACCCATGTCATTATCGACGTCAACCAGATCGGCTATAAAGTGAACGTCCCGCGCGCGGTCCTCTCCCGTTTACCGGCGCTCGGCCAGACGGTCAAGCTCTTTACCCTCCAGGTCGTGCGCGAGGACGATATTTCCCTCTACGGTTTTCTGGCCAAGGAAGAAAAGGCCCTTTTTTCCACCCTGCTTTCGGTTTCCGGCGTCGGGCCGAAACTGGCCATGGCGCTCGTTTCCGGTTTCCCGCTCGACCAGCTGGTGACGGCGATCGCCCAAGGGGATACGGTGTTGTTGTCCTCGATCTCCGGGGTGGGGAAAAAGACCGCCGAGCGGCTCGTCCTCGAATTGCGGGAGAAGATCAGCAAAGCTTACGCCATCAAGCCGTCGGATATGGCCCTGGGGGTCAAAGGGGACGGAGCGCTGGTCGCCGATTCGATCTCCGCCCTCATCTCGCTCGGTTATTCCCCCAAAGAAGCGCGCGAAGCGATCATGAGGCTCGACCTGGCCGAGGTGAAAACAGTCGAAGAGGTCATCAAAACCGCGCTGAAGGGTTTAGTCTAGCCTGCCCGCCGAGATGCGGGCCAGCACCCACTGCTCCGCCTGCCGCATCCACTGCCGGACCAAGACGGTCTCTTCTTTCCGATGGTCGATGAAAATCGAGTAGATGCCGAGTAAGTTCGCCCCCAAAATGTCCATGAACAACTGGTCGCCAAGCATGGCGGTTTCGGCCGGCTTAGACTGAAGTATCTTCATAGATTTCCAGAAAGCGAAGGGGAGCGGTTTAAAGCTTAGATGGATCGACGGGATCTTGAGCGTCTCGCTGAAATACTTGACCCTTAAAGGATGGCGGCTGTTGGAAGTGAGGCAGAGCCGGAACCCTTCCTGTTTGCGGGCATAGACCCATTCAAAGAGGGCCGGCAGGACATCATTTACTTCCCGCGGGATGAGAGTGTCGTCGATATCGAGGATCAGGGCGTTGATCCCGCGCTTTTTTAGCGCGGCAAAATCGATCTCCCGGATGTCCCGGACGATCTGGCCGGGACGGAACAATGACTTAATTTTCTCCCAAAATTCTTTCAATCCTCACCCCCTCCCTTCACTTCGTTCAGGGTTTCCCCCTCTCCATCAGAGATGGAGAGGGGGATTAAGGGGGTGAGGCGTTCAAACCAAAATTTTCCTTTCAGCCCCGCCAGCAGCTTTTCGTAATCGGCCAGAAAATCGGGCGAGACCATCAGCTTCAGGGTCGTGAAGGAGCCGGCGGCCGGTTTTGGGGTGCGGATCGCCGCCATCCCTTCAAAAGATTCGAAGAAAGGACAGAGAGCGTAAACATCCTCTTTTCTGACGCGCAAAAACAGGTTAATTGAATCTTTCATTTTCCCTCACCCATGGCGCCAAAGATTCTCACCCTCTCCCAAAGGGAGAGGGTATGTCGCTTTGCATGACACCTTCTCCCTCTGGGAGAAGGTGCGTAACTTTAGCGTATCGGATGAGGGCTGGGAGTGAGAGCCTTTCATATTTTCTCAATGTAGAAGAGAATGAGCGCGGGGAGGTCCCGGTAGATCTGGCGGTTGACCTCGAGCAGTTTAGCCGTCCGCTCGCCGGCCAGGGAGGGGTCGATCAGCGCCAGTCGCTCGAGGAGCACGTCGACGTCCGCCTGACTATAGCCGGTAAAGTTTGCTTCACCGGTCGAGCTGAAGAGCGGGCCGAGGAGTTTAACGCTGTCGCTCTGGTCGGATTCCTCCTTGTAACCCATCAGGAAGAGCTGGTGCCGTCCGGAGCGGAGCTCGCTCTCCCACAGTGCGTTGTCATAGTACCTGATCTGCTGCCGCTCGATCTTCAGTCCGAGCTGTTTCAACTCTTTCTGGACCTGTTTGGCGATCTCGATCGTCTTGACCCCGTCGGTGTGGAGGAGGGAGATGTTCTTCAGCTCCGGTTTGTTCGGCGGGAAGCCGGCTTTTTTCATCAGCGCCTTGGCGTAGGCTAGATTGTGTTTATATGGTTGGAGGTTCGGATCGAAGCCGGTCAGCCCGGGAGGGATATAACTGGCCGGGACCCCTTCGTCGCTGGCCAGGCCGCTGATAATGACCTGGCGATCAAGGGTGTGGGCGACCGCCTGGCGGACAGCGAGCTGGTTAAAGGGGACGGCCCGGGTGTTGAACCCGAGGAACCAGATGCCATCAAACTCTTTTGCTGTTGCAAAAGAGCAATGACCAATGACCAACATAACAATGACGAATGCGGGCAGGAAAATTCTACTTAAGCGCATACTTCTTCCGCCCCGCCTCGAAAATGTTGCCGCCTTTGCTATCTATAGCGACGATGGCGGGAAAGTTGGCGACCTCGAGCTGGTGGACTGCTTCGGCGCCGAGCTCGGGGTAGGCGAGGACCGAGGCTTTTTTAACCTGTTGGGAGAGGAGGGCGGCGACCCCGCCCGGGACGACAAAATAGACCGCTTTATATTTCTTGATCGCGGTGATGACTTCTTTTCCCCGGTCACCCTTGCCGATCATCCCCTTCAACCCCTTTTTCAGGAGGTCAGGAGTAAAGGTGTCCATCCGGGAACTGGTCGTCGGGCCGATCGAACCGATCACTTTCCCCGGGTGGGTTGGAGTAGGGGAAGCGTAATAAATAATTGCCCCGTTTAAGCTAAAAGGAGGTTTGTTTCCAAATTTAGCATGAGCCGCATCCCGCGCAGTATAAATGGTGCCGGAAATAAGGACCCGATCTCCGGCCCTTAACTTAGTAATAACTGGACCAGCCAACGGGGTTTGTAGTTTAATGATTTCTGATTTCGAGTTTATTTCGGATTTAGAATTTAGGATTTCGGATTTCATAGTACGATTTGCTTAAACCTATGCGCATGGCATTCTATGTTGACCGCGACTGGGAGCGACGAGATATGGCAAGGTTGCCGTTCGATGTTAACGGCCAGGGCGGTCGTCCGGCCGCCGAGCCCCATCGGCCCGATACCGAGCTGGTTGGCTTTAATCAACAGTTCTTTTTCCATTTTAGCGATATCGGCCGCGCTGTGGTGCTGGCCGACCGGCCGGAGGAGGGCTTTCTTGGCGAGAGTGGTGACCGAATCAAAATTACCGCCGATCCCCACGCCAACGATCAGCGGGGGACAGGCATCCGGCCCGGCACTGCTGATCGTTTCGATGATGAAGGCTTCTATTTCCGCGATAGTCGCGGTCGGCCGGAACATCCGGACGGCGCTTTTATTTTCTGCGCCACCACCTTTGGTGAGAAGCCCGATCTTGACCTGTTCGCCGGGGACTATTTCGGTATGGATAACGGCCGGAGTATTGTCGCCCGTATTTTGCCGCCCCAGCGGGTCGCCGGCGATAGATTTGCGGCAGAAACCTTCCGCGTAGCCGCGAGCGACCCCGGCGTTGACCGCTTCGGTTAAGGACCCTTCGGTTAGCTGGACCTCCTGGCCGATCTCGAGGAAGACGACGGCTGTGCCGGTATCCTGGCAGAGGGGCATTTTCTCTTGGCGGGCGAGCTCGCTGTTCTGGATGATCTGGCGCAAGATCTCGCGGCCGGTCGGGGAGGTTTCGTTCTTCAGCGCTTTATTCAGTGCTGTTATGACATCTTCGGCCAGGTCGGTGTTGGCCGAGATGACCAGTTTCCGGAGGGCGTTCGTTATATTTTTTACCGAGAGTTCTCTCATAGTTAAGTGTGGGGTATTACCGCTGTTAACGCCTTGACTGCCTGGCCCGCTTTTTGCAGAGCGCTCTTTTCCGCGGTGGTCAGGTCGAGCTCAATGATCGCTTCGATCCCGCTCTTCCCCAGTTTGGCCGGCACGCCGAGGCAGACATCGTTTAGCCCGTACTCTCCGGAGAGGAGACAGCAGGAGTTGATGATGACCTTTTGGTCTTTGACGATCGCTTCGGCCATCCGGGCGGCGGCTGAACCGGGGGCGTAATAGGCCGAGCCGGTCTTGAGTAAATTAACGATCTCGGCGCCGCCGTTAACGGTCCGGTCGACCAGTGCTTTGATCCGCTCGGTGGTCAGGAGCTCGGTCAGCGGCTTCCCTTTGACCGTCGAGCGCCGGGGGACCGGGACCATCAGGTCGCCGTGACTGCCGAGGACCTCGGCATAGACCTCCTGGACCGGGACCTTGAGCTCGAGAGCGATGAAATGCTGCAGCCGGGCGGCATCGAGGAGCGGCGCCATGCCAAGCACCCGATTCTTCGGGAATTGCGAAACGCGTAACGCGTAACGTGTCATAACATCCAGCGGATTGGTCACCACGATCAAGACGGCGTTCGGGGAATGTTTGACGATATTTTCGACAACACTTTTCATGATCGCGGCGTTTTTGATGATCAGGTCGTCGCGCGACATACCTGGCTTCCGGGCTAATCCGGCGGTAATGACCACAACTTGAGAATCCCGGGTATCTTCGTATTTGTTTGTCCCGGTAACGCTGACAGAAAACCCGTCGATCGCGCCGGCTTGCGACATGTCGAGCGCCTTGCCCTGCGGCAGGCCGTCAACCACATCAACGAGGACGACATCCCCGACCTGGCGCTGGGCCAGCCGGTAGGCGCACTGGGCGCCGACGTTCCCGGCGCCGACCACGCTGATTTTTTTGCTCATGGAAATTATTATAGCATGAAATTAAGGCCAATTTATTACGAAAAAGGATGGTAATGCTTGAACATTTAAACCACTATTCAGCTGTCTTGAAAGCCACCGGCCCGCGCGGCTCTTATAGAGAGGCGTGCAACAGTCCTGACCGCTGGCAACATTACCATCAATACGAAGTGGCTTTTAAGTTGGCCCGATCGATCGGCCTGATCAAAGACAGATATTTTTCGGCTGACAGACAAAAGATCGATTTTAAGATCAGTGAAAATCTGATCAAAACCCAAAAAGTTGCCGCCGCATTGGCCGAGATGGTCAGCGAGGGCTGGGTCACCGAGGTCAAGAACGGGAAAATAATTTTTAGCGCTCATTCCAGCTTACAGGGAGAAGTTTCGCGCAAAGAGGTGGCCGAAAAACTCTTTGAGAAATTGAAAATGATCAAAGGGTTTGGCGAGCTCAACCCTGAAACTGCGTGGCCGGCGTTAAATGGATCGCTCATGTCAATGCTGGTCGTGGAAGACAAAGTCAGCCCGTTGCAGGGCATCAGTCACTTTATCTCAACCTGGGGATTATACGATATCCTGCTTAACAGGATGTCGATCGATATGGCGGCCGGTCGAGTCCTTTATCAACATAAGGCGGACGACGCGAAGGTCAGGATCAGTTCCACGCAAAACTTGCCCGATCATTTGTGTTCCCTGGCCGAGAGCGAAGCAAGAACCAAAGACATCGAAGAAATAAAAGTCGCCCTGCAAGCTACCACGGATGAAGAAATACCCGTCATTGTGCCGGCAGACGGGCGAGAACTCCCGAAATATGATTTTGTCATCTCCGACGTTCATCTGCGCGAATACCACCACGAAAACACGCATGACTTGCTCCGATTTATCTACATGGTCAAGCGGCTTAACGGACGCCTGATCATCAACGGCGACTTCTTTGATGTCTGGCGGTCCGGCGATTTTTTGAGCTGCTACAGGCATAATACCCGCATTACCAACGCACTGACCAAGCTGAAGGAAGTTGTTTTCATTGCCGGCAACCATGACGAGCAGATCGCGGAATTGGTGGAGCGCGGCGGCATCCTGTTCAACCCGCGCTTTAAGGTGAGGAACGAATATAACTCGGCCGACCGGCGGATCAGGATCATGCACGGACATCAGTTTGACAAGTTTAACCGTCCCGGCTCCTGGCTCGGCCGCTGGGCGACGCGGTTGGTCACGAAGATGGAAATGTCATGGCTGAAAAGCTCACTAGGCTGGCTGAACCGCGCGACTGCAAATAAATTTGAATCGACCGCGAAATTTTTTAGCAATCTATTTGGGCCGCAGATTTCGTCCCGTTTTTTGCTCCTGCCGCGCCTTTTTCTCCCGGGTGATTATATTGCGAAAAGGCAGGTTACTAATATCCTGGACTGGATTGACGACGAGGTTAATAGGGCCAGGCAGGTTGATAAACTAGATTTGTCCGCCGACCAGCCGCTGGTTTTTATTATTGGCCATCTTCATTATGAGGGGATCTCATTCTTGAGCGAACAGGTTAGATTGGCGGTTGAAGAGAAATATAGAGGTGCGGTCAAATTGATCATTACCGATTCATGGGACGGCGGCGCGGGTTATGTCGGTGATTATGTTGTCTTGACCGAACCAGGCGCCGCTAATGACAATCAGCCGGAAACCGAGATCAGAAAGGCGATCTGGCAGCGACTAGGCGAACCGGCACCGGCGGCTTAAACCAATCGCTTGGCTAGCGCGGCGAATTCCTCGATGCTCAACGTTTCCGGCCGGCGGTTCAAGTCGATGCTCGTTACCCCCAGTTTAAATTCGTCGAGCGAAGTGCTCAATTTTTTCCTTCTCTGCTGAAATGCGGTGTGGACGATTTTAAAATACTTCTGTTCATCTAACCCAGGGAAGAGGGGTGAGCTGTGGGGTGTGAGGGAGACGATCGCGGAGCTGACCTCGGGCCAGGGGAGGAAAGACGATTTAGAGACGAGCGACTCGAGTTTGATCTTCGCGTGGAACTGGCAAAAGATCGCGAAAGAGCCGTACTGTTTTGAGCCGGGGGCGGCGACCATCCTCTGCGCGACCTCTTTTTGCACCATAATGACCGCCCTCTCCGGCTTCTCCGCGGCGGTCAGGAGCTTCTCCACGATCGGGGCGGTGATGTAGTAGGGGAGATTCCCCACCACTTTGTATTTGCGGCCAAGCGCGAGATCCGCCAGCTCTATTTTTAGGATATCGTTGCCGACAAAACTGACGTTCTTCTGCTCCTTCAGGACCTCCTGGCTGATGCCGAGCAGTTCGCGGTCGATCTCGACGGCGATCAGCTGGTAGACCTCCCGGGCCAGTTCCGCCGTCACCACGCCGAGCCCCGAACCGATCTCGATGACCAGGTCGTCTTTTCCCAGTTCCGCGGCGTCGATTATCCGGCGGACCACCAGCGGATCGACCAGGAAATGCTGTCCCAAGTGTTTGCGGGGGAAACGATTATAGGCGGCGAGGAGCCCTTTGGTGACTTGGGCGAGGGTGGGAGTCATCGGCTCCGGGCGAAATGGGCTGCCACTTTGACCGCCTCGACCAGGCTTTGCGGGTTGGCCCAACCCTTGCCGGCGATGTCAAAACCGGTCCCGTGGTCGACCGAGGTCCGCACGATCGGCAGGCCGACGGTGACATTGACCGACTTGTTAAAAGACAATAGTTTCAACGGGATCAACCCCTGGTCGTGGTACATGGCGATGACCAGGTCGAACATCCCGCTGTTGGCGAGATAAAAGATGGCGTCGGGCGAGATCGGCCCTTTAACATCGATCCCGAGTTTTTTCGCTTCCTCGACCGCCGGCCCGATGATTTTTTGTTCTTCATGGCCGAAGATCCCCGACTCGCCGGCGTGCGGGTTCAATCCGGCGACCCCGATCCGCGGCTTGCGGCCGCGCACCCGCCAGAGGGTTTCGTTCCCGAGCTTGATCAGGCGGACGATCTTTTTCCGGTCAAGATGCCGGCTGACCTGGGCCAGCGGCAGGTGAGTGGTCGCCAGCATTACCCAGAGCTTGTCGGTCACGAACATCATGGCGTAATTCTTGGTTTTGGTCCGGGCGGCGAGGAGTTCGGTATGCCCGTCGAATTTGTAACCGGCTCGGCGGATCGCTTCCTTGTTGATCGGCCCGGTGGCGATGGCGTCGATCTCTTTGCGCAGGGCCAGTTTGATCGCGGTCTCGATGTATTCGACCGCGGCCCGGCCGGCGAGTTTTGAGACTTGGCCGGCCTTGATCCGGGCCGGGTCGGCGTTACCCAGGTCGATCAGGTCGATCGTTCCGGGGACAAAGCGGGCCTCGGCCGGTTTTTTGATGGAGTTGATCTCGATCCCGTTGATCCCCGCGATCTTCAGGGCGTGGCGGAGCTGGCGGCGGTCGCCGATCAGCAGGCAGTTGGCGAACTTGGCCGCGCTGCCTCCAGCGAGCGCCTTGGCGCAAATCTCCGGGCCGATCCCGGCCGGATCGCCCATGGTAATAGCGACCAGAGGCTTGTTCCGAGCGGAGTCGAGGAACTTATTAGGCATTATAGCGGAAACCGGCTTTTTTCATTCGGTCGAGAGCTTCGGTGAGCCGTGGTTCGCCGGCCACGAGTGCCGCGCGCAAATAGCCTTCGCCGAGTTCGCCGAACGCGACGCCGGGCGCGAAAACGACGCCGGTCTTTTCGACGATCTTCATGCAGAACTCGGTCGAGTCAAAGCCTTGCGGCACCGGGAACCAAACGTACATGCTCGCTTTTGGTTTGCTGATCTGCCAGCCGAGCGAGTTCATCCCGTCCACAAAGAGGTCGCGGCGCCGCTGGTAGGTGGCGCGGACCTTGGCGATGTAGGCCGATTCGTCGAGCGTCATGGCGGCGATCGCCGCTTTCTGGACGGCGGTGAAGAGGCCGTAGTCGAGGTTTGTCTTGATCTTGCGGAGCGACTCGATCAACTGCCGGTTGCCGACGGCAAACCCGCAGCGCCAGCCGGGCATGCCGAAGGTCTTGGAGGTGGTGTGGAATTCGATGCAGACATCCTTGGCTCCCGGGATGGAGAGCATCGAGAGCGGTTTCTTACCCTCGAAATAGATTTCGGCGTAGGCAAAGTCGTGGACCAGGATGATGTTGTGCTTTTTACAGAAAGCGACGCACTCTTCGTAAAATTCCCGCGTGGCTATCGCGCCGGTCGGGTTGCTCGGGTAGCTGATGATCATGATCTTGGCCTTGTCGGCGATCGCCGGGTCGATGTTCTTGAGGTCGGGAATATACCCTTTATGTTCGGTCGTCGGCAGGATGTAAGGGTCGCCGCCGGCCAGGATCGTGCCGCGGAAGTGGGCGGGGTAGGCGGGCATCGGGACGAGGGTGATATCACCAGGGTTGATATAGGCAAAAGCGAAGTGGACGATCCCTTCTTTCGAGCCGATCAGGGTAACGACCTCGTGTTCCGAATCGATGTTGATCCCGTATTGCCGTTTACACCAGCTGACGACCGCCTGCTTGAATTCGGGCGCTCCTTCGAACGATGGGTAGCGATGGTTCTCCGGGTTTTTAAGCGATTCAACCAGCGAATCGATGATCTCGGGCGGGGGCGGGATATCGGGATTTCCCATGCCGAGGTCGATCAAGTCCATCCCTTTGGCGGCCATGTTGGCCTTGACCTTGTCGAGCTGGGCAAAGACGTAGATCGGGAGTTTAAGTAACCTGTCAGCTTCCTGTACTTTTAACATGGTTTGTTGCAGCCTCCGCTTGATACGAGCTCCGGACGAACGGTCCGGCTACCACCTGGTTCAGGCCGAGTGCCTGTCCGATCGCCTGATACTCCGCGAATTCGGGCGGGGTCACATATCGGGCCGGTGGCCGGTGTGTTCTGGACGGGGGAAGATATTGGCCAATCGTCACTATATCACAGCGGGCGTTTTTTAAGTCGGCAAGGACCGCCGCAACCTCTTCCTTTGTCTCTCCTAATCCTACCATAAAACCGCTCTTGGTGTAAATCTGGCCGTTGATCTGTTTGGCATTGGCTAGCAAAGAGAGGGAACGCTGGTAGGAAGCTTGCGGCCGGATTTCCGGGTAGAGCCGGGGGACCGTCTCGACATTGTGGTTAAGGACATAAGGCCGCGCTTCCAAAACGATTCTTAAAGCGGCAGGATCACCTTGAAAATCAGGAATGAGTACTTCGACCAGTGTATCGTGGTTCGTGGTTCGTGATTCGTTGATTACTGCGGCAAACTGTCCCGCTCCGCCGTCGGGGAGGTCATCGCGGGTCACGGAAGTGATCACGGCGTAATTTAAACCAAGCTTGTTGATCGCCGCCGCTATTTTCTTCGGCTCTTCTGGATCGGGCGGGAGTGGGGTCCCCTTTTTAACGCCGCAGAAAGCGCAGCTCCGGGTGCAGGTATCGCCGAGGATGAGGAAAGTGCAGGTTTGGCGGGCAAAGCATTCGCCGATATTGGGACAGCGGGCCTCTTCGCAGACGGTGTGGACGGAAGTGTCGCCCAAAAGAGCGCGGAGCGCGCTGATGTTACGCTGTTTGGGGGTCTTCTTAACGAGGAACTCGGGCAGGCGGGGAGACATCAGGCCTAGCTCTTCGCGTTGATCAATTTTAAGAGCCGTTCCTGGCTGACCGCGTAGGACAGCGCCATATCTTTGGAAATGAGCCCTTTTTGGAGGAGCTGGAAGATGGAGTTGTCCATCGTTTCCATGCCGAGTTTGCCGCCCAATTCGATCATCGTGTAGATGTCCTGGGTCGCTCCCTTGCGAATGATATTGCGGATGGCTGAAGTGGCGATCAACAGCTCAAAGGCGCCGACCAACCCGCCGCCGTCTTGGCGCGGGATCAACTGCTGGGAAAGGATACCCTGGAGGGTCATCGAGAGCTGGGTCCTGACCTGGCCCTGCTGGTGGGGCGGGAAGACGTCGATCATCCGGTCGATGCTCTGGACAGCGTCCTGGGTGTGCAGGGTCGAAATGACCAAGTGGCCGGTCTCGGCGGCGGTGATCGCCATCTGGATAGATTCCAGGTCGCGCATTTCGCCGACCAGGATGACGTCGGGGATCTGGCGGAGGACGCGCTTGAGCCCTTCGCCGAACGAAGCGGTGTCAAACCCGACTTCGCGTTGTTCAATGATCGAGAGCTTCGGGGTGTGGACAAACTCGATCGGGTCCTCGATCGTGATGATGTGGCAGGCGCGGGTCGAGTTGATCAGATCGATCATGGCCGCCTGGGTGGTTGATTTACCGCAGCCGGTCGGGCCGGTGATCAGGACCAGTCCGCGGCCCAGTTCGGTAAAATCATTAGCGGCCTTGGGGAGGTGCAGTTCTTCGAGCGTCGGGATCTTTTTCGGGACGAGGCGGATAGTCGCGCCGATCGAGCCGAGCTGAAAGTGAAGATTGATCCTGTAGCGGCTCTGCTCGTCCTCGTAAGAGGTATCGAGCTCCTTGACCTGCTTGAATTCTTCCATTTCTTCCGGCCGGATGATCGGGGTGATCAGCGCCTCGACTTCGGCCGGAGTCAGCGGCCGGTCTTCTATTTTGACCAGGGCATTATTGATCCGGAGACAGGCGGGGTTGCCCGCGGCCAGCAGCAGATCAGAGGCTTTGGCTTTGTTGAGTTCGAGCAGAAGGTTTTTAATGTCCATTTTTCACCTTTTTGACTTTACCCAACGGCTACTATATAATTTCCGTACCCCAATGTCAAGGTTAACGCTTTAGTGATCTATTTCTGGTTCGTCTGCGGCGCTGTCGTCGGCAGTTTCCTTAACGTGTGTATCCATCGTCTCCCCCAGGGCGAGTCGCTTGCTTTTCCCCCCTCGCATTGCCCGGCCTGCCAAAACCGGCTGGCGCCGTTCGACCTGGTCCCCTTGTTCAGTTATCTCTGGTTGGGAGGTAACTGCCGCTATTGCCGGGCGCCGATCTCCCGGCGCTATCCGCTGGTCGAGGGGCTGACCGCGGCCGGTTTCGCCTTTGCTTTTAGCCTGACCGGGCCGAATTATCCGCAACTGCTTTTCCAATTCGTTTTCCTGTCGGTCATGATCGTGATCTTTTTTATCGACCTGGAAACGCAATTGATCCCCGACTCGGCCATCCTGACCGCGGCGGCCGCCGGCTTGTTGTACCATCTCTGGCTCGGTTTCCCCTGGCCATTCTTATCCTCGTTGCTTGGTCTGGGGGGTGGTTACTTACTCCTTTTTTTGATCGGTTGGCTGGGCAAGCTGTACTATCGGAAAGAGGTGCTGGGAGAAGGGGACCCCTTACTGGCGGCCGCCCTGGGTGCCGGGCTTGGTTGGGTTGGCGGTTTGCTGGCTATTTTTCTCGGTTATTTTATGGCCGCAGTCGTCCTCACTCTCCTGCTGGCGGCGCGGCGAGTTAAAATGGGCCAGTATGTCGCTTTTGGCCCGGCGCTAGCTGCCGGGGGGGTGGTCGCCCTCTTCTTTGGCCCGGCGATCATCAACTGGTATCTCGGTTTTTTATTATGAAAAGGCTTGGTTGGCTCCTGTTCGGTTTACTGGTCGCCTACTTTATTTTTCTCATCCGTCAGGATATAATTGACCAGCTGGAGTTGAAAAAGGTAGAGGGGCGCCTGGCTCGGGCGGTCAGCGCGGAAGAGGCCAAAGCCGGCGAATTGGCCGACCGGCTGACCAGGCTCAAGGGTGATGACTTGATCGAAGAACTGGCCAGGACCCGTCTCGGCTTGATCAAACAGGGTGAAACAGCCTACAAGGTCGTAAAATAAATGACTAATGACGAATTACTAATGACTAATGAAGGATTTTTTAATCCGGATTTTAATTAAATACCACCATTAGTCATTAGACATTAGTCATTTTCCGAATAGGGGGTGAATTTTTTTTGCCGATAGAAATAAATCAGGAGATCGAAGGGAAGGTGACCAACATCACCAAATTCGGCGCTTTTATCGAGCTGCCGGAGAGCAAGGTGGGACTGGTCCATATTTCCCAGATCGCCGAAGGTTATGTCACAGATATTACCAAGCATCTCGTGCTTGGCCAGGTTGTCAAGGTCCGGATCATCGGAGTAACGAAGGACGGGAAGTTCGACTTATCCATTAAACAGGTTGGCAAGCCAGTCTGGCAGTACCGGCCGAAACGCACTGCCCGGGACGATTCCAATAAACCGGCGCCGGGAAGTTTTGAGGACAAGATCACTAATTTCCTGAAGCAGAGTGAAGAGAAATTAGTCGATTTCAAGCGAAACCTCGAAGTGAAACAGACGGGGAAGAAGAAGAAGAAACCGCGAGCTTAATTGGTGCCTGGGTGCCCGCCACTGTCGGTTAATCCGACGGGCGGGTAAAGCGGAATTGGTAGATTTACCCGCCGAAGGCGGGCGCAAGGGACATAAGCTTTTTTTCGGTTGGGGTTGGGGGTGATTTGGGATGTATTATGTTTATATTCTTCAAAGCTTGAAGGACAATAACCTTTATATTGGGATGACAGCCAATTTGGAGGGAAGAATTAAAAAACATAATGCTGGTGGCGTGCAATCGACTAAAAGTCGGGCCCCCTTGAAATTGCTTTATCATGAGATGTTTCCAACACGGGATGAGGCAAGAAAAAGGGAGAAATTCTTTAAAACTGGGATTGGCCGCGAGACAATTGTATTATTGTTAAATAAGTAACGCCGCGGTGCCCGCCAACAGCCTCTAGGCTGGTGGGCGGGTAAAGCGGAATTGGTAGCCCATCCTTAGTGCCGCGGTGGCGGAATTGGTAGACGCAAGGGACTTAAAATCCCTCGGCCGAATAAGCCATGCCGGTTCGATTCCGGCCCGCGGCATTCTTTAGACCATGCCGGCTTGCCCGCCGAAGGCGGGTTCGATTCCGGCCCCAGGCATATTTAAGGCAGCAGCGCGGGTTTGACCTGGAGGATGGCCGCGGCTTTTTCCTTGTCCTGGCGGGTATCGCGCAACACTTTTTCCACGTAAGCCTTCTCGAACAGCGCCAGGTAATCGGCTCCGTAGGGGACGCTCCCCGACAGCAAAAAGTCGATCGGCAACTCTTCCGCGGTGATCGGTCCGGACTGGACGGTCAGGACCAGCCTCTCCAGGGTCGCTGCCAGCTCGGCCAGGTTCCCCGGCCAGGGATAATTGGAAAAGAGCTCTTCGACTTCCGGCGTTAATTTCTCGATCTCCTTGCCGTAGCGGTCGTTGAATTTGGCCAAGTAATGATTGATCAGTAAAGGGAGGTCGGAGAGCCGTTCGCGCAACGGCGGCAAAGTGATGACCCCTTCGCCAAAGTAGTCGTAGAGCTCCCGCCCGCTTTCGGCCAGAGCGGGCCGGCTGCTGCCACCGATCAGTCTCACTTCGACCTCTTGTCCGGCAAAGATATTTTCCGGCAGGTTCTCAACGTGGTCCAGGAAGAGCGTGCCGCCTCTGGTCCCGTCGAGCCAGCCGCCCATTTTTTTCAGGTCGATGATGGTCGTCCCGCGTCCCTCGCCGAAAAATTTCGCTTTGGCGGCGGCCGGTGAGAGCCCGGCGGGGAGGGCGAGGGGGAAGAAGGGCCGGTCGGCCCGGGGGCTCCCTTCATGGAGGAGGGTGGCGACTGTCTCTTTTTCCGTACCCGGCTCGCCCAGCACTAAAACGCGCAGCTCTTTGCGACTCAACTCCTTGATCTGTTGGCGGACCCGCTGCAGGTTGTCGCTCTGGCCGATCAGGGTGGCTTTCCGTCCGTGGTTCTCGGCCTGGATCTCCGCCCCTTCGACCAGCAGGGCCTTGCGCCGCAAGACCCCGGCGGTCATTTTGAGGATGGTAGAGACGTCGAATGGCTTGATGAGGTAATCGCGGGCGCCGGCTTTGATCGCTTCGCTCGCTTTTTGGACTTCGTTGACCGCGGTGACCATGACCACGCTGACCGAGGGGTCGAGCGCCTTGATCCGGCGGAGGGTCTCCAGCCCGTCCATCCCCGGCATCCGGACATCAAGGAAGACCAGGTCGATCTGCTGGTCGGCCACCTGCTTGAGCGCCACTTCACCGGAAGCGGCGGTGACCAGCTGATATTTACCTTCCAGGATCAGGGTAAAAGATTCACGGATTGACAGCTCGTCATCGACGATCAGGATCTTATTCATTGGCGAATCGTCCGATGATGACCAGCGCCTGTTTGCGCAGCTGGGCATCGCTCATGATCGCCCGGGTGATCGTTTCGACCATCGGCCGGGCCCCCTTGGCGGTAACCAACGAGGCGCCGAACTCGGCGGCCAGGGCCATCCGGACCATCTTGGTGATCGCGGCTTCGATCGTGTCGCCGGCCTTGATCTCTCGGGCCAGCCCTTTCTCGAATAACTCCAGTTTTTTCAGCTCTTTCTGGTCCGGAGCCTCGTCCATTTCCCGGCCGAACAATAGCGGCAAGATATCCCCGCCCGGTGTCCATTTTTCTGGTCTGATCTCTGTCTTCATTGTTAGCTCACCTCCGCTGGTAATGAAGCAATCTTATTACCAGCCCTAAAGGGCTAATTTAGCACAGGTGCGAGGGCAATTCAACCGGAGTCTGCACTACCGGAAGTGCAGTTCAGGGGAGGGGTTACAGTTTGAGCTTTTTTTCCAGGTTGCGCAGGGTGTTGCGGTGGATGCCGAGTTGTTTAGCCGTGTCACCCTTGTTGCCACCGGCCTTTTCGAGCGCCTGTTTGATGAATTCTGATTCAAATTTCTTGAGGGCAGAGTTAAGCCGGACCTCATTCGCCCCCGGGAGGCAGGCGAGCTCACCCCGGATCTCCGGCGGGAGCTTTTCGCTCCCGATCTGGCCGCTCTTAGTCAGGACGACCAGGCGCTCGACCAGGTTCTCCAACTCCCGGACATTCCCCGGCCAGTCATAAGCGGCGAGCAGGGCGAGGGTCTCCTTACGGAAACCTGGCAGTTTCCTGGCGAATTCCCGGTTATACTTGCGCAGGAAATGTTCGGCCAGCAGGCCGATATCTTCCCGCCGTTCGCGCAGCGGCGGCAGGACGATCGGGATAACGTTGATGCGGTAGAAGAGATCTTCACGGAACCGGCGCTGCTTTATCTCTTCGCGCAGGTTGGCGTTGGAAGCGGCGATGATCCGGACATCGACCGGTATCGGCCGGCTGCCGCCGAGCCGCTCGAGCTCTTTCTCCTGGATGACGCGGAGTATCTTGGCCTGCATGGGAAGGGGGAGACTGCCGATCTCATCGAGGAAGATCGTTCCGCCGCTCGCGATCTCGAACTTGCCGATCTGGCGTTCGACTGCCCCGGTGAACGACCCTTTTTCGTGGCCGAACAGTTCCGATTCGAGCAGGTTTTCCGGGATGGCCGCGCAGTTGAGGGCGACGAAAAGCTTGGCCTGCCGCGGGCTTCGGTTGTGGATGGCGCGGGCGACCAGCTCCTTGCCGGTCCCCGATTCCCCGGTGATCAGGACGGTGGCGTTGCTATTAGCGACGTCGCCGATCACCCGGAAGACCTCGCGAATGGCCTGGCTTTTGCCGACGATCCGCTCGAACTGGTAATCGGACTCGATCAGCCGTTTGAGGGAGACGTTTTCCTTGGAGAGAGCGCGTTTCTCGATGATCTTCTCGACCTGTTCGGTCAGCGCCCCGATGTCGAACGGCTTGGTGAGGTAGTCGTAGGCGCCGGCGTGGATCGCTTCCACCGCCCGGCCGACGGTGATGACCGCGGTGACCATGATCACTTCGATCGAGTCGTCGATCCCTTTGATGAGGCGGAGGACCTCCAGGCCGTCGATCTCGGGGAGGCGGATGTCGAGGAGTACCAGATCGATAGTGTGTTGTTTGACCAGCTTGATGGCGTCGCGCCCGTTCTCGGCCAGCAATACTTCATAGCGGTCCCGCAGCAGCATATGCATGGAATCGCGCATGCTCTTTTCGTCGTCGACCACCAAGATCTTCGGCCGGGTATTCATCATCATTTTTGTTTGCTTCTTTCCGCCGCGTTCGGTATCTTTAGCTCTTGGCGGTAGTAAGCCGTGGTGCGACGGTCGATCCGGGCCCCTCGGGTCAGTAATACTTTCGTCACCGCTTCATCCGACAGCGGCTGCGCCTTGTCCTCCCCGGCGATCACTTCGCTGAGCAGTGCCTTGAGCCGGGCGACCGTCAACCCTTTTGGCCCCCGCGGGCAGAGGAACCTTAAGGGGAACAACCCTTGCGGCGTCTGCACATATTTCCCGGATACTGTCCGCGAGATCGTCGACGGGTGGAGACCGAACTCTTCCGCCAGAGACTTTTGGGTGAGAGGCCGCAACCAAGCCGCCCCTTTGGCCAAAAACTCCGGTTGGGAGTCAATTATCTTTCGAGCGATCTTTTCCAGAGTTTCACTTCTTTTTGCGAAATCCTCCATCAGCTCCCGGGCCCTTTTCAGCTTGGCCTGGAGGTACTCCCTGGTCTTGGCGTCCGTCTTTGGGTCGTCCAGTAGTTTGAGGTAGTGGGGGGATAGTTTCACGATCGGTCCATAGCGTTTTTCCAAATTAACGACGGCAAATCCTTTAGCTGTCGCCTCGACCGCGAAAGAGGGGATAACGTGGCAGGTCGCCTGGCCGAACGAAGCGCCCGGGTAGGGGTTGAGGTTGTTCTTGATGTAGTTAATGATCTCTGCCGCGCCGCTTTCCGGGACCCCCAGGCTGGCGGCGAGCTTTTTGGCGTCTTGCGAATCGACCGCCTCCAGGTGGTGGGTCACGACCTCCGTCAAGATCTTCTCCAGCTCCTCGTTCTCAAAATCATAGGCCTCGATCTGGAGGAGGAGGCATTCTTGCAGGTCGCGGGCGCCGACCCCTTCCGGCTCGAACCCCTGGACGATCTTCAAGACCTTGTCGACTGTCGGGCGGGAGACGTCGAATTGAGCCATGATCTTGTCGCGCAGCCGGGGATAGGCGAGGAGGTAGCCGTGGTCGTCGATGTTGCCGATCATCTCGCGGGCGATCTCTTTCTGTTTGGTTTCCAAGTCGGCCATCTCCAGTTGGTCGAGGAGGTGGGCTTCCAGGGTCTTTTCGGTCTGGCCGATGTTTTTCAAACCGGGGAGATCGTTGAAGTCGGCCTCCTGCTTGATCTTGCGGTCGGAGGTGAGAAAACGGAGAAATTCGACGTATTCATCCTGCCGTTCAACGTCGAGCAGGACGTTCTCTTCGGCTTCCCGGGAGACCGCCTCGACCGCTTCCAAATAGGGGAGGCTAAGGACCTTCAGCATCTGGATCAAGCGCGGGGCGAGCAGCAGCTCGAGCGTTTGTTTCAGTTCAGCTTGTAGCCGAAGTTCGACCATGCTATAATTATATCACGCATCGCGCCTAGTGGCGTAACGCGGGGTGGAGCAGTCTGGTAGCTCGTCAGGCTCAATTTGGGCGCTTCAGCTGGGAACGGCTGATGAGATTACCCGTCAAATTCGGTGAAGCCTTAAGCCGTTGCAAAACGGAATGGTAACGCCGAGCCAAGCTCCGATGAAAATCGGAGAAGGTGTAGAGACTAGACGGCGGGATCCCCAAAAGGGATAAGGCATAGTCCAGATCACAAATCCCGAATAATATCGGGAGCGGTGAAAACCGCAGAGATAAGCATAACCTGAAGGTCGCAGGTTCAAATCCTGCCCCCGCTATTTTTTTGTAGAGTTGTAACCTATTTTATTCCATGGATACAAAACTAAAAGCAGATATTGCGGAATCCGCGGTGGTGACTGAACTACTCCGGCGAGGCTTCAGGGTATTACATCCTGTTGGAGATCGTCTCCCCTATGATGTGGCCATTGACCTGAATGGCAAACTTCTCCGTATCCAAATTAAAAGCGCGTGGCCTGTTCGTGCCAAGGATTATTTTGCGGTCGATGTGCGCAGGACTAAAACGAACCGGAGAGTAATGCGGCGCGAACGTTACACCGCTGACGATTTTGACTTTGCGATCTTATATGTTGACGAAGGCGAAGTATATTATATTATGCCCGCGGCAGTTTTCAACAGTTATGGCAGTACGATCAGTCTGGTCGAGACGAAAAAAAGACAACGCCAACCTCAAGCTAGCAAATATCGGGAACGCTGGGACTTGTTGTCTGTATAGGGTAGTTTGAAGGCTACAATTTCCAGAACCCAATTTCCAGCCTAAAAAATCAAGAAGCACTAGTATTTGAGATGCTTGAAGGAACAACACAATAAAAAGGAGAAAACTAACGACTATTAATGACAGAGATAGGAGGTGGGCGTGTGATTCATGAATCTTCGTATTGGAAAGACGATCTACTTAAAATTGCCAAAAATCTAAAGAAAAGAAGGCAACAAAAACGGTTTTCTGAAAGGTCTCTAGCCAACATTGAAAAAGAGATGTTTTTTTCGTTTTTTGTGATTAGGAAGCTTATTGAATCTAAAAAGATTGCTGATTCAACAACAGACAGTAAAATTATTGTTTATACTTACCGCTCAAAAGGAAAAGGGGTAACATATTATAACCGGCATAAAATTGAGGAATTGTATAACTTGGATGATGCTGTACGAGAAACTTATAAAGTCAAAAATGTATGTAATTTGTTTATGCACAGCTATGTGTTTATCTTATGGTTTGAGGAATCGGGAGGGCTAGGCGGTGTAATTTTGTCATCGGATTTCTGTAAAAATAACAAGCTATATAATGTTGGGGTAGGCGAAATAATAAAGCTCTTGAATAAGGTTGGCAATGACTACCCAAGCAAGGTTCATGCTATTTATCTTGAAGACAAGAAGGATTATATTGTTAGTTTGAGATGAACTTGTATTGGGAATCGCTCTAATTCATAATTGCATAGCCAATGGAGGAGGGCCATCATGGATAAAACAGAAATACTTTGGAAGCAATACTCTCAAAATGTTGATCTATTTAAATTTTATATGAAGCTTGTGCTTGAATTGAATGTCTTTTACTATGCTGTCACAGGGGCGATTTTTTCTTTTTACTTTGCCAACCATAAAATTACAAATATTCAATACTCTTTGATGCTTCCTTTGTTCATGAGCCTTGCCTTTGCAGGTTTCTTTTTTTATGGAGCACATCTTATGAAGTGTATACGACAAGAAGTTTTTGACATTAGGGATAACTTAGGGCTTAAAGTTGCGCCAGATGTTGGAGTGTTATCTTTGCTGCTCAGAATATTTGCGGTATTGTTTATTATAGTTGCTATCGTGTGTGTTTATATCGTTTTCTTCGTCAAGTAGCCGTCAATAAGGGAGCGAATTACTATGATTAAAGACTATAGGACAAAATCTTTTATAGATAAATACAATAGCGCACTATCTGTTTTGGGCAGGGGAACAATCCAAGACGTCGTTTCTCTTAAGATAAGGGAACATTGTGTGAACAGCTCCGAATATAATAATTTCATAAATCATGTAACGAGAGAATCGGGGTTAAATGTTTCGAGAATTAATGGGCAATTCCTGGGGAATGCTCATGTTATCTCCGATAATAACAACAATGTTCTTGTTTTTGTTGAACATGAAACTGGTCCTGAAATATTAGTAAATATATTATATGTCTCTGGTCTAATCGGCTTGATACGGCAAATAATGCAAGCCTGGGGCTTTGTTAATAGGAGGTTCATGCATAGGCATCGTCATGAATTTGATGGGGATGTTGAAGTGAGGAAATTTGACAAGAAAAATCGGTTAATTGAAGAACATGTGAACGACCATCAAGCTTTTATTCTTAAACTGATTCTCGATGAGAATGCCAGCCTTGCTGCTAAAGTAGCTGTGCTCGAAGATAAATTAAGTAAAATAGTATCCAGATTAACAACCTCAAAGAAAAGAAGAAAAAAATAGGTGCTTCTCACATTGCGATTTCTTCCCTTTTGCCAATCTTAGATATAAAAACTTAAGCATTTGAAGTTTGGTATTTCGGATTTCTGATTTGTTTGGATGTTTGAAGTTTGAGGTTGGAAGTTTTATAATGGTTTATGCCTCGCCAACACCACTTTAAGCCAAAGCCCAAGAAAGACACCAGCTGGAACAAGGTTTCGTCCTGGTATGACCGGCTGGTGGGAGAGAAAGGGTCGGACTACCACCAGAACGTGATCATCCCCGGCGCGCTCGCTATGCTCGATCCCCAAAAAGGTGAAAAAATCCTCGATGTCGCTTGCGGCCAGGGGGTGTTCGCCCGTAGGTTGCGGGAAAAAGGGGCAGACGTTACAGGTATTGATACGGCCAAAGGATTGATTAAGGCCGCCCAAAAGCGTTCGTCTGACATCAAATATTTAACGGCTGACGCGACCGATCTGAAAATCTTCCCGGCCGGGAGCTTTGACGCGGTCAGCTGTATCATGGCGATCATGAATATCGACCCGCTCGAGGCCGCGATCAAAGAGATGGGACGGGTGTTGAAAAAAGAGGGGCGGCTGTTGCTCGTCTTGAACCACCCCTGTTTCCGGGTCCCCAAGCAAAGCAGTTGGGTGGTCGATCTAGAGAAAAAGGCGCAGTTCCGGCGGATCGATAGTTATATGTCCGCCCAGAAAGTCCCGATCAAGATGCATCCGGGTTACGATCCAAGCATCGAGACCTGGACTTTCCATCGACCGCTTTCCAGATATTTTAAAACCCTGGCGGAGAATGGGCTGGTCGTCGATCAGCTGGAAGAGTGGGTTTCGCACCGTAAAAGCATCCCTGGTCCGATGAAAAAAGCGGAAGACCAAATTAGGGGAGAGATCCCGCTGTTCCTGGCTCTGGCCGCGATCAAGCTATTTGCTTAATCTTCGTATTAGACTTTTCAGTTCTGTGGACATCTCTTTCGGCAGGTCTTTGCCGAAGCTGTCAAAGAATTCCTGGACCGAGGCGGCTTCTTCTTTCCAGTCCTGCTTGCTGATCGCCAGCAGTTTGTTCATGTTCTCCCGCGGGATCCGCAGGCCGGTCAGGTCGATGTCGTTCTCGTGCGGCAGGTAGCCGATCGGCGTTTTGACCGCCTCCACCTCGTGCTTACAGCGGCTGATGATCCATTCCAGGACGCGGAGGTTCTCGCCAAAACCGGGCCAGAGGAAATGGCCCTCATCATCTTTGCGGAACCAGTTGACGTTGAAGATCTTCGGCGGCGCGGCCATCTTTTCCCCCATGGCCAGCCAATGTTTGAAGTAATCTCCCATGTTGTAACCGCAGAAGGGGAGCATCGCCATCGGATCGCGGCGCACTTCACCTTGTTTGCCAAATTGGGCGGCGGTCCGTTCCGAGGCCATCGTGGCGCCGACAAAAACACCATGCTGCCAGTCAAATGACTCATAGACCAGCGGGGCGAGCCGGGCGCGGCGGCCGCCAAAAATTATCGCCGAGATCGGCACGCCGTGATGATGTTCCAGCCGGTTGGTGATTGACGGGACGTTCTGGATCGGCACGGTGAAGCGGGCGTTGGGATGCGCGGCCAGGACGGGGGCGCGCATTTCGTCTACCTGACCCGGTTTCCAAGGCAGGCCCTGCCAGTTGATCCCGTCGGTCGGGACCGGCGGATCGCCCCCTTCCCACCAGACAGTTTTATCTTTCTTTAACAGGACGTTGGTGTAGATCGTGTTCTTCCGGATGGCGGCCATGATGTTCGGATTGGTCTTGGTGTTGGTCCCCGGGGCGACGCCGAACAGGCCATATTCGGGGTTGACCGCCCATAGTTTGCCGTCGGTATCGATCCGCATCCAGGCGATATCATCGCCCACTGTCCAGATCCGGTATCCTTTCCGTTTCAACCCTTCCGGCGGCAGGAGCATCGCTAGATTTGTCTTGCCGCAGGCGGAGGGAAAAGCAGCGGCGATGTAAGAGACAAAACCGGACGGGTCTTCAACTCCCATGATCAGCATATGTTCGGCCAGCCAACCCTCTTTTTGTCCCAGGTAACTGCCGATCCGCAAAGAGAGGCATTTCTTACCGAGGAGTACGTTGCCGCCATAACCGGAGCCGACGCTCCAGATAGTGTTATCCTCCGGAAAGTGGAGGATCAGCCGCCGGTCAACGTCGAGGTCTGCTTTGCTGTGGAGGCAGCGGGTAAAATTGCCGTTGGTCTTTTCCAGTTGCTGGAGGACCGCTTTCCCCATCCGGGTCATGATCTGCATATTGAGGACGACGTAGATGCTGTCGGTCAGTTCGACGCCGATCTTGCTGAAGGGGGAACCGACCGGCCCCATCGAGAAAGGGATAACGTACATGGTCCGACCGCGCATTGAGCTCTTGAATATCTCGCCGGCGCGCTTGTAACCGTCCGCCGGTGACAGCCAGTTATTGGTCGGCCCAGCGTCCCGTTTACTGCTGGTGCAGATGAAGGTCAGATGTTCGGTCCGGGCGACATCGTTTTGGGCGGTCCGATGATAGGTGCAGCCGGGGAGCTTTTTCTGGTTAAGCCGGATCAGTTCGCCGCTCTTGACGGCCTCTTTTTCCAGGCGGACCTTTTCCGGTTCCGACCCGTCGCACCAGACGATCCGGTCGGGCTTGCATAATTCGGCGCATTCCTTGACCCAGCGGGTCAGTTCCTTGTGTTTGGTCGACATAACGACTCGATTATATCACATTGCAACTTTTCTGCCAATTTAGTATAATCTATAGGCCATGAAGCTCCTCGCCCAAAAACGTGAAGGGAACCTGGTCACCCTCGAGGTCGAGGTGGAGTATTCCCTTTTCCAAAAAAGCTTTGCCGGAGCGCTCCTCCAGGCCGGTAAAGAGGTTAAGCTTCCCGGTTTCCGGCCGGGGAAGGCCCCCCAGGAAATGATCGAGCGGGCGCTCAACCGCGAGTATGTTTCGCATCTGGCGGCCCAGGACCTGATCGCCGAGCTCTATCCCCAGTTGATCGACCTGGCTAAGATCGATCCGGTCGATTACCCAAACATAGAAGTCGTCCAGCAGGCGGAGGGTAAGCCTTTTATTTTTAAAGCGAAGGTCGAGGTCTATCCCATGGCCAAGCTGGGCAATTATAAAGGGCTCAAGTTGACCAAACACCCGACGACCGTGACCGAAAATGAGGTCGTCCATATGCTCGGTCACCTGCAAGAGCGCTTTGCCGCGGTCAAGGCCGAGGGTGAGAAAGAGTTGTTCCCCTTAGACGATGAATTCGCCAAAAAGGTCAGCCGGTTCGGCACGCTGGCGGAACTGAAAGCCGAACTGCAAAATTCGATGCTGGCGGAGAAGAAAGCGTCGGCCGAAGCCGATCTCAAGAACCAGGCGATCACGGCCGTTGGCGGGGCGGCCGAAATTGACCTTCCCGGGGCGATGATCGAGCGGGAGGTCGAAGTCATGCTCGATGAACTCCGCTCTTCCCTGGCCCAGAGCGGCCTGACCCTGGAAGATTACCTCAAAGGGGCCAAGAAAGACGGGACCGCCCTCCATCAGGAGATGAAACCGGCGGCGGAAGCGCGGGTCAGGGGGAAAGTTGTCCTGAAAACGATCGCGGAGACGGAGCAGCTGCAAATTTCCGACGAGGAATACCAGGCGGAGATCAAAGCCATGGCTGACACGAGCGGTGAAAAGAGCGAAGAGATTATGGCGCGGGTCGGCCCGGAAGGGCGCAGTTTCATGACCGATTATCTTTTAAGGCAAAAAGCCCTCAACTTCATTATTGAGAAGGCGAACATCAAGCAAGAGGAGGCCAAGGCATGATCGAAAAAACACAGCTTATCCCGATGGTGGTCGAGCAGTCGCCCCGCGGCGAGCGGGCTTACGATATCTATTCCCGGCTGCTCAAAGAGCGGATCCTCTTTGTCGGCGGGCCGGTCGACGATGACGTGGCCAACCTGATCATTGCCCAGCTTCTTTTCCTGGTGGCCGAGGATTCGGCCAAGGATATCAATGTCTATATCAATTCTCCGGGCGGGGTGGTGACCGCCGGCATGGCGATCTACGATACCATGCAATACATCAAAGCGCCGATCTCGACGATCTGTATCGGCCAGGCGGCCAGCATGGGGGCGCTCCTCCTGGCGGCCGGAGATAAGGGGAAACGGTTTGCCTTGCCGAACGCCCGGATCATGATCCATCAGCCGCTCGGCGGGGCGCAGGGGCAGGCGACCGATATCGAGATCCAGACCCAGGAGATCTTGCGGATGAAAAGATTGCTCAATGAGATCCTGGCCAAGCATACCGGCCAAACACTGGCCAAGGTGGAAAAGGATACCGACCGTGACTTTTACATGAGCGCCGAGGAAGCGGTCAAATACGGCCTGATCGACCTGGTCATCACCTCCCTGAAAGAAAAACCGGGCGAAAAGAAGAAGTAATGCCCGAACAGAAACCCGACAAGAACAAGCAAGGTAAGCTTGGCGAATGGCGGGAAGAGCTGCCGCTGATCCCCCTGCGCAACATGGTCGTATTTCCCCAGATGATCGTCCCGCTGTTCATCGGCCGCAGCAAGTCGATCAAGGCGCTGGAAGATACCCTGGCCAAAGAGAAGCTGGTCGTCTTTTCCTCCCAGAAGAACGAAGAGGTCGAAGAGCCGGGGCCGAAGGACCTCTGCACGATCGGCACACTGGCCGAGATCGTCCAGATGCTGGCGCTCCCCGACGGGACGACCAAGGTGTTGGTCGAAGGGCTCTGCCGGGTCCGCATAGAGAAGTTCACCCAGGAAGCTCCTTATTACCGCGTGGCGATCTCGCGTGTCCCCGAGCCGGAGGAGTTCTCGGCCGAGGCCGAAGCGCTGGTCCGCTCGCTGGTCAAGCAGTTCGAGCAATATGTCAAGCTGAACCGCCGCATCCCCTCTGAAACGCTGATGTCGATCATCAATGTCGACCACCCCGGCCGGCTGGCCGACCTGATCTCTTCTTACCTGACCCTGAAGGTCGACGAGAAACAGGAGATATTGGAAGCCCTGGCGGTCGAGAAACGGCTGAAAAAACTGTCCGATATCCTGGCCAAAGAGATCGAGGTCTTGAACGTCGAGAAGACCCTGCAGGGGAAGGTCCGCAAACAGATCGAGAAGGTCCAGAAAGAATATTACCTCAAGGAAAAGATGCGGGCCATCCAGGAAGAGCTGGGCGAAGAGGACGAGGGGGCCCAACCGGAGCTGGCCGAGTACCGCAAAAAGATCGAAGCGGCCAAACTGCCGCCGGAGATCAAGGCCCGGGCCGAGAAAGAGCTGGAACGGCTCAACCAGATGCCGCCGATGGTCTCGGAAGCGTCGGTCATCCGCACCTATCTTGACTGGCTGGTCGAACTCCCCTGGAAAAAGAAGAGCAAAAGCAAACTGGATATCACCGAGGTCGAGAAGATCTTGAACGCCGAACATTTTGGCCTGGACAAGGTCAAGGAGCGGATCCTCGAATATTTTGCCGTTCTTCAGCTGACCGGCAAGATGGGGGGGACGATCCTTTGCCTGGTCGGCCCGCCCGGCGTCGGCAAGACCTCGGTCGCCCGTTCGATCGCCACGGCGATGGGGCGCAAGTTCACCCGGGTGTCGCTTGGCGGTATCCGCGACGAGGCGGAAGTCCGCGGGCACCGGCGGACCTATGTCGGTTCTCTCCCCGGCCGCGTCATCCAATCGATCCACAAGGTCGGGGTCAATAACCCGGTCTTCCTGCTCGATGAGATCGACAAGATGGGGACCGATTTTCGCGGCGACCCGGCTTCGGCCATGCTGGAAGTGCTCGACCCGGAAATGAACAAAGAATTTTCCGACCATTACCTGGAAGTGCCGTTCGACCTCTCCGACGTCTTTTTCATTACTACCGCCAATACGCGCGAGCCGATCCCCCGGCCGCTCCAGGACCGGATGGAGATCATTGAGATGTCGGGTTACACCGAAGAGGAAAAGATCGGCATCGCTAAAGGCTATCTGCTCCCCCGGGAGATCGAGAAACACGGTTTGAAGAAAGCGAAGATCGAGTTCGAAGAAGGGGCGCTGCAGGCCTTGGTACGCGAATATACCCGGGAAGCCGGGGTACGTAACCTGGAACGCGAGATCGCCACGATCTTGCGCAAGATCGCCACCCGGACCGTCCGGGAAAAAGAGGAAAAGAAGACCGTCATCCGGGCGGCCGACCTTGATGGTTATCTGGGGGCGCCGCACTACCGCTTTGGTTTGGCCGAAGAGGTCGACCAGGTGGGGACGGCGACCGGCCTGGTCTGGACCGAAGTCGGTGGCGATACCGTTCCGATCGAGGTGACCGTCATGCCGGGGCGGGGGGCGCTGACCCTGACCGGCCAACTGGGAGACGTCATGCAGGAATCGGCCAAAGCGGCGATGAGCTTTGTCCGCTCCCGGGCCAAGGAGCTAGGCCTCGACGAAAATTTCTACCGCAAGCTCGACATCCATCTTCATGTCCCGGAAGGAGCGGTCCCCAAAGATGGCCCCTCCGCCGGTATCACGATCGCTACAGCGCTGACTTCGGCTTTGACCGGCATCCCGGTCAGGCGTGATATTGCCATGACCGGCGAGATCACCCTGCGCGGCAAGATCTTGCCGATCGGCGGCCTCAAGGAGAAATTGCTGGCGGCCAAGAGGGCCGGCGTGAAAAGTGTTATAATTCCCAAAGAGAACAAGAAAGATCTGGAGGAGATCCGCAAGGAGATCCCGGCCGATCTGACGATCCACCTGGCGAAAGAGATGCCTGAAGTATTGGCGCTCGCCCTGGCCGGGAAGATCGGTGGGAAGGCGAAGTCCAAGCCGATAAAATATCTGCCGGGGACGGAAACGCCCCCCATGTACGCCTGAACTTAGGAGGATGGTTAATATGTCCAAAAATCGCAAGTTCCTGGTCGGCGCGCTGTTAACGGCCGGTGTCTGTACCTTGGCTTTTATCCTGGCCAGTTGCGGTGAACGGCAGGAGACGACAAAATACTACTATAGTCCGAGCTGGCTGCGCAGCGGCGGAGTTGTTTTTATTGCCGGCTTGCAGAGTATCCGCAAGGATGCCATTGGGACCCAGCTTGGCTCAAGCTACACCGAGACTGTCTCGACCGCCGAGGCGACCGGGGTGGGGGAGAATTTTATCTTTGACGTGACCGGCGCGCCGGCCTACTCTATGAGTTGCGCCCCGGTGGGCGATTATGTTGCCTACATGGATGATCTCCGGAGCACTCTTTTTCACCGGATCATCGTGCGTAATATCGCGAGCGGGGCGCATAGCGGGCTCGACCAGGTGGAACTGGCTTTCAATCCGGGGATCAAGTCCTTTGACTGGTCGTCTGACGGCCAGCGGCTGGTCTATTGCACCACGGGTGAAGTGCGCACTATTAAACGTGACGGGAGCGGCGATACCCTGGTGGTGACTGTTGCCGACCTCTCCTTTGTTAGCTGGAAGTATGCCGACCGGATCGCCTATGTTCACGGCGGTCTTTTGTCGCTGATCTACGCCGACGGGAGCGGTCGACTCGACCTTGCGGCGGCCGCTTCGGTCGATAAATCGCAGATCTCCGCGGCCAACACCAGCGAAGTTTTTGGGCTGGCCGGCGGGAGTTACTGCAAAGTTAACGTGGACGCGGCCACTCCGGCGACCAGCGAGATCTTGGCCGGCTGCAAAGGTGACCTGCCGCGGTTAAACCCGCCGGCCGACAAAGTGACTTACAGCAAAATTGAAAGCGGCGAACAGAGCGGCATCTACACGATAGACCTCACGGCGGCCGTCAAGGCGGAGACTAAGATCAAGTAATTTTAGCCAAATTTTGCCCTTTTTTGTTTAGGCCTGGTTTATATAATGTAAATCAGGCCTAATATTTTGTGTAATATAGCCAAAAAATAGAGATATAAGCCGCGCTCCCATTATCCGCCAAAAATTTCGTATAATTTATTGTAATATAGCCAAAAATATAACTAAATTCATGCAAGAATTTCTCTCCCTTTTACGATACATATTATAGAGGACCAAGAGTACTAAAATGCCACCAATTAAATCAGAAACAATAATCCATCAGGCTCCAAAAAGGCCTAGTAATTTTACCGGTCAGCTAAACCTTCCGGTCGCGGGTAATAACCCCAATCGACCCGGCAATGGCGGAAACGCCAAGTTGCATACTCCGCGCGTACCGGTCGGTAATTCTTATACGGATTATGCAAGTATCTCTGATTCCCCACAAATTTCCTCTAACGAAATTGATCCTCCGTTCATCGCCCGAGGAGGACAGTCACGGGTATTTTCAATCGGTGATCCCGGCAATGATTGTATCGTCAGAGAATTAACTTCACAACCGGGATCGCCAGAATTTAAACTGGAAATGGATATTGCGCGCTCGCTAGTCGGCCGGGAGATGCCGGGTGTGGCCAAAGTCCTCGATGTCGGGGATGGTTATGTTGTTATGGAGCGGGCGCCGGGCGACTCGCTAAAAACGATCTTAAAAAGAACTGAGTATAAGCGTGGCATGCCGCCGGACCTGGCGGCCGAAATCGTCAGGAAAACCGCCAGATCGCTTGAATCCATGCATCGGGCCGGGCTGGTCCACCAGGATGTTGCGCCGGATAATATAATGGTCGAGCTCAGGCCGAATGGTAAAGTAGGAAAAGTCACTTTGATCGATCCTTTTGTTGCCTCTCCCCCGACCGACAGTGGGCCGGGAGATAATGCCTTTCGTGTTGGCAAATCAGCTTTTATCTCACCCGAACAAATAAGAGGCGAAGGTATTTCTGGTAAGTCAGATATTTTTTCGTTAGGCAAGGTTTTTTATCGATTACTGACCGGCCGGCATTTGTTTGAGGAGCAGGGATATGACAATGTCAAGTCGCTGACAGCGAATGAAAATATACACATTAATCATCCTGCATTACAGGTTGAGACCGTGCCGCAGGATCTCCGCCCGCTGATGGCAGATATGTTAAGTCAATCGCGGCAGAGAAGACCGAATGCCGCCCAGATCGATACGGCGGTTAATCGTTATAAAAGCAACTCCGACGCGGTGCCTGACTTTGAAACTTCAGTCCGCAATTCTATGCCGGACAATACCGCAGGGACTGTTGTTCGTGACGAGCCGACTGCCAGGGCGGTTGATGATATGGGTGGGACTGGGCGGGTTGCCGGCCAGCCGGTCAAAACAGAAGGAGTGCCTGATTTTGAGGTCACTGTGGTTGAACGCGGTGCCCCCAAGGGAGCGCCGGTTGATGTCACTCCTCCGCCAAGTCAAAACCCGGCCAATAAGCCTCCCGGCTTTCGTCTTAACCCCAGCCTGCGAGGCATGGGAATTGGGGTTGGCAGCACGGCCCTGGGCTTGGGAGTCGGCTTTGGTACGCACTACTTATTGGGCCAGGCCGGAGTAGAGAGTGAAGGCGTTAAGATTGTAGCCGCAATTGGTACCGGTCACGGGACCGGTGTCGGTTTAACTTATCTTGCCACGGGGAAAATGCCGGGCATCGGTACACAGGCGAAGGGTTTGGTCCTGGGTCTGGGCGGCGCTTTTCTTGTTAATGATTGTATCAAGTCGTTCGCAGATTCGGCCGGAGCCGGCGCGGATTCATGGCTGCGCTCGACACCGGTAAATATCGCAGGTGGCGTTGGCGGCGGTGTGGCCTTTACGGCGGCTGGAACAGTCGCATTACCGTTTGCCGGGTTTGCTATTGCCAACGAAGCGGTAAAACAATATTACTCTCCCGAAGATCAAGCCGCCAAGCAAAGCGATATCGGCAGGGCCAGGGAGCAAATGAGAAAGACCTACGAGAATGGCATCGGGTTCCAAAGCGCCGTAGCGGTGACTGCCTTGACCCTGACCTTTGTGCCGATCTTTGACGGGCTGATCATGCTGGGTTCCGACGCGACCGCCCCGCAGGTTGATGTGAACGATCCAAATTATTCAACCCCGGACCGGTTAACGCCGAATGAACGGAAGGCCCAGGCTCATAAAGAGGCTCAGGCCCAGGCGCCCAAGACCCCGGCCAATCCACTGCTTGGGACCACCAGATTTATCCCCGGTTTCACACCGCCGATGTCCTCATTGCCGACCCGCTTCTAATCAGGCCATTTCCAAAATAGACTGAAATATCCGCCGATCTTTGACGACAATTTACCGTGGGCAAGATCGTCTTAAAATTGGAGATCTCATGGTATTTGTCGGCAAATTAAGACCTTTATTCATCGACCGCGGAGTTATGACGGCGAAACTTGGGTCGTACAATCTGGCTTCGGCTGAAGGTAAAAACCTGCCGCTGCGGCTCGTTTATTATTCATCTCCGGATATCCCCAGATATATTTCCTGGCAGAATTTAAAAACAATGAAAGATGTTTCTGTCACCCCCGATTCAATAATTGAACTCGACTCTAGAATAATTAGCAGCGTCATCCATCCTCCAAAGGACGAGGCGGGCGCTGTGCTTTTAAATGCGGATCAAATATTAGATAGTGCCTGGGACATTTTGCGGCAGGCGGGTGACCGATTCCTGAACGATCTGAAAAAATTCTCCCCCTGGCTGGTATTACTGCCGCGACTGGACCGGAATGGAACGGAAGCCTTCGGTTTTGATCTGGCCATGTCCGGTGCCGGCAATCAGGAAGTCAATTCCTTCTTCGGCGGCCTGGCTGACGACCTGATTGATATCGCCGATAAAATTCTATTTATTAATCCATATTATAAAAGTACGGAATTCTTTGCCGGCGATGGTTTTGAGCTAACTAAGGAAATGAGCCGGTTGGTTGGTCGGGCGGTTATTAATAGCCTTGCGGCCAGCGCGAAATTCCCATTACCTGTCGAAGTCGCTGATTACTTCGCGGCCGCCTATTCACAAATGGTTTGCCAGAATTTTGCCCGCAACTTTCAGCGTATCCAGACCGAGCTGTCTGCCGATGCCGAACCGAATGTCCCCGGTTTTCAGGAGATGAATTCCAGATTGGCAGTACTGGATAAACAACGTCGGCTTTTCCTTAAGCAGATAACGTATCAGGAACTTGGCTTTGTGCAGAGTGTTTTAGAACGGGCGTAACTTCTTTTGCTTCCCCTGTCAGGCCGCATTTATTTTTTCCCATAAACAAAGAGCAGGGGGTTGAATTGCGGATCCCGGCTGTATCGAAGTTCTTCAACTGCCGATTGATAATCCCTAAATTCTTCAGGCGTGTTTAAAAAAAGCCCCACGAAGCGATTGTTCATTCTATTATCAGTTAGAAAACGAAGCGGTGAATAGCCGCTCTCCTGCCGGACATAACAATTCTGAAGGGCATCGGCATCAATTTTATCGGTTTTTCTTAGGTGTTCGGCTAGATGTTTCAGCAATTTTTCACTGCGGCTCAAAGCAAAAAAAGCGCGCGGAGTGGCCAGCAGTAATCGTTTTAAAAGTTCGGGGTAGCGGAAGATGCCGGTAGCCTCGGACAATGTCGGCAGGTTTGCGATGACAATGGCGGCTCCCACAGTAGGGAATTTAATTAGCTTCGGCCAGCCGCCGCGGCTAAAGTCTCGATTGAGAAGGTGTTTGGAAATAAAATATTCTCCTTGCCCAAATTCAAAAACGCAATTATAAGGATAAGAACTTATCATTATTCTTCTAGTTGAGGCATAGTCTTTGTCTTCGAGGCTGAATTGAATAAGAGAGTGAAGGGTGTGTGCCTCTTCACGGGTGGCAATCAGGTGGGCATTTTCGATTATGATGTCAAAAGACCGGAGAAAATGCTCGACCAGCCGCGGATTTTCGGCCAGACCCAAACTGCCGGGGCGTCCCCAATAAGCCGCATCAAAGATTGCGGCATCCGAAGGTTGCGCGGAGTCCAAAAGATGGAGGCCAAAATATCCCTGTCGGCCGAAAGTTATCACTCTAAAGCCGCGGCTTTCCAAAGCTTCTTTGTCTAGTTTTCCTTTGTCTGCCAGGCCAATCTGCAACTTCTGAAGCAAGAGTAGGTTTATGTCAAGGCCATGCAAGGCGGCCGGAGTGGCCAGAACCAGCCGTTTCCCCACTTCATAATATTCTTCCTTCAGCAGATTAATGTCCGGATATCTTTCTCTGGCTGCTTCGAGGTTTGCTCTGGTTATGGGATTGCCTGACAATTCTCTACGGGTAAAAGAGTAGGGAAGCAGAGTTACGCATCTGCCCGCTTGAAAAATGTTTTTAATGCCGCTCATTCCTATGTATTGTCGATTAAAATTTACGATAATTTCAAGCAAATTTGCTTTATTCCCGCACCAAAATCTTTGGTGTGGAAATTTGTTCTCTTTCCCGCTTTCATTCCCCCCCCATTTTATAGTATAATTTAAACATGAAGGATTTTATCTCCATTCATGACCTGTCCGCCTCACAGGTGGAAGAGATCTTAGCGCTGGCCGCCGACCTGAAAGACAAACAGAAGAACAAGATCAAGCACGAATACCTCTGGGCCAAATCGATGGCGATGATCTTCGAGAAACCGTCGACCCGCACCCGCGTTTCGTTTGAGATCGGCATGTGGCAGCTGGGCGGTCTCGCTATCAACCTCGACCAGGAAGCGATCGGCCTCGGTACCCGCGAGTCGATCCCCGACGTGGCCCGCACGCTCTCTCGTTTTGCCGATGCTATTCTGATCCGGACCTTTGCCCACGAGAAAGTCCTCGAGCTGGCCAAATACGCCTCGGTCCCGGTCATCAACGCCCTGTCGGACCTGCACCACCCCTGCCAGGCGCTGGCCGACGTTTTTACGATCAGGGAGAAAAAGGGAGCCGGTAAACTTAAACAGTTGAAGCTGGCCTACATTGGCGATGGGAACAACAATGTTTGTCATTCGCTCATGCAAGCGGCGGTCAAGGTCGGGCTTAACCTGACCGTGGCCTCACCTAAAGGTTATGAGCCGAGCAACGAGATCGTCCGGGAAGTTTTTGCGGATGCCAAAAAAGCCGGATTAGAGATTGATATTCTGAACGATCCGGTCGTGGCCGCTAGGAGTGCCGACGTCATTTACACCGATGTCTGGACCTCGATGGGGCAGGAGAAAGAAAAAGAGAAAAGGATCAAGATCTTCCGGAGTTTTCAAGTTAATGAGAGTTTGGTCAAACTGGCCAAGCCCGATTATATCTTCATGCATTGCCTGCCGGCCCACCGCGGCGAAGAAGTGACGGATGAAGTGATCGAAAGCCCGAATTCAGTCGTCTTCGACCAGGCGGAGAACCGCCTGCACGTCCAGAAAGCGATCCTGGTCAAATTGTTGGGAGGAAATAATGTCCAATAAAGTCGTCCTGGCCTACTCGGGCGGTCTCGATACCTCGATCATGATCAAGTGGCTGAAAGATAATTACGGCTGCGAGGTCATCTGTTTTGCCGCCGACGTCGGGCAGGAAGAGGAACTGACAGGGTTACGGCAGAAGGCGCTCCGGACCGGGGCGGCCAAGATCTACATCGAGGACCTGCGCGCCGAGTTCGCCCGCGACTTTATCTTTCCCATGCTCAAAGCCGGCGCGATCTATGAGAACCAATATCTCCTGGGTACCTCCGTTGCCCGCCCGCTGATCGCCAAGAAGCAGGTCGAGATCGCCAAGAAAGAAAAAGCGGACGCGGTGGCCCACGGCGCGACCGGTAAGGGTAACGACCAAGTCAGGTTTGAGCTGACCTTCAAGGCGCTGGCGCCCAATTTAAAGATCATCGCTCCGTGGCGGGAGTGGGAGCTGAAGGGGCGGGAAGAGGAGATCGATTACGCCCGGGCGCATGGTATTCCTATCCCGGTCTCCAAGAAAAAACCATACTCCTCCGACCGCAACCTCTGGCACATCAGCTACGAGGGGGGGATACTGGAAGATCCGTGGTTCGAGCCTAAAGAAGAGATGTTCCTGCTGACCGTTTCACCGGAAAAAGCGCCGAACAAGCCGCAATATGTCGAGATCGATTTCCTAAAAGGGGAGCCGGTCGCAGTCAACGGCCGGCCAATGGCTCCGGTCAAATTGGTCCAAACTTTGAACCGGCTCGGCGGCCGGCACGGCATCGGCCGGACCGATATCGTGGAGAACCGGCTGGTCGGGATGAAATCGCGCGGCGTCTACGAGACTCCCGGCGGGACCATTCTCTATGCCGCCCATCAGGCGATCGAATCTTTGACCCTCGATCGCGATACCCTGCATTACAAACTGTTGGTCGCCCAACGTTACGCCGAGCTGGTCTATAATGGCCAGTGGTTCACGCCGCTGAAAAAAGCGCTGGACGCCTTTATCGATCGGACCCAAGAGAACGTGACCGGCGTGGCCCGCCTGAAACTCCATAAAGGTAATGTGACCGTGGTCGGGCGCCGGGCAAAGCGCTCGCTTTATCACGCCAAAATGGCGAGCTTTGAAAAAGAAGAGGTTTATGATCAGGCTGATGCGACTGGGTTCATTAACTTGTTCGGCCTGCCGATAAAAATCCAAGCACTTCTGAGCGGGAAAAGATAAAGTAGCGGCGACCTTTAGGTCGCCAAAAAATGGAGGTCTAAAGACCTCCGCTACATTTCAAAGGAGTTAATATGGCAAAACATATCAAACCGTGGTCGGGCCGCTTTTTTGATAGCCTGGCCAAAACGGCCGAGGCCTTCACCAGCTCGATCCATTTTGACGTCAGACTTTATGAACATGATATTGTCCAGAGCATCGCTTACGCCAAGACCCTGGTCAAGGCCGGAGTCCTGACCGCGACCGAAGCCAAGAAGATCACTGCGGCCCTGGAAACGATCAAACGCGAGATCGCCTCGGGCAAATTGGCCCTCTCCCCGGAACTGGAAGATATCCACATGAACATCGAAACCTTCCTGATCAACAAGGTGGGCGAGATCGGCAAGAAGCTCCATTCCGGCCGGAGCCGCAACGACCAGGTGGCGACCGACCTCCGGATGTACGTTAAAGCGGAAGTAGCCAGTATTGTCGACGGCCTGAATAAATTCCAGGGGTGTTTGCTTGACCTGGCGGACAATAATCTTAAGGTCGTCATGCCTGGCTATACCCACCTGCAGCGGGCCCAACCGGTCCTCCTCTCGCACCATTTTCTCGCCTATTACGAAATGCTGAAGAGGGACAAGGAGCGTTTTTTGGCGGTCGCTTTGGAAGCCGACGTCATGCCCCTCGGTTCCGGGGCGCTGGCCGGGGCGGCCTTCGGGCTCGACCGGGAGGCGCTGGCTCGCGACCTCGGTTTTGCCAAGGTCTCGCGCAACAGCCTGGACGCGGTCTCCGATCGTGACTTTGCCATTGACTTCAACTCTGCCGCGGCAGTTTTGATGATGCATCTCTCCCGCCTCTCCGAAGAACTGATCATCTGGTCGAGCTACGAATTTGATTTTATCGAGCTCTCTGACAAATACACTACTGGCTCGTCGATCATGCCCCAGAAAAAAAACCCGGACATCGCCGAATTAAGCCGGGGGAAGACCGGCCGCGTTTTTGGCAACCTGCTTGGCCTGCTGACAACCTTGAAAGGGCTGCCGCTCGCTTATAACCGTGATATGCAGGAAGACAAGGAAGCGCTCTTTGATTCGGTCGATACCGTCAAGGCGGTCCTCTCGATCTATGTCGAGATGCTGGCCACGATGAAGGTCAATGCCGACGTAATGAAAGCGGCGGCGAAAAAAGGTTTCCTGACCGCGACCGACCTGGCTTATTATCTGGTCGGCCATGACGTGCCATTCCGCGACGCTCATGCGATCGTTGGTAAGATCGTCGCTTTCTGTGAAGAATCGAACATGGAGCTGGAATACCTTTCGCTGAAACAGCTGAAGGAATTTTCGGACGCTTTCGGCTACGACGCGACCCGCGTGTTGTCGGTCGAAAGCAGCCTGGCCAATCGCGATATCACCGGCGGGACAGCTCCGCACCGGGTCAAGGAGGCGATCAAGCGTGCTCGAAAAGAGCTACTTCATGATCAAGCCTGACGGTGTTGCCCGCGGCCTCGAAAAAGAGATCTTTGCCCGGGTTGACCAGGCCGGCCTGAAGATCGAGACGAGCCGTATTCTCCAATTAACCCCGGCGGAAGCGGCTGACCTTTACCGGCCGCATCTGGGAAAAAAATTCTATCCCGGACTGGTCAAGTTCATCACTTCCGGCCCGGTCGTTGCCTGCACGGTAGCGGGCGAAGGGGCGATCGCCCGCCTGCGCGAATTGATGGGCGAGACCGACCCGCTGGCGGCGGCCCGCGGCACGATCCGCGGCGACCTGCGTGAAGCCGAAGTGATCAATGAGCAGGGCATTATCAAAAATCTGGTCCACGGCTCTGACAGCCCGGAGTCGGCGGCCCGGGAACTGGCGATCTTCTTCTAATGAGGCTGTTCTTGGCCGGTTTGACCTGCCTTCTCCTCCTCTCCATATCTTCCGCCCAGAAAGTCGAACTGATCAAGGAGCAGGGGGTCGTGTCGGATTACGCCGAGGTCGTTGACGCTTATACCAGGGATAAAGTTGAGAAGTTGGCCGGCGAACTGAAGCGGATCACTTCGGTCAAATACCGGGTGGTCGTCATTCGTTCGGTGGAGATGATGGAAGTGATCGATGCCCAGGCTTACGGCCAGCAATTGTATGACCGCTGGGATGTTGGCCAGGCCAAAGACGGCCTGGAGCATGGCGTCCTGCTGCTGGTCTCGATCGTCGACCGCCAGGTCAAGATCATTCTGGGCCGGCAGGTCGACAAGCTTTTTACCCAGGAAGAAAAAGAGCAGATGGAGTGGAGCGTGATGGCGGAACTCGCCGAAGGTAAGTTTTCCCAGGGGGTTGAGGTCGGCTCCGGGCTTATCATTCAGCAGATCCTGGCTCACTGGCCGACCAAGGGGGCTTGGTTTGGCGGGCTGAATTGGGAAAAAGCCTCTTTCCCTCTTTTTCTTCTGGTGTTGGTCGCGATCGCTCTGACCCTGGTGACCGGCGGCGGATTTCTGATGGGCTTCAGTATCGCGGTCGGCGGGCTATTTGGTTACATGTTTCTGGGAGTGCCGGGGATGGCCCTGGCGGCGGCCCTTGGTTTTTTCCTGAATTTTAGCAAGAGGACAAATTGAAACGAGTTTTGCTCTGCTGGTGCCTGCTTTGCTCCGCCGCCTTGGCCGCGGCGCCCGATCTACCGCTCTCCCGAGGTTTTGTCAACGATTATATCGGCTTGCTGGACGCGTCGTCTAGCCAAAAGATAGCAGAGGTTTGCCGTCAGCTGGAAAAACAGACCTCGGCCGAGATCGCCCTGGCCATTGTCGCGACCGTCGCGCCGCTCGATTCCAAAGAGTACGCGGTCAAGTTATTTGAGAAATGGGGGATCGGCAAGAAGAATAAAGATAACGGCTTGCTGGTCCTCTTTGCCCGGGACGAGCGGCGGGTCGAAGTAGAAGTCGGTTATGGCCTGGAAGGGATCATCACCGACGCCCGGGCCGGCCGGATCCTCGATGAATATGCCATACCGTACTTCAAACAAGGGAACTACTCTGCCGGATTGCTGAACACGGTCACCGCTTTAGCCGACCGGATCTCCGGCCGGGCGAGCGAAGAAGGCGAGGTCTTAGCCGGCGCAGGGGCTACCCATTTGTCCTGGACAGGTAAGTTCGATCCGGAGTTCACGATCAATATTGCTTTTGTCATCATAGTTATCCTTTCCACTTTTGCTTCGGGGATCGTGGCCGGGCTGTTTGGCGCCGGGGTGGGGGCGGTTTTCGGCTTTATGCTCTTTGGCGGCGTTGGGGCGTTGGTTGGAGCCTGCCTCGGTTTTGTGTTATCATATACCAGAATTTCCGGTTTTGGTGGCGGTGGTTGGTCGAGCGGTTCGGGGAGGTTTGGCGGCGGGGGCAGTGGTGGTGGTGGTGCGGGGAGAAGTTGGTAAACATTCAGGAAACCGGCGAATAAACTTCGCGGTTTCCTGAATATGATTGGAAGCCGCGACGTTCAGTCGCAGGATTCCAATCACGAAGGAGGAAATAGTATGTGGAAATGGTTAATTGGGATACTGGTCGTTGTTCTGGTGGGTGGGATGTGGCTGGTCGGTCTTTATAACGGTTTGGTCGGTAAGGACCAGAACGTCAAAACTAATTGGGCGCAGGTCGAAACGCAGCTCCAGCGGCGCTACGATCTGGTCCCGAACCTCGTCGAAACGGTCAAGGGTTACGCGACGCATGAAAAAGAACTTTTTGAGAACGTGGCCAAGGCGCGGACCGCTTGGGCCGGCGCCAGCAACACCAACGAGAAGGTTGCCGCGGCGAACCAGATGGAAGGTTTTCTCGGCCGGTTGATGGCGGTCGCCGAGAACTATCCGCAATTAAAGGCTGCCGAGAATTTCCGGGCCCTGCAGGACGAGTTGGCCGGCACGGAGAACCGGATCTCGGTCGCCCGGATGCGCTATAACGACGCCGTCCAGGAATACAATGTTACTGCCAAGACCTTGCCGACCGCTTTCTTTGTGAGCATGTTCGGTTTTGAGCGGGAGAAAGCTTTCTTTGAAGCGGCCAAGGAGGCTAAAGAAGCCCCCAAGGTGAAGTTCTAGTGAAGATCAGGGTAGAGAGCGGCTCGCTGACTGGGATCAGCGGCGACCTGTTGGTCGTCGGTTTATTCGCGGGGGTCAAGAAGCCGACTGGCGCGACCGCGGTGGCGGACCAGGCCCTCGGCGGGATGATCAGCCGCCTGATCAAAGATGGCGAGATCGACGGTAAGGCGGATAAGATCACCGTCATCCATTGCCCGGGTAAATTGAAAGTACGCAAGGTGGCCGTCCTCGGCCTGGGTAAGCAGGATAAATTTGACCTGGAAGCGGGACGCCGGGCGGCGGCCGCGCTGATCAAAAAAGCCCAAGAGATCAAAGCCGGACGGGTCGTGACGATCGTCCACGGTTGCGGCTGCGGCGACCTTGATCCGGAAGAGGCGGCCAAGGCGCTGGTTGAAGGGGCGATCCTTGGCTTGTATAAGTTCGCCGGCTATGCCAAAGATAACGACGAGCCGCAGTTCGCGGTCAAAGAGCTGGTGCTGGTCGATCACGACCGGACAAAGCTTGGCGCCATCAGCCGGGGGGCCAAGCTCGGCCTGATCATTGCCGAAGCGGAGAACCACGCGCGTGACCTGGTCAATGAGCCGTCCAACCGGATGACCCCGGTCCGTTTTGCCGAACTGGCCAGAAAGATCGCCCGGATCAACGGTTTAAAGTTCACCGTCCTTGACCCGAAAAAAGCGGGGATGGAGGCGCTCTGGGCAGTGGCCAAGGGTTCGAACCAGCCGCCGCGCCTCGTTGCCCTGGAATACCGCGGCGATCCGCGCTCCAAGGCCAAGATCGCCCTGATCGGCAAGGGGATCACTTTTGATTCCGGCGGCATTTCGCTTAAGCCATCCAAGAATATGGACGAGATGAAGTCCGACATGGCCGGGGCGGCCGCCGTGCTCGGCGTGATGAGCCTGCTCTCCGACCTGAAGCCGAAGAAGAACGTCCTGGGTGTTATCCCGCTGACCGAGAATATGCCTTCCGGCCACGCGACCAAGCCGGGCGATGTCGTCTCCTCCCTGGCGGGCTATACGATCGAAGTGACCAACACCGACGCCGAAGGGCGGATGATCCTGGCCGACGCGATCACTTACGCCAAAAAAAGGGGCGCGACCAAACTAATAGATGTGGCGACCCTGACCGGCGGCTGTATTGTCGCCCTGGGGGATGCGGCCACGGCGGTGATCGGCAATGACCAGGCGCTGATCGACCGGGTGATCGCGGCGGGCAACAACTGCGGCCAGAAGATGTGGCAGCTGCCGCTCTATGACGAATACAAAGAAGCTTTGAAAAGCAAAATCGCCGACTTGAAGAACACTTCCGGGACCGGTAAGGCGTCCCCTTCCAGCGGCGCCGCTTTCCTGGCTAAATTTGTCGGTGAGACCGCCTGGGCCCATCTCGATATCGCCGGGACCGCTTTCCTCAACAAGGGGCGCGGGTACTTACCGGAAGGGGCGACCGGTGTGCCGGTGCGGACCTTCATAGAATTGTTAAGGTCTTGAAGAACTTCAAACTTCCAACTTCCAACTTCAAAACAAATATCAAATATCAATTTCCAATAACCAAATATTTTGGTATTTGTTGTTTGATCGTTGCCATTTGTTTTGAGGTTGGATGTTTGATGTTGGATGTTACTGCTCCGGCTTTCGCGCTCTCTCCGTTGGACCACGAGAATACCCCTATTTTCAAGGAGCAGTACCGGATTAAGATCTGGAACCAGGCGGGGGGGACGGTCGAGGTCAGCGCCGACGGCGGGAAAAGTTACGTTCAACTGGGTAAAGTGGTTTATCCGACAATTAAAACTAATCCCGAAGGGTATGCCGCTTCACGCTGGGTTGGCGATGGGCGGATAGCGGCCACCGCGGTCAATGCTATCCACATCAAGACCGCGCTTGGCGCGGCGACCGGTTCTGGTGTCATCTTCAGCCTCCTCCCCAGGGAATTCCTCAAGACCCAGTCCCGATATCGCTCTTACTTAAGCTCCGATTCCTCGCTCTATACCGATATCCCGGCCGGGGAGTCGATCTTTGGCGGGGAATACTCGCCGTTCGTGGGGAACCGGGTTATGTTGTCGCGTCCCGGTTATGCCATCGTGCCGCTGCCGGTAGGCTATGTCCCTCAACTGAACGACAAGCTCTATATTATGGTCGAGCGGGCGGCCGATCAACCCAAAGAGATCATTTTTGAGAACAAGTTCGGCGGTAAAGTGACCGTGAATTATTTTGCCGGCGGGGAAAAAGTGATCGGCGAGGTCCTTCGCCCGGTCATTGGGGTCGGGCGCTTTGACGGGACCAAGTACGCCTCGGTCGGCCGGCTCCGGGCCAACCATCCCGGGGTGATCGATGTTTGTACTTCGCGCCTGGGGAAGATCGGCGGCTTTCAGATCGTTCCCTCTCTCCACGGGCAGACGATGAAGTCGGTCCGGGAGCTGACCCAGTGGCTGGTCGTCGGCCCGGCGGAGGTCGGCGGGGCGTCGCTCGAAGGAACAGCCCCATTATTTAAATATTTCCTCCGCCCGGTCTACGGTGAGAACGATCTGCTGGCTGACGACTGGGAAAATAAATTGTTAGGCCGTTTCCTGGTCGAGGTTAAATTGAAAGGGAAAGATAATTGGCAGCCGATGCCGGCGGAGGAATTTGACGACTATGACCTGACCGGAGATGTTCCCGCCTGGGCGAATACAGCGCTGTCAAACGTCACGGCGATAAGGATCTTGTTCCCGATCAAAGATTAGTTTCGCTGTTGACTGTTTCCCGAATCCGCGATCAATCATTGCGCGTCAACGTCCACATTATCGCCGGGAATTTTTCTGGTTTTCTGTGGTGAAAAGCGTCTAACTTCTCGCCTGAATCTACCACAAAGCTCCCTTTTAAATAGGGCAGGGCGCTGTTTTCGCCCAGTATTCGGCTGATCAATAAATTATAAGAAGCGCCCAGCCCGAGATTCCAGGAGTCTATATTGAAAGGGAAAGCGTTCGGAAAGTTTATCCCCACTTCGGGGAAAGCCCGCAAATGGCCCATCAGCTCGATCATCAGATAGCGCCTGGCGTCCTCAGGATTTTTTATATACGGATAAACGTCGCTCGGCAGGCCGACGTTCGGGTTGCTGAAAACGGTTTTGTTTAAATCATCTAATTTTGCATCGCAGACAAGAGCCACGGCGTAAAGTGAGTTGACCGGATCGAGGGCGATCCTGATTGCGTTCTCTTCGGTCATTTCGAACTCGGGAAAATATTTATGCCAGAGCTGGCCGCCGTCGCGTTCTCCGGCGATCAATAGATCGCCCGCCATGACGGTGTTATGTCCCAGGCTTTGGAAGGGGACGGGGAGTTTCATTAGAGAAGCCAATCCCCACGGGCAATCATACATCGTGTCCCCTTGTTTAAATGTGATACCAAAAGCGTAACCTTGTTTTTTATAAGCGCTATATGTTCCCCCAAAGTTTAACGCTTGTGCCGCCGTGCCGAAGGCTGAAGCTGCTCCTGCGTCTTGCCAGACATCGTCCCAGCGCAGCCAGGTATGCGTGATCAGTGAATGGGCCATCAAAAAGCTTCTAAATAGTTCAGAGGAAATGTCTGGATGGGAGTCATGTAATTTTCGGGCCGCCTCATTGAAGGCGAATTGATGTGTTTTTATCAGGCGGAACGCGTCGGCATGAAGTTTTAAGTCAACATATCTAAAAGCGAAATTGGAGTTGAGCGCCCAGGTATTGCTTTCTTTTGCCGGTTCCAAATCGCTGATCCAGATCCTGGCCGGATTGGCTACCTGACCCTTGAATTTTGCTTCCAGTTCGGCGATCAGCCGATCCAGTTCGGGCAACGGCAGCGACCTGTTTATTCCGAGCGCATCGATATAAAATTGGGCGTAAGTTTTGTCATAAGAGGCAGGCGAGCTGTCGCAGATCTTGCCGGCAACCCATTGCTCCATTTTTCCGCTGCCTGCGTTTAATTCCTCATGGGTGCCGCTGGACGAATGAGTGTTGGCTTGCAACCGTGGAGATGAGGTGATCATTTTATACATGGTCCTGGCGCTCCGGTCGGGAGTCAGCTGGATTTCGAACGGAGGTAAATTGCCCGGAGGGGTAACCGTAACCGTTCTGCTTGTCTGGGGGACAAAATGGTCCAAAAGGTCAAATAGAGTTCTGGCCGATAAAATTGCCCGCAGGTCGTCTGTTTCTTCTTTATTCAGCTCTTGCCGCGCGGCCGGCTCATGATCGGCGATCCTTTTCGCGTTATCCAGCAGCCGAAGGATTTCTCTTTTATTATCGTAGAGCTGTTTCAGCCAGGGAACCGAATATTTTTCCGCATAAATCGAAAGATTGTCAAAAATCGGCCTCAAGTGTCCCAGGTTTTGGTTGGGATAGCTTTCAGCAATTTCCTGTGTTAACCGTTTAATGTTTTTGATCGCATCGGGCAATTTTATGCTGGGGTCAAAAAAACTAGCGGTCGGGGCTTGCCTGACTGTTTGATGAGAGGGGATCAGGGCTGAAGAGGCAAGGCCGAGGGCTAAGACCGCTTTACTTAACGGACGCGCCAATAAATTACGTGTTCTATCCATTATGGTTGCGGCTTTTTCGATGGCCATATACTGCTTATCGGGCTCCTTTTTTGAAAATTTCAATTATTATCTGTATAATTCACATATGGCGCAAAAGTTCTATCTGACCACGCCGCTATACTACGTGAACGATATCCCTCACATCGGCCATGCGTATACGACGATCGCGGCTGATGTTTTGGCTCGTTATAAGCGATCGAAGGGGTTTGAGGTCCACTTCCTGACCGGGACAGACGAGCACGGGCAGAAGGTCTGGAAAGCGGCGGAGGGGCAGGGGAAGCAGCCGCAGGCCTTCGTCGACGAGATCGTCGAACGGTTCAAGTCCGCCTGGCAAGTGTTGAACGTCAAATACGACGATTTTATCCGCACCACCGAACCGCGGCATGAAGAGTGCGTCCAGAAGATCTTTAGCCGTTTGCGGAAGCAAGGGGATATTTATAAGGGCCAATACCAGGGGTGGTATTGCGTGACCTGTGAGACCTATTGGGCTGAAGGGGAATTGAAAGAGGATATGGAAGGGCGCAAGCTTTGCCCCGATTGCGGCCGCCCGACCGATCTTCTCAAGGAAGACTCCTATTTCTTTAAGCTCTCGGGCTACCAGCACCGTTTACTGAAATACATTGAGGACCACCCCGGTTTTATCCAGCCGGCCTCACGCCGCAACGAGATCACCCAGTTCATCAAGCAGGGGTTGAAAGACCTTTCGGTGACCCGGACCGCTTTCCCCTGGGGGGTCAGTGTTCCGGACGATCCCCAGCATGTCGTTTATGTCTGGTTTGACGCCCTGATCAACTATATTTCCGCCATCGGTTACTTGCAGGATGACGCCAAGTTCAACAAATGGTGGCCCGCGCAGGTCCACCTGATGGGGAAGGAGATCGTCCGTTTCCATGCGGTCATCTGGCCGGCGATCCTAATGGCTCTTTCGCTCCCCCTGCCGGAGAAGGTTTTTGGGCACGGCTGGTGGACGGTCGAGGGGGAGAAGATGAGCAAGTCGAAGGGGAATGTCGTTGACCCGATAGCTTTAGCTAAACAGTATGGGGTTGATGTGGTCCGTTATTTCATCTTACGTGAAGTGCCGTTCGGGGTTGACGGCGATTTTTCCCAGAAGCTCTTCATTAATCGCTACAACACCGATCTGGCCAACGATCTGGGGAACCTTTTAAGCCGGACCCTGACTATGATCGAGAAATACTTTGATGGGATAGTCCCTAGGGTCCAGGGGCAAGAAGATGATTTAATTGCTCTGCTGAAGAAGACGCCGGCGGCTTTCACCCAGGCTATGGATGAATTGGCTTTCTCTGACGCTCTGGGGGTGGTCTGGGCTTTGATCACTGCGGCCAACGTTTATATTGAGAAACAGGCCCCCTGGTCGTTGGCGAAGAAAGGGGAGAAGGAACAGCTGGCCATCGTCATGGCCAATCTTTACGAGGTCCTGAAGACCGTGGCCGGGTTAATTACCCCCTTCATGCCCGAGACCGCTGCCAGGATCATCGTTCAGCTTAACCCCGACGGAACCAAGGTCAATAAGGGTGACGTTCTTTTTCCCCGGATCCAACAGTAGGTGGCGAGATTTCGTCGATAGACATATACAACCCGAATACACGAATATGGGTCCTAATATCCTAATAAGACAGCAAATATTAGAGCATTCGGGCCATCATTAGTGCATTCGTGTTGTACCTGGTAATAAGATTGCTCTAAGCCAAGCGGAGTTGATCAAGTGGCAAATCTTGTTTATCCAGAACTAAGCTATAAGATAATCGGAGTTCTTTTTAAGGTCCATAATGAACTTGGGCCTAACCTAGCTGAAAAGCATTATCAACGATCGATCGCCAAGGAATTTACCAGACAGGCTATTAATTACCGCGAACAACAGAAAATAGAGATATTAAGAAACGGATTGATTGGTAATCAATATGCTGATTTTCTCGTAGACAACAAGATTGTCCTTGAAATAAAAGCCACGCCAAGGTTTTCACGAAATAATGTTATTCAAGTATTAAAATATTTGAGAGAAGCTGACCTTGAGCTAGGCTTATTGGTTAATTTCTCTAGAAGAGAACTAATTTACAAGCGAATATTAAAGGGATTTAGGCCTAAGTGATGAAGATGTCTTCTAAGCGGACGCTTAATAAGCGTCAGACGGCTTACTTCTGTTCGCAACTTAAGATGCTCCTCTCCTCCGGCGTTCCCTTACTCTCAGCTTTATCAATTGCAAGTAAAGCAGGTAAAAAAAAGTTTTACAACATGATGCCGGAGGTAATCGAGAAGTTAAACAACGGGCTGATGTTAAGTGAAGCGCTCGTCAACTATTTGCCAATTTTGGCCGCCAGTTCAATAAAAGTGGGAGAGAGTAATGGGAGCCTTGAGGATGCCCTCGGCCAGCTCGCCAAATATTACGAAGAGCGGGCGGAGATCGAAGAAAAACTGATCAGCGCCCTCGTTTATCCCGCTTTTATATTCTGTTTAAGCCTCGTTTGTCTCATCGGCCTGGCCGTCTTTGTTCTTCCCGGGTTGAGCGGCGTGTTTGCCGATATCGGCGGTGAATTGCCTCTGATCACCCGGATAATTCTTGGTTCAGCTGATCTGTTCGCGCAATTGTTCCCGATCCTGATCATCGGCGGTTTGCTGGCGAGCTTGGTTGTTTGGCGCAGAAAAGCTGATGTCGCCAGCCGTTTGCCGTTCGTCGGAAGTATTATGAAACAAGAGGAGATCATCCAGGGGTTAGGGACGATCGGCGCTTTGCTCAACACCGGGACACCGATCGATAAAGCGTTGCAGGTGGCGGCCGAGACCTCCCGCGGGAGAGCTTTCCGTTCGACCATTCTGGCGGCGCGCGATAAGGTGATCAACGGGGAAAAATTATCGTCAGTTCTGGCGGCCGGCCAATTCTTCCCGCCCGAGATGACCGACATGCTTAAGGTCGGCGAAAATTCCGGCCGGCTGGCCGAAATGTTCTTGAGCGTTTCTCATTACCAGGCGCGGGAGAGGGAGATGAGCCTTAAAAGATTGACCGCTCTGATCGAGCCGGTCATGACCCTCTCGGTCGGCCTCTTTGTCGGCTTGGTTGTCATGGGGATTTTTCTCCCGCTGATGAACATGATTTCAGCTTTGAATTGAAGTTTTATTGTCTAAACCCTATAATATAAGGAGATGGTTAGTATGAAAAAAGGTTTTACGTTAATTGAGGTCCTGGTCGTTATCGGGATAATCGGTTTGCTCTCGGTTTTCCTGGTCCCTAATTTGTTGGGAGCGCGCGACCGGGGTAAGGAAGCGGCCGTCCGGGGGGTCATGCATACCGTCCAGCTGGCGGTAGAAGCTTACCAGATGGAGAATGATGTTTATCCCATGGCCAAGAACATTACCCTGGCTTCGCTCTGCCGCGACTATCTGATGGCCGGCGGATATGTTGCCGGTATTCCGAAAAACCCGTTCACCGGTAAGGAGTACTCCGATTCAGACACGGCCGGCCGGATCGTTTACAGTTACGATGATCCGAGCGGCAAATATACGCTGACAGGATACAAACGGAATGGAATGGCGCAACTTCAAGAACTGTCTAATATGTAGTTGTCTGTTGGTGACGGCCGCCCTGGCCGGGCAGGTTGACCCCGACGGGGGACTTAAATTCAGTTTAGGTGGCGAAGTTTCTCTTTTAAATCCGATTCTTTCGACCGACAATGTCTCCTCCGCGGTGGAAAGCGCTATTTTTTCCGGGCTGATCAGCTTCAACGAGAATCTTGAACCCGTTCCCGACCTGGCGGCCAGCTGGCAGGTTTCCCGCGATGGCCGGACCTGGACTTTCAAATTACGCCGCGATGTTCTCTGGCACGATGGCGTCCCGTTCACGGCCGATGACGTGGTCTTTACTTTCAACTCGATCCTCAACCCCAAAGTGAATTCGGTCCGCCGGAGCGATTATATTATTGACGGTCGGCCGATCGTTTTCCGGGCGGTTAACAAGTATACCGTGCAGGCTGTTCTGCCTAAGCCGTTCGCCCCTTTCCTGACCCACGCGGCGATGAGCGTTATCCCTAAACATCTGCTGCAAGGTGAGGATATCAACACGGCCAAGTTCAACCGCCGGCCGGTCGGGACCGGACCCTTTATCTTCCAGGAGTGGCAGACCGGCGACCACATTACCGTCCGCCGCAATCCCGATTATTACCTGGGGAAACCTTTGCTTAAACAGATCGTTTATAAGATTATCCCGGATGATAACACCGCCCTGGTCGCCCTGGAGGCGGGGGAGATCGATGAGGCGGGGATCCCGCCAAAAGATTACACCAGAATGAAGAGCGTCAAAGGGATAGGCGTTTACGAGTCCGATGTTTTGCTCTATGTCTATCTCGGGTTGAACCTGGCCAATCCTAAATTTACCGACCGGAGGGTCGGGCAGGCGCTGGCTTACGCTACAGACCGGAAACAACTCGTCGGCCTGATCTTTCGGGGTCTAGCGACACCAGCTTATGCCCCTTCCGCGCCGATCTCCTGGGCTTACTCCGGCGAGGTAGCTAAATATCCGTACAACCAAGATAAAGCGCGGCAATTATTGAAAGAGGCGGGAGCGGAGAACCTCGAATTCACCATCCTGGTCAACCAGGGGAACAAAGAGCGGGAAAAGGCGGCCGTCATCCTCCAGCAGCAGTATAAGAAGGTGGGGGTCAAAGTTAAGGTTCGGGTGATGGAATGGTCCTCTATTCTCAAAATAGTTAACGCGCCGAAAGACCCGAAAGATTTTGAGGCACTGATCATGGGGTGGTCGCTCGGCCTTGATCCCGACGCTTATTCGATTTGGCATTCGAGCCAGTATCCCAAAGGGTTTAACTTCGTCAAATATAAGAACCCCGAGGTTGACCGGCTTTTGGAGGAGGGGAGGACGACGATCGACCGGGGTGGGCGGAAGCGGATCTATGCCCGGATCTGGAAACTGATCGCTGACGACCAGCCGTATATTTTTCTCTGGTATCCGAAGTCGGTTTCCGGCGTTAACACCCGGGTCGGCGGGTTGTCCAAGCCCGGTCCGGCCGGGATGTTCCTCCATCTTGAAAAAGTGTTTATAAAAAAATGATATATTTTGGAAACCGGCGACTAAACGTCGCGGTTTCCAAACGGCGAGGAACCGAGAATGTCATTTTCAGGCTTCAGAAAACGATTTTTTCATCGGCTCTATTTCCACAAATTTTGAAATTTCTCTCTTTTTTAGGCGATATATATTAGTAATGGTTGCGATCAATAAAATAGGTGTATTCCCATGCGCCGGGAAGGTTTCTGCGAAAACCGTGAGCTTGCTCCAGGCTTACCGTCAATTCACTTTTCCAGGCCATCATTTCAACGGCTTGAACACCAATGGAACAATAACCGCAATGGCGATTGACTGCTTGAAAAAAACTCCGACAGTTGTTGTCTTGGCTATCGGCCAGGTTGGGGGAAGAAACCTTGAGTTTCTTATTGCCGCGAATTCGCCACACAAACCGATCAGGGAGATGATCATAAGCGAATTCAACGGCCAGCAAAATGTAGTTGCTCAAGTGAAAGGATTGGAGATCGTTGACGCTTCTCCTATTACTAAGGTGGCGCCGGCATACTCGCAACCGATCATTCAAAAAGAGGGGCCGCTTCAGCCGACAGAATATCCTTTTACTACTCCTGATTATTCTTTTCAGCCAACGGAACTTCCTCGAGGCAGATGCGGTTCATTGTCTCAAATAGAAATAAATTATTTTGAATATTTATCCGGGGAGATAACGAGGCATTGGCATTTCAGCGGTTTTTCTCTGCCTGATATCGAATCAGGAACTACTATTCCCTTGGCGGCTGAAGCATTGGTCAGGAGTAACGAGGCCAAATTAAGCCGCCTGGTTGCCTGGGGGATGCTTTTACCCAGTGATGCCGACCAGCTCTTAATCCGTTCCAGGGAAGTTGGCGCGGAAAGGCTAACCCTTATGCTGATGAAAACCGTGGAAGAATATCTAACTGCTAAATTTTCCCCTAAACAAATTCCAACAATGGTAAAAAGACTAATGCCAGCTGGTTATATTGATTATCTCTTCAATAAATATCAAGCTCAAGGGGTTCCCCGGTCTGATGCCTGGCGCTTTGCGGTTAGTAATCCAGCCGATCCAGAAGCGGCACTGAAGAAAGCGCTCAAAGCAGCGACTGACTTGGTGAATAAATATCAGGCTGAGGGGGTTCCCCGGTCTGATGCCTGGCGCTTTGCGGTTAGTAATCCAGCCGATCCAGAAGCGGCACTGAAGAAAGCGCTCAAGGTAGCGACTGAACTAGCGAATAAATACCAAGATCAGGGAGTTACCCCATCCGATGCCAGGTACTTTGCGGTTTATAATCCAAACAAGCCAGAGACAGCACTAACCAAAGCGCTAAAGGTTGCGGCAGACCTGGCGAATAAATACCAAGATCAGGGAGTTACCCCATCCGATGCCAGGTACTTTGCGGTTTATAATCCAGACAAGCCAGAGACAGCACTAACCAAGGCGCTAAAGGTTGCGGCAGACCTGGCGAATAAATACCAAGATCAGGGAGTTACCCAGGCTGATGTCTGGCGCTTTGCAGTTGGAAATTCAGACAAGCCAGAGATAGCATTAACCAAAGCGCTAAAGGTTGCGGCAGACCTGGCGAATAAATACCAAGATCAGGGAGTTACCCCGTCCGATGCCTGGCACTTTGCGGTTGGGTATAAAGATGCCGAAGCGGCGCTGAAGAAAGCACTCAAGGTAGCGACTGAACTAGCGAAAAAGTACGAATCTGAGGGAGTTACCCCGTTCGATGCCTGGCGCTTTGCGGTTAGAAATCCAACCGATCCAGAAAGAGGGCTAAAGAAAGCGCTCAAGGTAGCGACTGAACTAGCGAAAAAGTACGAATCTGAGGGAGTTACCAAGTCTGATGTCTGGTACTTTGCGGTTTATAATCCAGACAAGCCAGAGACAGCACTAACCAAAGCGCTAAAGGTTGCGGCGGACCTGGCGAATAAATTCCAAGATCAGGGAGTTACCCTGTCCGATGCCTGGTACTTTGCGGTTGAGTATAAAGATGCCGAAGCCGCGCTAAAGAAAGCGCTAAAGGTTGCGGCAGACCTGGCGAATAAATACCAAGATCAGGGAGTTACCCCGTCCGATGCCTGGCACTTTGCGGGTGGGTATAAAGATACCGAAGCGGCGCTGAAGAAAGCACTCAAAGTGGCGGCAGACCTGGCAGCTAAATACCAAGATCAGGGAGTTACCCCGTCTGATGCCTGGCGCTTTGCGGTTAATAATCCAGCTGACCCAGCGGCGGCGCTAAGAAAAAGTAAAGGGTTGTAGAAACTTTTTCATTAATGTATTTTGACTGCTGCGCCACCGCGAAAAGATTTTTATCAAACAGAAATAACCAGGATTTTAACCCTTTTAAAAAACAATGAAATTTTGGCTTGGCCAGGCGGATAAAGAATTGGCCCCAATCTTTTCAGGAGGTATTGACCATGGATGGTAAACCAATTTCAAATAATGCAGTTCAGATCGCTCGCCGGCGGTTTTTCTTTTCTTTATCACAAAAGGCCAAACGCGAAGGTGTCGAGGACCGGCAGGCGATAAAATATCATTATTTGCAAACGCATTATTTGCAAACGATCGAGATCGATCCTAAAAAACTCGGAGTAGCCAGCTCGCAGATTGTAATCAGCGGCGGGGATGCCGGCGTCAAGAATATCGATCATTTAACGGGGCAAAGGGTAGCGGTTAATGAAGCGCTGGCCGCCCGGTTTAGCGAGCCCGAACTGGCCAGGTTGTTTTCAAACCCTGATCTGGCCGCGCTCGATTTTCCCCGGGGCGCAAAAATGGCTGAAGATAAATTGAACGGCATGTTGACTGCGGCAAGAGGGGCAGAAACCACAGAAAGGTTTTTTGTTTATACCGTTCCAGCCAAAGATGTCTATCGTTTCGGCGGAGCAAGCTTTCTGCTGATCCTGGCCGACCAATTGCCCGATTATTTGAAATAGTAAGCCGCCCTGATATTTGCGCATTTGTCGGCGTTAGTTTAAAATAACGCTAGATGCGCGCATACATTGTAAAAAGACTGCTGCAGCTGATCCCGCTCCTGATCGGCATCTCCCTGATTTCCTTTTTCGTCATGCACCTGGCTCCCGGTGACCCGACCGCTCTTTTTATCGATCCCAACGTCAAACCCGAAGAACTAATGCGTGTGCGCGCCAACTGGGGGCTGGACCAGCCAGTCTATATCCAATATTTTCTCTGGCTGAAGAATGCCGTTCTCCTCGACTTTGGCCGGAGCTATACGACCGGCCAGCCGGTCATCAGCGAGATCGCCGAGCGGCTGCCGCTGACCCTGATGCTGATGATCCCCTCATATATCCTGACCTTCCTGATCTGCATCCCGCTCGGGGTAATGTCGGCGGTCAGGAAAAACTCCTGGTTCGATAATACGGTCACCTTCCTCTCTTTTACCGGGATGGCGATACCGACCTTCTGGCTCGGCCTGATGCTGATGCTCCTCTTCTCGGTCCAGCTCCACTGGCTGCCGGCGGTCGGCAATATCGTCTTGCCGCTCATCACGATGACGATCGGGAGCCTGGCCGGCTTGACCCGCTACCAGCGGTCGGCGATGCTCGAGGTCCTCAACCAGGATTTTATCCGGACGGCGCGGGCTAAAGGTTTGCCGGAATGGATCGTCATCTATAAACACGCTTTGCGTAACGCTCTTCTGCCGATCGTGACTATATTTGGTTTATCACTCCCCGACCTCTTTGGCGGAGCTTTCATTATAGAGACGATCTTCGCCTGGCCGGGGATGGGTCGGTTGGGGGTCCAGTGCATCTTCCAGCGCAATTATCCGGTCATTATGGGGATCGTCATGTTCTCCGCCGTGCTGATCGTTTTGGGAAATCTGTTGGCGGATATATGTTACGCGTTGGTCGACCCGAGGATTCGTTATGAATAAAATGACGAATAACCAATTTCGAATGACGAATGTTGGTATTATTATTATCTTAATCATGATAACTGCCGCGATATTTGCTCCGGCACTGGCTCCGTTTGATCCGTCCGAGATCACTGAATCGGAGATCCAGGGGCCGTCACTCCGGCATCTGTTCGGGACTGATGATCTGGGGCGTGATCTGTTAAGCCGGGCGCTCTACGGCGCGCGGATCTCGCTGACCGTTGGCGCGGTTGCCGTCATAATTTCCGTGTTGATCGGGACTTTGCTTGGGGCACTCTCCGGCTATTACGGCAGTTGGCTGGATAGTGTCATTATGCGCGGGGTGGATGTGATGCTGGCGTTCCCCTCGATCTTTCTTATCCTGGCGATCCAGGCGATGTTGACTCCCAATATCTATAATGTGATGATCGTTATCGGGCTGACTTCCTGGATGGGGGTGGCGCGGCTGGTGCGGGGTGAATTCCTCCGGATCAGGGAGTTGCAGTATGTGGAAGCCGCTCGCGCTATCGGCTGTTCTGACTTCCGGATCATCTTCCGCCATATCTTGCCGAACGCCTCCAGCCCGATCATCGTCGCCGCAACGCTGGGGATGGCCGGCGCTGTCCTGACCGAATCGGCCCTCTCTTTTCTTGGCCTCGGCGTCCAACCGCCGATGTCTTCCTGGGGAAATATGTTGATGGATTCGCAGGCGTACATGCGCGATGCTCCGTGGATGGCGATCATTCCGGGGGTCTTAATTTTAATATCAGTCCTAGCACTTTATTTTGTTGGCGAAGGGTTGCGGGAGAAGTTAAATGTTAGAGGTTAAAGGGCTGTCGGTCAGCTATCTGGTCAATGACCAGCCGGTTCGAGCGGTCAAAGAGATGAGCTTTACCGTCACCAAGGGTGAAGCGCTGGGGATCGTCGGCGAATCAGGCTCCGGGAAGTCAACGATCGCGCTGGCGATCATGCGCCTCCTGCCGCCGGCGGCCAGGATCGACGCCGGGGAGATCACCTTTGCCGGCCAGGCGCTCTTGACCCTGCCGGAAAAAGAGATGATCAAGATCCGCGGGGCCGGGATATCGATGATCTTCCAGGATCCCTTCACTTCGCTTAATCCGCTCTTCACGGTCGGTGATCAGATCGCGGAAACCATCGAATTGCATCAAGGGTTAAAAAGGAAAGAAGCCTGGGCCAAGACGATTGCCTTACTTGATCTGGTGAAGATCAACGATCCGGCGGCCAGGGCGAGGGACTATCCCCATCAGTTTTCGGGCGGGATGAAGCAGCGCGTAATGATCGCGCTGGCGCTGGCTTGCCAGCCGGAACTGCTGATCGCGGATGAACCAACTACCGCGCTCGACGTTACCATCCAGGCGGAGATACTGAAGCTGTTAAAAGAGTTGCAAAAAAGCTTGAACCTATCCATAATTTACATAACTCATAATTTTGGGATCATTAAAGCGGTTTGTCAGAAAGCGTTAGTGGTTTATCAGGGGGAGGTGGTGGAGGCGGGGAGCGTGGCCGATCTTCTGGCGGCGCCCCGGTCCGCTTATACTGCCAGGCTGTTAGGCGCCTTGAAAGTCTTGAACGGAAGGGGTGAATAATAATGAAATTAACGGAACGTTTGCCGAACTGGATCAATGGCCTTGCTCTAGTTCTTTTAGCGGCGATCACGATCTTGCTGGTCATCATCATTTTCCGGATCTAAGCTGATGGCGTTGATCAAAGCGAACAATCTAACCAGGGCCTTCGGTTCGGTCCGGGCGGTTGGCGGCGTTACTTTTACTATCGAGTACAGCGAAACTTTGGGCTTGGTCGGAGAATCCGGATCGGGGAAATCAACCCTGGCTCGTTTACTGCTCCGTCTGATCGAACCGAGTTCCGGCGAGGTCAATTACTACGGAATTGAGAATGTCCGCCGCGATTGCCAGATCGTCTTCCAGGACCCGCAGACCTCGCTCAATCCCCGGATCAGGATAGGGGAAGCGATCGGTGAGCCGATCTTGATCCATCAGCTTCTCCCCAAGGCCAAGATTAACGGGCGAGTGGCTGAACTGCTCGAATTAGTGAGGTTGCCGGCCGCCTATGCCAGGCGCTGGCCGCATGAACTTTCCGGCGGGGAGAGGCAGAGGGTGGGGATCGCCCGGGCGCTTGCTTCCGCCCCGAAATTCCTGGTCCTCGATGAGCCGGTCTCGGCGCTGGATGTCTCGATCCAGGTTGATATTCTGAAGCTTTTAAAAGAGGTTAAAACTCGGCTGAACCTGACTTATCTCTTTATCGCTCACGACCTTAATGTTATCGGCTACATGAGCGACAGGATAGCGGTCATGAAAGAAGGAAAACTGGTGGAACTGGGTACCAGGGACCAGGTACTAGGCAGTCCACAAGACCCTTACACGCAGAAACTTTTAGCTTCGACCTTGAAGGTTTGAGGCAGCCCTCACCTAATGGCGTTCCCCTCATCTAACTTAGTTGAGGCTTGTGACCTTCTCCCTGTGGGAGAAGGGTTTTCCTCACCTCAGCTTTACCAAAACAAAGACCCCTCTCCCTGAGGGAGAGGGGTCTAAGCTTGAACGAAGCTAGGGTGAGGGGAGCTCTACTTCTTCGGATTAAATCCCGCCAGCCCGATATATTTTGCCTTATTACCTAATTCCTCTTCGATCCGGAGCAACTGGTTGTATTTACAGACTCTCTCCGAGCGGGCGGGAGCCCCGGTCTTGATCTGGCCAGAGTTGGTGGCGACCGCTAGGTCGGCGATCGTTGAGTCCTCGGTCTCGCCGGAGCGGTGTGAGGTCATATATGTATAACCGGCCGCCTTAGCGACTTCCATGGTGTAGAGAGTTTCCGACAGCGTCCCGATCTGGTTAAGCTTGATCAGGATCGAGTTGCCGCACTTTTGTTTGATCCCTTTTTTCAGGAAGTCCGGGTTGGTGACGAAGAGGTCGTCGCCGACCAGTTGGATCTTCTTCCCTAAGCGCTCGGTCAATATCTTCCAGCCGTCCCAATCCTTTTCCGATAAACCGTCTTCGATGGAAATGAGCGGGTATTTTTTGACCCATTCCTCGTACATGGCGACCATTTCTTCGGGAGAGAGCGCTTTCCCTTCACTCTTGAGCTGGTACTTGCCGTCTTTGAAGAACTCGCTGGCGGCAGGGTCGAGTGCCAGGAAAACTTCCTTGCCCGGAGTATAGCCGGCTTTAGTGATCGCTTCCATGATGATCTCGATCGCCTCTTCATTTTTGGTCAGTTTGGGCGCGAAACCGCCTTCATCGCCGACTGCCGTGGAATATCCTTTATCTTTAAGGACTTTTTTCAAGGTCTGATAGACTTCCGCTCCGACGCGCAATGCTTCGGAGAAGGAGGGGACCCCGGCTGGGGAGATCATGAATTCCTGGAGTTCGTAGTTCCAGCCGGCGTGGGCGCCGCCGTTCATCACGTTCATGTTGGGGACGGGGAGGGTAACCGCTTTTTCGCCGCCGATATATTTGAATAAGGAGAGGCCGTAGGAGATCGAAGCCGCCCGGGCGACCGCCAGGGAGACGCCGAGCAGGGCGTTAGCGCCGAGGTTGCTCTTGAACTCTGTCCCGTCAAGGTCGAGCATCAGGTTGTCGATCTTTAACTGCTGATGAGCGGGCAGGCCGACGACTTTTGGGGCGATGATCTCATTGACGTTCTTGACCGCGGTGTAAACACCCTTGCCGCCATAGCGCTTGTCATCTTTGTCGCGCAGTTCCAGGGCTTCGTGTTCGCCGGTCGAAGCGCCGGAGGGGACAGCGGCGCGGCCCACGGTCCCGTCTTTCAGGGTGACGTCAACCTCAACCGTCGGGTTCCCCCGGGAGTCGATGATCTGCCGGGCGTGGACTTGCTCGATCCGCGCTCCGGTCTTGGCCCTCTCACCGACAAAAAAATATTCCTCAGACAATCTAACCATGTTATTACCCCTTTCAAAGAAAAAAGCGGGAGACGAGGTTCGAACTCGCGACCCCGACCTTGGCAAGGTCGTGCTCTACCAACTGAGCTACTCCCGCATAGTAATTATTTTAACATAGGGGGGAGAAAAATTCAAAATTTACCAGACCTTAACACGCTGGGCGGCTGGTTTATACATGGCCTCACCAGAGATGAGGTTGAACGCCTGATAAAACTCCGGCAGGTTGCTAAGCGGGCCGTTGACCCGATATTGAGCGGGGGAGTGGGGGTCAACCTTGATCAGGAGCTTGGCCCGTTCCGGGCGGGTGTTGTTCCGCCAGACCCTGGCGTAAGAAAGAAAGAAACGGGGTTGAGGCTTTTTCCCGGCCGGGAGAGAGCCGAGTGCTTCATAGGCGAGGCTTAAGCCGCCAAGGTCGGCAAGATTTTCCCCGAGGGTCAGTTTGCCGTTAAGCGGCAGGCCGGGAAAGGGGGTGTAGGCGCCAAACTGGGCGACCACTCCTTTGGTTTTGGCTTTAAAGTTGGCTTCATCTTTTTTACTCCACCAATCCTTGAGGTTTCCTTTGGCGTCAAATTTCCTTCCCTGGTCGTCGAAACCATGGGTCATCTCGTGGGCCATGATGGTGCCGATCGAACCATAATTGATGGCGTCATCGGCCGCCGCATCGAAGAACGGGGGTTGGAGGATCCCGGCCGGGAAGATCATTTCGTTGCGTTGCGGCATATAGCCGGCGTTGACGATCTGGGCCGGCATCTGCCACTCCTGCCGGTCGACCGGTTTACCAACCTTATTCAGTTCATAGTGGAAGTCAAAATAATTGCCGCGAAAGATATTGGCCAGATACGAGTTGCGTTCTATCTTCAACTTCGAATAGTCGCGCCATTTGTCCGGATAGCCGATCTTAAAGGTCATCGCTGCCAGCTTCTGCTGGGCGGCCTGTTTTGTCCGCGGGCTCATCCAATCAAGCCCCTTGATCCGCCGGGCAAACGTTCGGCGGATGCTCTCGATCATCTGGCTGGCGCGTTTTTTGGAGTGGGGAGAGAAGCGCTTTTGGACGAAGAGACGGCCGACCGGATGGTCAAGATAAGCGTTGACCGTACCGACGACCCGTTTCCAGCGGGGGCGGAGGACCTGGTTGCCGTTCATCGTCTTGGCGTAAAAAGCGAATTCTTCATTGACAAAAGCCGAGCTTAAATACTCGGCATTATCATTGACCAAGGTGAAGGCCAGATAAACTTTCCATTCCGCCAGGGGGATCTTGACCAGCAGTTTATTTAGCCCGGCCAAGAACTCCGGCTGGCCGACGTTGATTTTCCCCGGTTTGGTCAGCCCGATCGCCCGGAAATAGAGCGGCCAGGCGAAGTTGGGGGCAAGTTTGGCCAGCGCGGCCAGGGATTGCGGATGATAGTTCTGCCGGGGATCGCGCAAGGCGACCTTGGTCCTCGATATTTTAGCGAGGGCTGTCTCGATCTTGAGGACCGTCCGGGCTGACGCGGCGGAGGTTCGCTCGTCTTCCCCCATCAGCTTGAATATCCTGGCGACAAAAAGTTGGTATTTGGTCCGGATCTCCCTGGAGTAAAGGTCGTTTTTCAGGTAATAATCACGGTCCGGCAGGTTCAAGCCCCCCTGGTCTAGGTGAACGATCTGCCGATCGCTCCGAGCGAGATCGGGGGCGACGCCGAAAGAGAAGAGGGGGTCGGAAGTTGTTTGCTGCATATGGGCGAGTTCCAAAGCTAACCCGGTCAGATCTCTGATCGCTTCGATCCTGGCCAGTTCGGGTTGAAGCGGTTGCAGCCCGGCCGCTTCGATCTTCTGTTCATCCATCCCGCCGGCATAGAAGTCGCCGACCATTTTTTCGCGGCTATCACGCGGCCGTTTAGCCGCCCGCTCCATTATTTCCCGCAGGACCTTGAGGTTTTCCTCGCCGAGGATGACGAAACTCCCCCAACTGCTGTATTCCGCCGGGATTGGATTGTTTTTCTGCCAATGGCCAACGGCATAGCGGTAGAAATCGTCCCCCGGGCGGACGGTAGTATCGAGGTCGGTCAGGTTATCTTTTTTCTGGCTCATGTTGGAGCATCCGCTGAGCAAGGCTACGGTCAGGACCACGGTGGCACAGATCAGCGCTTGTCTCATCCCAGGGATTATAGCACGCGGCGGGCGCGGCATAAATTAGGTGTCCGCCGAAGGCGGATCCGCCTTTGGCGGAAAATTTAAAAAAACAGTGAAATTATTCATATGTCGGCCCGATAAACAAATGGTAACAGGAAGACGATAAAGGAGGACGACAATATTATGATGAAAGAATTCCGCTGTAAATTCTGCCACCGGCTGCTGGCCAAGGTGGAGGAGGGGTCGAAAGTCGAGATCAAGTGTCCCAAGTGCAAGACGATGAACCTCTATGATGACGAGACGGTCATTGTCTATGAAGTGCCCGAGAACAACGTCACCAAAAAGATCTTGGAACGCGGCGTCATTAAGTACGATTTCCTGCAGAATTAAGTAGTTTCCGATAAACTGAAAAGCCCGGCTTTAACTGCCGGGCTTTTTTTTGTATAATAGACCAGTGAAAACAACACCGGTTTATCTTTGCATTCTGGATGGCTTCGCGGTCGGAGAGCAGGGGCCGAAGAACGCCATTTACGACGCGATCGACCAGGGAAAGGCGCCGTTCATTGCCGACTTGTTCAAAAATCACCCTTACGCCAAACTGGAATGTTCCGGCCTGGCGGTCGGCTTGCCGGCCGGGACGATGGGGAACTCCGAGGTCAACCACCTGAACATGGGAGCGGGGCGGATCGTCTACCAGTCGATCGAACGGATCAATGTGGCGATCGATGACGGGAGTTTCTTCCGCAACGATGCCCTGACGGCGGCGGTCACCCGTTGTCAACAGAATAATTCAACCCTCCATCTCATGGGGCTCCTGCAAGGACATGGCGGAACTGTCCACGCCAGCATTCGCCATCTTTTCGCCTTGCTCGAGTTGGCTAAAAAGAACGGTTTGACCGACATCGCTATTCATCTCTTTACTGACGGCCGTGACACTAATCCGAAGGCGGCGGGAGAAATATATTTGCCGATGCTGGAAGAAGCGATCAGGGACCAGGGACCAGGGACCAGGGTCGCAACAGTGATGGGGCGGGAGATCGCGATGGATCGGGATACGTCCTGGGATAAGACGCTAATAGGCATGAGGTGCTTGGTACTAGGGACGGGGGAATTTAAAGCCGCCACTGCCCGTGAAGCGATCGATAATTCTTATGCTCGCGGGCAAACTGATGAATTTATCAGGCCGACGGTTATCGGTGATTATCAGGGGATGAGGCCGAACGATTCGGTCATTTACTGGAACTACCGGCAGGACCGGACGATCCAGCTGACGGCCGCCTTCTGCGAAACGGACAAGAAATATTTTAATTACAAAAAAGGGACGAAGCCGATCGACGACAATAGCTACAACGAGATTCAGGGGTTGCGGGCCAAGGTTGCCGGGCTCCTGTTCGTGGCGATGACCGAGTATTATCACGGCTTGAACGCCCTGACCGCCTTCCCCGAGAAGGAGGTCCCGGATACGGTTGGCCAGATCGTATCCGAAGCCGGCTTAAAACAATTGCGTCTGGCCGGTCCGGAGAAGTTCGCTCATGTCACCGGCTGGTTCTCCGGCCGGAGGGCGGACCCTTTCCCGGGAGAAGACCGCCATCTGGCCCAGGATATGACCTTGAAGGAGCGGACCGAAGAGGGGAAGCATTACGACTGGGTGCCGGAGATGACCGCCTTTCTGGAGACCGACTACGCGCTGGGGGCGATCGACCGGGGCGAGTATTCGCTGGTCGTCCATAATTTCCAGAATGGCGATATGGTCGGCCATACCGGCAACCTGGCGGCCGCGACCGAAGCGATCGGCGACATCTCCGCCTGTTTAGAAAAATTAGTCCCCGCCTGGACGGCCAAGGGCGGGGTCTTTATCATCACCGCCGACCATGGGAATGCCGACGAGATGAAGCTGGAAAATAAGGGCCAGGAAGTCGCCAGCACCCAGCATTCTCTCAATCCGGTCCCGTTCTGGGTCCTCGGCAAAGAGGTTAAATTGAATGAGTCCGGCATCATCCCTGATGTCGGTGTGACCGTGCTCGATTTGATGGGCCTGCCGATCCCCAAAGCGATGACGGCGAAAAGCCTGCTTAAATAACCCTGAAATTTTGTCTGGTTTTAAATGACAATCTTGCATGACAAGAGTAGCTCCGGTTGGTCCACTAATAATAACTAAATATTATCCGACCAAAACCGATGGCAATAGAATTGAAACATTGATCCGCTTAGTTGGTTGTTCTCCGCGGCTTGTTGTTACCGGGACAAATCAAAGCAATTTTAACGCTAATACACAGATCGGCAAAACAAGCCTGTTTAAAAACCCGGCATGGCAGAGCTATTTGAAAAAAAACGAATTGTGTTGTTACCATCATAATTCACATCACGGATGTATGATTGATGCGGACTTAAGCCGGGCGCCAGTCGCTGATATTTATGTGCTTGATGAGATCCATTCTTTTTTGCCGGGGCTGATTGGCTTGCTTGATCAGAACTTATTAGCGGGATACGGCGACGATCGGAGCGATGGTGAGGTGTTAATGGATTTTTGGGAGGCCGTTTCAAGATTGTCAGAGGCCCAACGCAAATTAATATTCATTACGGCGCTTCATCCGCAAAGTCTCATGATTAGAAATTATTTAGAAAGCCCCTCGATCATAAGATTTTTTGAACAATATAGATCAAGTGGAGGTTTTAGAATGCTGGAAGCGGTGTTTCAATCACCAATCCTGGAATTACCCGAAAGAAAACAGTGTTTATAAGATAGACAGCGCCCGCTTTACGCCCGCTTCGACCGCTACCTGCAGGCCTTTGGGGTAGGATCTCCGCCTTATCTTTATATAAAGATTTATAAATGAATGAAATATATTTTTAATGATATCGATATATGTCAGGCAATGAAAAACAGGATAAAACTATTATGAAAGTCATTTTAACAAGCGCTGGTTACTACCGCATCGGGGCACATTGGCTCAATCATCATTTTAACCCAGAAAAGCGTCTAGGATTAAAAACGATTGAGGATTCGTTAAGACAGGCAGGATTCAATAATGTGCTTCATTTTCCTGGGGACCCTGCCGTTGGTCTGGATCTCTGGCGCGATAGGGCAGTAATCATCGAAGAGCTGAAAAGAACGGTGGCGGGTGAAAACGACGCGGTTTTCGGCCTGTCGACCACTTCGGAAGAGTATTTTAAATTTACAGCTTTAGCTGAATTGATACGGCAAGAATTTCCGCAAGCAAGAATAGTAGCGGGAGGGCCGCATTTTAAAAGAGAGAAACTTGAGGGTTACCGCGATTCGGTTGAAACCGCTTTGGTCTCAAAATTGGCGGATTCGGTAGTGGTTGGTCACGCTCAGCCGTTTATTGATTTAGTTATTAATCAACATGGTCAAAAGGATCTGATAGCCAGTCCCGGGCTTTATTATTTAGGCTCTGCCGGCGAAGAGGTTAAGGGGCATGGTTACGGTAAATTCCCACAATTACGAACAGTCCCCTATACATATACCGAAGGATCGAGACTGATTGGAACGATCTTTGATGACTCATGTGAAAACAGATGCGGTTTTTGCGCGATTCCTTTAAGCCGTTCCCCGTTATTTGCAGCCGGAACAGTGATTGACAGCCTCCGGCCGGTTTTTGCTAATCTTGCTCCAGGTCAATTGTCACTATATGATTCCAACCCATTTGAAACAAGAAGATTTGATTATTATCGTGAGGTATTTGAAGGCTTATATGACAGAGAACGACCAGTTTTTAAAATAACGTTTCTTGACCCATCCTTGATAGTTTCGGATGATTATCGGAACAAATTGGGGCCCTTTTTGTTGCGGCACGCCTTTTTTAAATTTTTCATCGGGCGCGATGTGGTGACGGAACAAAGCGCTCGGGTCGCCGGCAGTAACTTGCGAGGGAAGGTTAAAAGCCAGAAACAACTTGATGACGAGAAAGAGGCTCTGGCGAAGTTTATTCGGGCTTTAAAAACAGTGCATACCCGGGCTCCGGACATTCCGCCGCATAAACTATTTTTATCTTATATAATAACTCCTTTTGAAGACAGGGAGTCAGCTCGAGCCATCGCTGATGACATGGAAACTTTTTTGGGATTATCGGAAGAAGGGGTAAAGGTTTCAGTGAGAATATTTCCTCTTATGCCGTACCCGGGAACGAGAGTGCGAAGAGAATTAGTAAAATGGATCGAGCCTGAAGATTATTCGTTTTCTTCATATGGATTAGCTCCGGGCGATCCTTGGAAAGAAGAAATTGGCCTTTCACATGAATTAATGAGCAGTCTTTCAGGAAGTTATGGGAAATCATGGGAAAACCAAAGCTTTCTTCCTTTTTTTAGAAGTATTATTGATAAGGTATTCGCGGGCTAAACTGACTTAAGAGATTCAATTAAAAATATGCAGCGCCCGCTTTAGGACCGCTTCGGCCGCTTCCTGCAGACCTTCGGGGTAGGAGGGGTGGGACTGGAAAGTTTCTGCGATCTGTTCAATCGATAAATTGTTCTTTATCGCCAGGGCAGCCGTGCCGATGAGTGACGTGGCCTCCGGTCCGATGATATGAACGCCTAAAATCTTGCCTTTTTCATCACAAACAAATTTGACGAATCCTTCGATCTCACCCATGGCTTGCGAGATTCCCAGCGCGCCAAAGGGGAACTTGCCGATACTGACATTAATGCCTTTCTCGCGCGCCGCTTTTTCGGTCAGCCCGACGGCACCGATCTCCGGATTGGTATAAATGCCGATCGGAATACAATCGTAATTGAACGTTCTATTCCCGCCCAGCGCGTTTTCCGCCGCCACGACGCCCTGTTCATACGCGACATGCGCCAGCATGGTTTGGCTGCAAACGTCGCCGACCGCGTAGACGCCTTTGACACTTGTTTCCATCTTTTCGCTGACCCAAACGCTTCGCTTGCTCATTTTCAGGCCCAAAGTTTCGAGCCCCATAATATTTGGTGTGCGGCCGACGCAGATCAGTGTCTTGCCTTTGGCTTGGGCCGGGTCGAAGCGGGTGCCGGTCAAAACCTTGACTTTCTTTCGGTTTAAGATCCTTTTGACCAAAGCGACGACTTCTTCATCGATACCGGTCAATATTTCCGGCAGGGCTTCATAAATAGTGACCTCGGAACCCAGTGTACTGTAGATTGCCGCGAAGTGAATGCCGATCACTCCGCCGCCGACGATCGTAATCTTAGCCGGTGCTTCTTTCAGCTCAAGCGCATCGTCGCTGCAGAGGTAGCGGTCTTTATCAAAGCTCAACCCGGGCAGACAGCTGGGGACAGACCCGGTAGCAATAATTAACTTACTACTAACAACTGACAATTTACTACCGTTATTTAATGTGACTTCAATGTTTCCCGGAGCTATGACTTTCCCGTTGCCGTTTATGATCTCGATCTTGTTCTTTTCGATCAAGCCCTGCAGGTTTTTGACGATCTTGGCTACGAGCGTATTCTTTCGCTCGATCACTTTGGCGAGATCGATGGTCGGCTTGCCGGCCGAGATGCCAAAACTTTCCGCTTTCTGGAACTTTTCGAAAAGCGAGGTGCAGGCGATGATGGCTTTGGTGGGAATGCAACCGCGGTTGAGGCAGACGCCACCGAGCTTGTCCTTCTCGATCAGGGCGACTTTCGCTCCCAGCTGCGCGGCCCGGATCGCCGCGGCGTAACCACCCGGCCCGCCGCCTAAGACAACGACATCATACTTATTTGACATAGCTCTCCTCATAATAGGGGCGGACCCGGAAACTCGCCCCCAGCTCTTTAGCGACCTTGCGACACGCTTCCTTATCCACTCCGGGGAGGTCGACGATTGTCGCTTCGACCACGGGAATGAAACTCTTGGCCGTTCGGATAAAATCGAGGACGGCGGCATAGGTTTGCTCGCCGAACATCGGCCGGCAAAGTTTATTGTATTTTTCAGCGTTTTCCGCGTTCAGGCTGATGGAAATGAAATCGATCAATCCTTTCAATTCCGGCAAAATGTTCCGCCCCCAGAAGAGGTTGGCGGTTCCATTCGTATCCAGCCTGATAATAGGTGATGCGGCGTTTTTGAGGTTGGATAATTGGGATTTGTCTTTTGTTTGGATGTTTGAGGTTTGAAGTTTGGATTTAAATTCGGCGGTAACCGTCTTAATGATGTCCAGCCGAATTGTCGGTTCACCATATCCACAAAAGACTATTTGTTCGTATTTAGCCGGATCGCCGATCGCGGCCATGATCTCATCAACAGTTGGTTCTTTATTCAACCAGAGGTCATATTGCTGGTTGAATTGCCGGCCTTTATTCCGGATACAGAACGGGCATTCGTTCGTGCAGCGGTTGGTAATATTTAAATACAGGGAATCCCCTATTTGGTAGGCGATATCGCTCATGTTTTAATTATAACATAGCTGAAATTTTCCGGCCTAGCTGGCGAAAGATAATCATGAAAACACTATTGGAGACCTTAAGATCGAGATATTTTCAGCTTCAGCGAATTGAAAAAAGAGTTACTGCTGAACCAAAATATTGGACCGCGGTCGGGAATCTTATCCGGCGGACCGCCGCTCCGATTACCGATAGCTCACGCGCCAATCTTGAAACCCTGGCTAGTTTGCATCCCCAGGCGACCGAAAAGGCGATCGAAGTTTTACACCAGCGTGGCGGGCGGATAGAAAAGATCATCGTACCGTCTGGGTTAGCCGGGACCGCTTTGGCTTTTTCGGTTAACGAGAAGGGGGTGGCTCGTTTAGGGAACGGCGCGGCCCGCGCCAAAAATGGCGCCGCAAAAGCGACCCCTTACGAACCTCAGCCAATGGCGGAATTAATAACATCCTTTGATAAAGAGAAAAAAGCGTTTGCCCGCGACCCGGAATACGCCGCTTTGTTCCTTTATAAAACGATCCTGCGGGTCAGAGTAGAACTGTATAAGGCTGGAGAAGAGCGCTCCGCCAGAAAGAAACAGGGCCTGCCGCTCGCGGCCGACCCTTTTCAGGAGGTCTGTACAGTCCTCTCATCTTTTCTAGGTAATTTCCCTTTCAGCGTCGAGCGGGACAAGGAAAGCCTGCAAAAAGCGGTCGATTGTTTGCAGGGCAAAGGGAACAATGTTGCGGCCGACACCGGCCTGCAGTATTTAACCGGCCGTTTGGTCAAGCGACTCGATGAACTAATGGTCAGGCGCTTGCGCTACACCCGCCCGGCCCAAAACTGGAAGATCTCGCTGATCGAAACTGGTGAACACAAAGGAGATTGGATCGTCAACCAGGTTGGCTATCGGCTGACTCCGAGCGGTCTTTTACGCCGGGAATCGATCCCGCACCGGGTCTCGACCGCTAAATTATTGAGCATGATCGGCAAGGAACAGAAGAAGATCACCCAGGAATTAGATGACAATAAAGTTTATCTGGAACAGATCAAAGCGATCGCGGCCGATCCGCTCGGTCAATGGCCGGAATTGCTGGAGTTGCATGAGCGCTTCACTTCGTTCTTTGCCTGGCATAAAGATAAAGCCTGCGTTGAGCTGGAAGCGGCGCTGCACGTTACGCTGGTCGGCTCCGATCAGGCGGTCCGGTTGGCGCAAAGCCTGCTGGGGGTCGCGGAGGATTCGCTCAATTTGCGCCAGGAGGTCTTAGCGGTGCAGGCCAAACGGATCGGGGAGCTTAAGCGGGAAGCGGAAAAAAAGATAATCGATCATTTAATGGCTTTTGCCGTTTCGATCGTTGAAAACTTAGCCGATCCAAGATCATTGACCAGCTCGCGCTGGCTTGGTTGGATCGAAAGCCGGCTTGACGATTTTCTTAAGACATTTCTGCGGGATGAGATGCGTGATCCGTGGCTGATAAGGTGTAAGGGCCGGGTCGACGGACTGCAAAAAGCGTTGCCCAAATTATACGATCCGACGCTGACCCGCGAAGAGAAAGTGGCGAAATTAAGGAAAGGGGCTTCCTATATCTTACAGCTAGGCTTCTTTTTCGAAACCCGGAACGAGCCTGTTACTAACGTCCCCGCCTGGCAGAGATATATTCATCGGTATAAAAAACTGTTGGACAAATTAGACCAACTCTAAACTATTTGAGCGCTTCCTTGAGCAGCTGATTGGCTAAGGCCGGGTTGGCCCGGCCTTTTGATAACTTCATCACTTGACCGACCAGGAACATCATCACTGTTTCTTTGCCCGACTTAAACTGTTCAACTTGCTTTGGATTGTTGTCGATCACTTCCTGAACGATCTTTTTGAGTTCATCCTCATTGCTGATCTGCGTCAAGCCCGATTTGGCGATCACGTCTTTGACCTGCTGGCCGGTCTTTAAGACTTCGCTCAACACAGTTTTGGCTATCTTGTTACTTAGCGTGCCGGCCTCGATCAATTGGAGCAATTCGGCTAGTTGCGCCGGGACAAACTTCAGGGCGGAGATCTTTAATTTGTTCTCATTAAGATAACCGTTCAGGTCACCGACCAACCAGTTGGCAATGATCGCCGGTTTATCGTAGAGCTTGGCCGTCGCGTCGAGGAAATCAGCCATCGGTTTGTCGGCCAGGAGGATCGCCGCTATTTCAGCTGGTAGCTTGAACTCCGAGGTGAAGCGGAACTGCCGCTGCCAGGGGAGTTCGCCGATAGTTTGCCGGATCGCCTCGACCCATTCGGCTGCCGGTTCGATCGGGACCAGGTCCGGTTCAGGGAAGTAGCGGTAATCGTGGGCGAATTCTTTGTTCCTCATCCCGGTGGTCGTTTCGGTCACGTCGTCAAAGAACCTGGTCTCCTGGACGATCTTGCCGCCTTCCTCGAGGATCTCGGCGTGCCTCTTTTCCTCGGCGAGGAGCGCCTTTTCGATCGCCTTATAGGAATTCATGTTCTTGATCTCGCTCTTGGTGCCGAGTTTTTTCTCGCCGACCGGGCGGAGCGAGAGGTTGGCATCGCAGCGGAGCGACCCTTCCTCCATTTTGGCGTCGCAGACCTCAAGATAGCGGAGGATGTTGGCCAGCGTTTGGGTATAGACGGCCGCTTCCCGGGGGGAGCGGAGGTCCGGCTCGGAGACGATCTCCATCAGCGGGGTGCCGGTCCGGTTGTAATCGACCAGCGAAGCTTCGGCCCCCATGATCCGGGCGGCTCCCAGGTGGACGAGCTTGCCGGCATCTTCTTCGAGATGGATGCGGGTGATGCCGATCTTTCTTTTGACCCCGTCAACTTCGATCTCTAAATAGCCGCCGGTCGCCAGGGGGAGTTCGTACTGGGATATTTGCAGGTTCTTCGGCAGGTCGGGATAGAAATAGTGCTTGCGGGCGAAGACATTCCGCGGCTCGATCTTACAGTTCAGGGCGAGGGCGGTCTTGATCGCCAGTTCGACCGCTCGTTTGTTAATGACTGGCAGTACCCCCGGCTGGCCGGTGCAGACCGGGCAGATATTGGTGTTCGGCTGGTCGCCGAAGAGATTAGGGCAGGAGCAGAACATCTTGCTTTTGGTCAAAAGCTGGGCGTGGGTCTCGAGGCCAATCACGGTTTCGAATTTCATGACCCTGATTATAACATTTTTATCAGAAATATAGTGAAATTACCGGCCCGAACTATTGATAAATATGGGCGACAGGTTAAGGAAAAAATAAAGGAGAATATGAACATGAGCGGAGTAAAGGGGACGGGAAAAATTGGAATTATTGTTCAAGTAGAATTGGCGGCGGCCAAGAAAAGGGCAATGAGCCCACAGCGAGAATTAAGACTGGCCGCCGTGGAATCCGGGCACTTGGACCGCGAAACTCTCAAGGGGGTTATCGGTTTTGAAAGTAGAAGGCCGGCATCAGAATGCTCCGAGGAGGTCATTAGAGCGGCTCAAGCCAAATTGCTTATCACAGAAAAACCGGCAGAAGAGACAACGTCAATCCTGGATGAATTAAAGAACGCGATTTCCGGACTGCCGAACCGAACCCTTTTTGAATTAATCGGAGATAGTATGGTTGACAGTGACGTGGCTTTGGCTGCGTTAGAGACTTTGAGGGGAAGGGAGATCGTTGATGAAGACATGCTTATGGAGATGGCGAGTAACAGCCCTAATTCGAGCATCAGGGGGGCAGCGGCAGGATCGTCAGTTACGCCAGTTGACGTTCTTCTGAAACGCGTAAGAGTCGATGCCAGCAGAGAGGTGGCAATAGGAGCATTTGAGAATTTAATTAAAAGAGGGAATGTCGCTAAAAATAAAATTATGGACGCGGCAGCGAAAAGCTGCCATCAAGAATTAAAAGACGAGGCCGCAAGATCTCCGGACACATCAACTGGTTGTCTTTTTGCTTTATTGGATGCCGAAAGAAGTATTGCCAGGAATGCATATGACGTCTTAAACGGCAGGGGGTCTTTTAATTCGGAGTTCGACTTATTAAGGTATGGGGCGGCGAACCGCGGCTATTGGGCAGCCAGAGAAAAAGTCACCGACAAACTTGATCCCCACTCTGTTACTTATTTCAAAATTTTAACAGGTTTGCTGAAGGACGATGACGATGTGGTGGCGGCTGGGGCAATTGGGAAATTAAGAAGCTTGGGAAGAAAATAGATCTATTTTTTCTTAGGTTTAAAGGTTTTGACCGGTTTCTCGATCAGCTGGCGGAGCTCCGCTTCGCTGATGCCGCGCAGGTCAAGCCATTCCTGGGAGACCGGGAGATAGACCTCGGCCGAGTATTTCCCTTTGGTCTCCTTGGCGATGAGGAGCTTCCCTTCACTGAATTCCCAGACATAGAGATATTCCTTGACCTTGGGGAGCGGCATTTCCGCCGCGGTGATCCCCCAGGCGGCCCGCTGCGGCGCTTCCGGATAGAGGGTTGAAAGGAGGAGGCGGTTCAACAGCCGGATCTTTTTCTGCCGGACCGGATCAAGCTTCCAGAAGGGGAGGTTACGGTAGTCGGCCGTCTCCTTGATCAGGGCGGCCAGGAGCGGCGAGGGGACAAAGACCTTGTTCTTCTTTTGGGTCAACTCATAGAAGTTCGGCGTCTGTAACAGTTCGTTCAGCCGGTCAACCGAGTCGAGCGGGGCGCGGAACGGCAGACCGTAGTTGTCCCGGGCGATCAATTCGTTGAGGGCGGCGACCTCGGCCGTTCCCCCGGTGAACTCGCTGGCGTAATATTTCGGCGAAGGGACCGCTTTCAGCCATTTAGCTTCTTCTTTTGTTTTCGGCGTCGCCACCCACCAGGTATCCCGCTGGGGGACAGAGGGATAGAACGCTTCCAGCAACAGGCGGTTCAGGAGGAGGACCTTCTTTTGCTGGTAAGGGGAGAGCTGCTCAAAGGGTCGCCCCCGGTAAGCGGCGGTTTCCTCGACCAGGGCCCTGGCTTGCGGCGAGAGCGGGGCGTTCGGATGTTTCTTTCTGCCCAGTTCGTAAAAATTGGTCACTTTCAGCAATTCATTGAGCCGGGTGACCGAATCGATCGGCGTCTTGAAGGGGAGTCCGTAATTATCGCCCACCACCGCCTGGTTAAGGGCGAGCACTTCGTTGCTCCCCCGGAATTCCTTGGCATAGAATTTGGGTGAGGGGACCTTCTTCAGCCAGTTATTTTCCCGCTCGGCCTGGAGGACCCTGGCCCGTTCTTGCTTGGCCAGGGCTTGCAGGGCCCGCTGTCTGGCCTGTTCTCCCCTTTGCGTTTTCAGCTCGGCCGCCCGGGCCCGTTTTGACGCCTGGACATCCTTCTCGATCTTCTCTTTAGGGACGAAGACCTTGAACTTCTTGATCGCGGTCTTCCTTAAGATCAGGTATTTTTTAATGATGCGCAATCCCTCGTAATTGATCTTGAGGACAAGATATTTTTCTCCCGGCCGGAGATTGACGGCCGCCTTGAAGTTCTGGCCGGAGTCGAAGGAGACCGGTTTGCCGTTGACCGTGATCGAGCGGACGCTGGGTGAGGCCTGGCCGTAGATCTCGCCGGAGACCGGCGGGAATTTCTTGATGTCAGCCTGGCTGGCGGCCAGGGCGGCGCAGGCCGCCAGTCCGGTCAGGGCCAGCCCGAGGATCAGAGCGGTGCTTTTTTTATGTGCCATTCAGTTCCTTGTTCGTAGGCGAACGCGAGGCGGAGGAGCGTCTCTTCGGCGAAAGCCGGGCCGATGATCTGCAAGCCGATCGGCAGGTTGCCGCTGAAGCCGCAGGGGAGAGAAATGGCCGGGAGGCCGGCCAGGTTGACCGGGATGGTGGCGATGTCGGAGAGGTACATGGCGAGCGGGTCGGCTGTCTTTTCGCCGAGCTTGAAGGCGACGGTCGGGGCGGTCGGGGAAATAAGCGCGTCGCAGCCGCTGAACGCCCGATCGAAATCCTGCTTGATCAGCGTCCGGACCTTAAGTGCTTTCAAATAGTAAGCGTCGTAGTAGCCGGCGGAGAGGGCGTAAGTGCCGAGCATGATCCGGCGCTTCACTTCGGGGCCAAAACCTTCCCGGCGGGTGTTGTAATACATTGAGATCAGGTCTTTGGCCTCTTTGGACCTCTGGCCATATTTAACCCCGTCATAGCGGGCGAGGTTCGAGCTCGCTTCAGCCGGGGCGATCAGATAATAGGTGGCGACCGCGTGTTCGAAAGAGGGGAGCGAGACCTCGCTGATCTCCGCCCCAAGGTTGGACAATTTGTCGGCGGCCGCTTTGACCGCCGCTTTGACTTCGGGGGCGATCCCAGCCCCCATTAATTCCTTGATCAGGCCGACCCGGCGGCGCTTGATATCGGTCTGAAGTGCCCCGAGGTAATCGGGGACCGGTTGGTTGACCGAGGTCGAGTCTTTCGGATCATGGCCGGCGATCGCGTTCAGCAGCAAAGCCGAGTCGGCGACATCTTTAGTCAGCGGGCCGATCTGGTCGAGCGATGAGGCGAAAGCGACCAGCCCATAGCGGGAGACCAGGCCGTAGGTCGGTTTTAGCCCGACCACGCCGCAGAAAGCGGCCGGTTGCCGGATCGAGCCGCCGGTGTCCGAACCGGTCGCCAGGATCGCTTCATGCGCGGCGACCGCCGCGGCCGAACCGCCGGACGAGCCGCCGGGGACGGTGCCGGTATCCCACGGATTATGAGTGGGATGGAAAGCGGAGTTCTCGGTCGAGGAGCCCATGGCGAACTCGTCCATGTTCGTTTTGCCGACGATGACCGCGCCGGCCGCCTTCAGTTTGGCTACGACTGTGCCGTCATACGGCGGGAGGTAGTTACTAAGTATCTTGGAGCCGCAGGTCGTGGTGACCCCGCGAGTGCACATGTTGTCTTTGACGGCGATCGGGATACCGGTTAGCGGGGTAACCCCCTGGCCGCTCTTCAACCTTTCATCGGCGGCGTAAGCCTGGGCCAGCGCGGCCTCTTGGTCCCAGCTGACGAACGCCTTGATCCGCGGTTCGACCTGTTCGATCCTGGCCAGGACCAGGCCGGTCAATTCAACGGAGCTTATCTTCCGTTCGGAGAGGACATTACAAAGTTCGTGGGCTGTTTTTGTGTACATGGCTTATGTTGGAAAATGTAGGGACAGGGCTTGTCCCTGTCCGTTTATTTCGGACAACCACAAGGGTTGTCCCTACATTTATTCCAGTATTTTAGGTACCTTGAACATATGTTCCTCTTCCTCAGGCGCATTTGCCAGAATATCATCGACATTTTCGCAAGGGATAGCTTCATCTTCGCGGAAGATGTTCTTCATCGGGATGGCGTGGGCGGTCGGCGGCAGGTCGCCAGTCTCAAGCTTTTGCAAGCTGGCGGCAAAGTCGAGGATGGCGGAGAGCTGTTGGGAAAAGAGCGCTTTTTCTTCTTCGGTTAAACCGAGCCGGGCGAGCCGGGCGACATGCTCCACATCGATCTTCATGGAGCCATTATAACCCCTCGATATTCTCGGGGCAAGCGCTACAACTTGAGACTGGCAACGGGGGCTAGGGAAAATGACGAATGACTAATGTCTAATGACGAATTAATGAATTTGTAATAACCGGCGCAGGCGATCATGGCGGCGTTGTCGGTGCAGTACTCGAACGGTAGGATGATGACGTTGAGTCCGGCTGCTTTGCCTTTGGTCATTAGCTCCTGGCGGAGCTGGGAGTTAGCCGAGACCCCGCCGGCGATTGTAACCGTCCGGCAACCGTGGTCAAGCGCGGCCCGGACTGTCTTCTCGACTAGGACGTCGACGACGGCTTGCTGGAACGACGCTGCGACATCTTCGACCCTGGTACCTGGTACCTGGTACCTGGTACCAAAGTTGACTACAGCAGTCTTGATCCCGCTAAACGAGAAGTCGTACCCATCATTTAGCATAGGGCGGGTAAAGTTAATTGCCTTGGGGTTTCCTTCTTTAGCTAATTTATCGATGATTGGGCCGCCGGGGTAACCGAGTTTGAGAAAACGGGCGACCTTGTCGAAAGCTTCCCCCGCGGCGTCATCGCGAGTCCGCCCAATGGTTTCGTACTGCCCGTGACCATTCACTTTTATTATCATGGTGTGGCCGCCGGAGACCAGAAGACAAATGAATGGAAAGTTTGGAATTTCTGATTTTGGATTTATAATTTGTTTTGAAGTTTGAGGTTTGAAGTTGGAAGTTAAGAAGTTAGCGTAGATGTGACCCTCAAGGTGGTTCACTCCGATCAGTGGTTTGCCAAGTGACCAGGCGATCGCTTTGGCGGCGGAGAGGCCGACGATCAGCGAACCGATCAGGCCGGGGCCGTAAGTGACGGCGACGGCGTCGATCTCCTTAAAGCCGACACCGGCGATTGAAATCGCCTCCTGGATGACCGGCGTTATGACCTCGATATGTTTCCGGGCGGCGACCTCCGGCACGATCCCGCCGTATTTCCGGTGGAAATCGATCTGGGAGGAGATGACGCTCGAGAGGACGGCCTGGCCGTCACGGACCACGGCCGCCGCGGTTTCGTCGCAGGAGGTTTCGATGGCGAGGATAAGCATATTTAAAAAGCGAGAAAAGCTTTTACTTGAACAACAATCTTATCAACAAAATCAATATATTCCTCGCATTCCTTTTTGGTGACTTCAATGCCGCCGGAATACATATCAATGTTTCGCTTTGAACGCATGGCGTTCCCAACGTCAGCGATCGAATCATCTTTTAATAATTCAGCCATTGCTTCAATGATCTTGATGTGATGTCCGGGCGCGCTTTTTATTTTGATCTGTTGTTGGCTCAATAAAGTGAGGCCGGTTTTTAATAGGGCGGAGTAAGCGTAATTAAATTTTACATCTAAAATATTGTCTTTTTTAGCGATATTCAAGTCTTTAATGGCATTGCCAAGGTTTTTCTCGATCTGCGCCTTGGGGAAATCATGCTGGCTGAAATATTTGTTATCAAATTTCATTTTTGATCTCAATATATTTGTTTTTTAAAATGTTTTGAAGGAAAGGGTCTTGGTTTGCCCTGCGTTTCCTGAACTCCCCGGCGCTCATATTCACGGCATTTATTTCACGGCCAATTTTTTTCTGGAGGCGTGAAATCTTTCTTTGCAGCAGAACAACCCCGTGGTTGCCGATAACCAGAAGATCAATGTCGCTGTGAGCGTCCATTTTATCCCTCGCATATGAGCCGTAAATATAGGCTTTCTCGGCGCCGGCCGTTCCTTTAAGAACGTCTTTAAGTTCTTTTTCAAAGCCGACTGTTTTGAGCACAATGTTTTTGTACTCCTTGTATAAGGGGAACTTTCGGTTAATGGCGTAAAGCTTCAGATTGCCGCGCGACCAGCTGATCAAAAGACCATCATTTTCCAGCTCTTTGATCTTTTTTACCAGGTTCCTTTTGTCAAGGGAAAGCTGCCTGGCCAGCTCATTGATATAAAGGCTTTCCTGCGGGTTCAGGAAAAAATAGTTCAATACTTGCTGTGTTATTTCTGATTTCAGGGAGATCATATTGTTTGGCCTTACACCGATAAGTGTAATATATTACACCGGAGAAGTCAATTAATCGCTTGGGGGAAGCAAACCACCGGCACGATCCCGCCGTATTTTTTGTGGAATTCGACCTGGGAAGAGATGACGTTCGACAAAACTTCGCTCCCGTCTTTTACTACAGAAGCGGAGGTCTCGTCGCATGATGTTTCGATGGCTAGGACATTTATTTAACTGCAATGACATGGCGAACAGCGGCTTGGCAATCCCCTTGAAATCCCCGGTTATTTTCAGCGAAGTCATAGTGATATGACAATCATTGCTCCTAAAGATCATTCACGGTTGACCAGTCCGTATTATTTAACGGGCAAAAGCCTGTTCGCGAACCAGGGTGGACGGGAAGTCTTCGTAAAAAAGATCACCACCACCGCCGCCTGGAAGCCGCGGCTGGGACCGGTCATTATGGCCCCAGGGATCGCCTGTAACGGCAATCTTTTCCGTTTAAGAACGGATAACGGCCAGATCCTGACTTTTGATCATGCCAGGTCTTTTGCTAATTTGTTGGCCAGTCAGGGGTTCGCGGTTTATCTTTGGCATTACCCAAGTTCGGAGCTGGTTTATAACCGTTTTGTCTCCCGCCATTGCCCCGAGAGCGTTTATTACGGTAAACGTTATAATGTGTCGCCCGCTTTGAATTTTGACCAAATGGTCAATCTTGATTTGCCGCTGGTCCTCGACCTGGTAGCTAAAGACGCGGGGACCGAGCGCCTTTCCTGGGTCGGTTTTAGCATGGGCGGGATGCTGGCTTATGCCTATCTGGCAAAATACGGTGACGATCGGATCGGCAATTTGGTGGCGATCGGCAGCCCAATTCGCATTACTCTTTCTTTGGCTCGTTTGATCGCTAATATAAACCGGTTCTCAAAGATTTTAGGAGCGGAAGAACAAACGATCGGCGGGACTCTTTCGGCCAAACTCCATCTCTTTGCCAGTCTGGCCGCTTTATTGCCGGATCGAGCCTTAAAAAGCAGGCAGTTTGATTTTTTATATGAACCAGATAATGTAAAACATAAGACTTTGCGCGCTTTTTTTGCCAGAATCGTTGAGCCGATCCCTTCCGGCCTGGAAAACTCATATAGTCAATTCATTCGCGAGGGGTTTGTTTCATTAGGCGGGGATTTTGATTACTATGCCGGTTTGAGAAGCAGGCGAGGGGAGCGGCCGAACTGTTTATTTATTGCCGGCGAAAAGGATAAATTGGCTCCGCCGGAAAGCGTCCGCCTGGCCCAAAAAGCCTTGACGCCTCAAGCTGAGACGAATTTTGTGGTCATCAAAGGGAGCGGGCACAACGATCTGGTCATTGGTAATAACGCGGAAGGTGAGGTTTGGGAAAGGAGCTTGGATTGGCTGATCGCCCATCGCCGGTGATCCACTGTTTTCTGCTTTAATCGATAACTCGCCCTCACTTTTTTTGGGGCGGCGAAGAGTTCCTCTTGCATTCGGCTGACTGCGGCGCTAGTATTAGCGCAGTTTGAATCCCATAAGGAGGGATCGTTGATGAAAAAGGCAGGTTTGCTTCTGCTCCTGGTTACGTTGCTGGCCGGCATGTCGATGGCGATGGAGCTTGGCGGTAAAACCGGGCTCGGCCTGCAGGTTAGCGGCTTTTCGGTCCGGCGCTTCGTGAACAATAATCTGGGCTTCGATGTAACGGCCAGTTATTTTAACAGGACCCGGAGCGGCCAGCAGGACAGCACCGAATACGATTATTCGCTCGGCTGTTTTAGGGCGTGGGAGATCTACCCCAATACACTGCTTGAGATCGGCGTGAATGTGCTGGGGTGGCAGGGGTACGATGCCGGCACCTTTTACAGCGGCCTCGAGCTCGATCCGTTCATCGGAGCGGAGTGCTTTATCAATGACCACGTTGGACTGGACGGCAAGGTCTTCTTTGGCGCTTACAGCAGCCAGATGGAAGCCGGGTCCAGGTCGACTGCGCTTAACGTCCTGACCGGCGAGCTCGGCGCGCACATTTATTTATAGGGAGAAATTCATGAAAAAAGCGTGTTTGCTTCTGCTCCTGGTCACGTTACTGGCCGGCACGTCGCTGGCGCTGGAGCTGGGCGGCAAGACCGGGGTCGGCCTGCGGGCTACCTCTTTAAGTGTTCGGGGCTTCGTGAACAACAATTTTGGGTTAGATCTTAGCGTCTTTTACTCTAACAGCACGCAGAGCGGCCAGGCTGACAGCAATATTGACAACCTCGCGCTGGGGCTTTTTTATGTTCGCGAGGTCTATCCGAACACCCTGCTCGAGATCGGCACGACGGTCCAGGACAATCAGGGCTCTAGTGCCGGCGTCTCTTTTGACCGGGTGGCGTTCAATCCTTTTGTCGGCGGCGAGGTCTTTATTAACGATCATGTCGCGCTGGACGGCAAGGTATTTTTCGCCACTTACCTTAGCCAGATGTCGGCCGGGAGCCGGACGACCTGGCTTTATTTCCTGAACAGCAATCTCGGCGTGCACATTTATTTCTGACCGCCATGCCAAAATGGAGCTGGGGGATCGCAGCGCTTGTCCTGATCTTGGGAGTTGGCTTCTTCATCTTCAACGGCCAAGGTTCGGGGACGACATATGAAGGGGTCCTCCCCGGCGCCGATTGCGCCGGCCTCAAGACCGAATTGACCTTATACCCGAACGGCACTTATTTTCTCAAGGAAACCTACCTGGCCACCCGGGATGGGGATAAAACTTTCACTTCTATCGGCAAATGGCAAAAACATGCTTCCCAGGGCAGGGCGGTTATCCAGCTAAACTACGACAAGCCGCAGGATATCTACAATTTCCTCCAAAAAGACGCCGATCATATCGTGGTTATCGATAAAGAGCTGAAGATGATCGATTGTCCGATGAATTTGACGCTGGGGAAGAAGTAGTGCCGTTGTGACGGTTGGAATGGTGTGGGCAATAAAAACGATGAAGTGTTTACTTGTCTATTTCATCTTCTAGCAGAGAATGATACCAAGATAAATGTTTACATAGGCCGTCTAACCCAGGGAATAATGACGCATGGTTAAAACCACACAAGTCGAGATGAAATCGAATGTCATAAAAATATTTTGCTGGAATTCGGTATCGCGTCAAACAGTGCTTATATCGTTTCATGTTCTCTAATGGGACAAATCCGTTATGTGTCGTTCTACTAAAATTATACTTATGGACCGTGAACCATGCGCCTTGGTTCGCAATGCGGTCGGCGATATGGTTTGGCTGAAAAATTCTTGTTTGACCGTTACGATTGGGGCTAAGTGTTTTTTTCTCGTCTTCTGAAAGGACATCAGCTTTATTGACGTTGAACATCCAAACAATGCCATCATTATTATTTATAGGAGGATCCTTTACGGCAAACCATAACGCGGCAAGCGGATTGTTAGTCCAGTCCATTAACCTGGTTGGTAATCCATGATGTTGGGCCAAGGCTAACCAATCCCAGCTAGAATTTGGAACAATAGATAAGAAGGGTCTGCTTTTTAATTGAAAATCCCTCATCATTCTATTTTCTGTCGCTGTAAGAGGGTTTTTAAGTAATATCCTTGCAATTCGAGGTACTAGAGGGTAGTCCTTGCCCAATCCCCGAAATAAGGTTAGTCCATTCTCATCAATTACATTTTCTAAATGTCTAATGTAATCGCTAAGAAATTTAAACGCTCTTTTGTTCTTTGTCATGTTATTACCCAAAAATAGGTTCAGGGGAGATTCTCCCACCGCTATATTTGCTTGTCAATAGAACTCAGGGCCGAGCTTGCTATTTCCTGTAAAGAGCGTAGAATTCGGCTATAAATGACAGGGAAAAAAGTCTTACTCGATACGAATATTATCATTCATCGAGAGGCAACGACCCCAGTCGACCCAGATATCGGCATTTTATTCAAATGGCTTGATGATTTGCACTTTGTTAAATGTGCGCACCCACTTTCGGTTGAGGAAATTGAAAAACATCGTGACCCAAAAACAGTAAAAGCTTTTCTTATTAAGCTGGGAAGTTATACGGTATTACGAACTAAAGCGCCTATCCACCCATTGATTGAATCTCTCTGTTTCCCGCTAGACAAAAACGAGAATGATACTAATGATTCTTTGTTGTTGAATGAGTTGATGAATAAAAGGGTCGACCTGTTAATTAGTGAAGATGGTGGTGTTCATGATAAGGCGATCCGGCTTGGCCTAGCATCATCGGTTTTTACAATCGATGGGTTTTTGGCAAGAGTCAGAGCTGAGAATCCATCATTGATAAATTATAAGGTTTTATCTGTAAGAAAAGAGCATTTCGGCAACTTAAACATTAGAGATGAATTTTTTGATTCATTAAGACAAGATTATCCCGGATTCGATGATTGGTTTAATAGAAAATCAGAAGATGATGCGTATGTTTGTATGCAGGATGAGAAAATATTAGCTTTTTTATACATCAAAATAGAGAATAAGGGGGAAAAATACCCGGATATCGAACCGGCTTTTGCCAGTAAAAAAAGATTAAAAATCGGCACATTTAAGGTGGCCGCAAATGGGTTTAATTTGGGAGAACGGTTCTTGAAAATTGTCTTTGACCACGCGCTACTATTTAAGGCCGAAGAAATATATGTGACTATTTGCGACGAGCGTATTGAAAGGTTGAGATTGAAAGAATTATTAAGGAAATTCGGTTTCAATCATTATGGTTACAAAAAATCATCAAGTTGCAGGGACGTGGAGGAGGTGTGTGTGCGTGATTTTACGCCAAAGTTTAATCCCACTGCGCCCAAAATTACTTTCCCTTATATTTCGGCAGACAATAATATATTTATCACTCCAATATATCCAGAATATCATACCACTCTCTTGCCTGATTCGATCCTTCGAACAGAATTGCCCGAGGACTACGAAGGTGACAAGCCATTTCGTAACGCGATTAGTAAGGTTTACATAAGCAGATCAATCGAAAGGAACATAAGAAGAGGGGACTTAATCGTATTCTATAGAACCGGGGGATATTTCAAGTCTGTAATTACTACAATCGGTATAATCGAAGGGGTGAAGGACAACATCGAAAATGAAGAAAGATTTATTGAATTGTGTGGGAAGCGAAGTGTATTTACGCGAGAGGAGCTGTCAGGATGGTGGAACTATAACCCTGGGAGGCGCCCATTTGTAGTATATTTCCTTTGTGCATACTCATTCCCTAGGCGATTAAACCTGAAGGAGCTAATAGACTTAAAAATTATAAAAGATATTGATTCGGCGCCAAGGGGGTTTGCACGAATTAGCAAAGATCAACTTAATCTAATCCTAAAGGAGACGAAAACAAATGAAAGTATTATTATCCATTAAGCCGGAATATGCTGACAAGATATTTTGCGGGGAAAAAAAGTATGAATTTAGGCGAGCGATATTTAAAAGGAAGGGCGTAAATCGAGTCGTCGTTTACGCGTCAGCACCAGTGGGGAGGGTGATCGGGGAATTCGAAATAGAATCAATAATATCAGATGATTTACATTCTTTGTGGGAAAACACTAAAATGTTCGCGGGAATATCAATGGATTATTTTCATGACTATTTTTGCGGGAAGGAAACCGGATATGCGATTAAAATAAAAAATTATATTAAGTATGAAGAGTCGTATGATATTAAATCCAAGTATGGCATATGCCCGCCACAATCGTTCGCTTATTTAGGCGCGACGGAAAACTAGCCCCGAATTTTACCTCACTATTGATGTCCAGGCGGATACTAGGGCTACTTTCCCTTCTATTTCCCGTGCTCTTTAAACGTGACCATCAACAAAATGCCGATTATCACGATTGGGAGGAGATAGGCCCAGGCTGTGCCGGCTAGGACCGTTAAAGGGTATCCGGTCGCCAGGGTTTCGGGATTGCTGGAGGCGTGGGTCAGGAGCTTTGAGCCGGTTGGGGGCGAGGATTGGGGGTTTGACTTGTCTCCCTCAACAGAAAGGGCTACAATTAGGCCCATGAGATCAATTATCTACCTGGTGATCGTTCTTTTTTCCTTCTCGCTCCTGCCAGGAGCCGGTCCGGTAGCCGGCGCCGTCAAAAAGATCGCCAAACAACCGGTTAAAAACACGAAGTTAAAGAAAAAAATTATTGATAAAAAACCGCCCGGGTTTCTCTTCCGGCCCACCGTTTCCCCTCAAAATGTCATGACCCCCACTAATTTGCCGGTCATGACGTTTTCCGCCGACGAGGATGTCAGCGTCGAAGTCGAGGCGTGGATGGGGAACGGCCGGCAGCGTCTAACCGGAGATGTCTTAGCTGCCGCCAATCTCAAAAAAGGGAAGAAGCTCAACGTCGCTTGGACGATCGCGACCCTGTCCGACGGCAAGTTTAATTTTCACATTATCATGACCGATAAAGCCGGCAATCGCACCAAGTTCAACGCGCCGTTTACGGTTTCGTTCATGGATAATCGGAATCGAAAAGTGATTTATAATGAAGGAGGTCAGGGACAGGGGGCCGGAAACTAGGGTTCCGGAGCCGGAACATTCGTTGTCCCTGTTATCCACTGGCTCGCGTTTAACCAACTGGCTTCATAAGTCGTAGCGAAATGGACGTAGACATCCCCGGTTGCTTCCAGCGAGACTAATTCGGGCAATTCGAAAGCGTAGAATATTCTTGGCGCCCGCGCACCCTGGACAAAACACCACGATTCGAAACGCAAACCGCTTAACGCTAGTTGCCCAACAAAATACCATATTTTGATATTTGTTGGGCAATAAGCAGCCGATTGAATAGCCGCTTGCTATTACACTACAAAGCCGATATAATCTACAAATGTAGTGTAAGGAGGCGTGTGATGGTTTTAAAAGATATCTTAAAGGAAAGCATGGATTATTATCTCCAGACTGAGAAAAAGATCATCGCCCGTTTAGGGCGCCTGCCTAAAGGGAGCGTCAAGAAGAGGAAAATCGGCGGAAAGAATTATTATTATCTTCAAGTCAGGAGAGGGCCGAAAGTGGTTCACAAATACCTGGGAAAGGATGAGCCGGAGGAAATAAAGGAGAAAATAAACGAAAGGATGAAATTGATAAAGGAATTAAAAAAAACAAAGGAAATGATCAAGATATTAAATAGAACAAAAGGCAGAAAAAAGCAAAAATGATCGGCATTGTTCATAAAATATTGCGAGTATTTCAGGAAAACGGCTTATGGGATGAGGGTGTCGAGTTGATCGGTAGCTGGTGTTTTCTTCTTTATCAGAAACATTTTGGCGTGAAAGCGTATCCTTTTAGGACTGTAGATATTGATTTTCTTATCCCCAGCCCATATAAAGCCAAAAATAAAATTGATATTGCTGCGTTGTTGGCCCCATTGGGTTTCAAAACCGGGTTTAATTCAGATGGTTCGATCTATATGTGGGGGACAGATCTAAAAGTAGAGTTCTTGACTCCGGAAAGGGGTCGGGGAGAGGTTGGGGCGAAAGAGGTCAGGAACCTAAGCATTAAGGCGATCCCTTTACGATTTGTTGATATCCTTTTTAAAAATCCGGTATGGGTAAAAGAACAGAGCATTGATGTTTTGGTCCCGAATATGGTTTGTTTTGGACTACACAAGCTGTTAATCGCGGCCAGAAGAAAGAATACAGATAAGAAACGCAAAGACCTTGAACATGCGATACTCGCGCTAACGGCGAGTGACAAACGACTAATCATTGATTACTATGAAGAATTGCCTAAACCCTGGAAGAAGGCCATTATTGCGGCCCTGGAATGGTCAAAGGCGCATTTGGTTATGCGTGAGAAAGAGGCGCAAGAAATAATTCTTACACTACAAACGACAGGAAAGTAATTTAAGTAGTGTAAGCATCTATTCTACGGCTCCGGCGTCGGGGCATTCGTTGTCCCTGTTATCCACTGGCTCGCGTTTAACCAACTGGCTTCATAAGTCGTAGCGAAATGGACGTAGACATCCCCGGTTGCTTCCAGCGAGACTAATTCGGGCAATTCGAAAGCGTAGAATATTCTTGGCGCCCGCGCACCCTGAACAAAACACCACGATTCGACCGTAATGCCGGTCGCCTGCCGGATCAGTTTGGCTGTGTCGGTGTAGCGCTGGGAATAAGCTCCCCAGATCAGGTCCGCCTCGAGCGTCGTGACCGGATGCGGGTCGGCGTAGTGGGCCCCTTCGATCGAAACTGTCCCGTCGCTTAACGGATAAGCGCGCTCATACCAGTATTCCTTGTTCATGGTGATGTAAGAGGGATACTGCTGGGCGGTAGCGGTTGTCGTCCCTTCATCCCAGATCGCCCGATAGGTTTCGGTTGAGACGTAAGCGTTGATCGTGTTCAGGAGGACGACCAGATTGTCCCGGTTGGGCGAGCGCGACCAGAAACCGATGCTGGCCCGGACCCCGGCCTGGTTCAGCTTCGGCTCCAGCGCCACCGCCTCGTAAAAAAGCTTAACAGTAAAGTCCTGGCTGGCCAGTTCGGCGAGCTTGGTCGCGGGGTCGGTGAAAATCGGGCCGGTGGAGCTTTGATTCTGTTGGCCACAGCCGTAGAGGGTGATCAAAAGTAGCGTTATCAGACTAAAAAAGATCGAAAGCTTTTTCACGGACGTATTATAACAGAATTATTCCGCCGTCCGCATTCATCATTCGTAATTTTGACTGGGGACTAATCCGTGAATTATCGCGGGGATTTCAGGGGACTGACTTTTCGGTTGGCTAAGATTGCCTGAAATCTCCCGATTTATTTTCCAATATACATATGAACAGGAGAAAGATATATATGGAAATAAAAAGATCAGGAGTAAGATTGCCGGCGCAGCGGCTGGCCGGGCTTGGGCCGGTTAGGGGTAGCAGGGGCCCTCGTTGCGAAGAAATGATCGAGATCCCGGGGAAAAAATACAGGGTCATGAGAGGCGAAGTCACGGTCGGCCAATTCCGTAAATTCGTCAAAGAGTCCGACTATCAGATCACGGGGGACAACGCGCGGCCACTTATTTCTCTTGTAAAAAGAGGCAAAGCCGGTGCTTCCGTGGATTGCATCAATTATGAGGATGCCATGGCTTATATCGGGTGGCGGAATAGAGAGCCCGGCCGCGAATTTCGGCTGCTGAACATGACCGAATTGGATGACACCTATAAGATTTTGGGTGCTCAATTATCAGTGAGCGGGTATGAACTAACGTCAACTTTGATCGGCAAAAAGCAGAATGTTGTGACTTCCTGCGACTTTGTGTATCATAGTCACGGTTACGATTTTGCGGATAAAAGAACACTCGGCCGTTTTTTTCGCCTGGCTGAAAATATTAAAGCTTAATCTGCCGCCGTTTTCCGGCCGGGCATGCATTTTTTTACCGGCCCGTCCTTTTTTACCTGGCGATCTCCAGCGTGAAGAGGATCAAATTATTCTTCATGTCATAGAATTCGTACATCCGGCCTGCTTTATGATTTTTTTGCGCGGCGTATTTAGCCAGCGCGGGATAGCCTTTGGCCGGGCCGACCATGAATGACATCACGTTTCGAATGGGGAATTCGGCCACCACGCAGGGCTTTTTCCCAATGGTCATCACTTTGAGGCCCTTTTTCAGCAGGGCCGGGGCTTTGGCCAGGTCTTTGCCCGCAATGACGATGCCGCAGTCGCTTCTCAATTTGTCTTTTGCCACCGTGGCCGGGTTGTCATAATAGATGCCGAGGCTGTCCGATTTATTAGAAACCTCCAGGCCGAGATCTTTCATCGCATTAGAGACTTCCATGAAGACCTTGCCGGTGTCCTTATATTCCCCGACGTAATGCTTATAAGCGATGGTGAAGGGGCCCATTTCCCTCTCGCTGACTTTTAAAGTGCTGAAAACTCCCAGGTACCAGAGAAAAGAGAGCACGGCGGCGATGACGATAAGGACAACGATCAGAAACCATTTCAATATCTTCATTTTTTCCTCCCCGTAATGCGAATTCCTGATCCTATAAAACCGCTCGTGTGTAATTATACCACTTTACGGCTCCAGCGCCACCGCCTCGTAAAAGATCTTAATAGTAAAGTCCTGGGTCGAAAGCTCGGCGATCTTAGTCGCGGGGTCGGTGAAAATCGGACCGGTTGAGGGTTGGCTATTTTGGCCACAACCGTAGAGAGTGATCAAAAGTAGCGTTATCAGGCTAAAAAAGATCGAGAGCTTTTTCACGGACGTATTATAACAGAATTATTCCGCAGTCCGCATTCATCATTCGTAATTTTGATTGGGGACTAGGGGATGATCTTAACGATCCATTGGTTACGCCAACTATTGGGGGTACCGAAACCCAGATTCGCATATAAACACTGGGCGGGCCGGTTGGCTGCGCGGACGTCATATTTGATGATCTTGGCTCCATACTCACGGGCAATATTATAGAGCGCGATCAGAGCCTGGCCGCCTTTGCCCAGTATCTTGGATTCTATATGGCTCATTTCCATGCGGCCCTCCTTAATATTGAAACAGAGCTTGAAGAGTTCGAGTGCTGTTTTGGCGGGTTGATAAAGACTTGACGAATGGATAGCTCCGGCCGCCGCGACCATGGCATGAACAAAAGTGGTCCCATCGTTGTCCGTAAAAAAAAGTCCGATCGAAAAACCTTTAAATACAGAACCTAGATGTGAAACGACCAGCGCTACAAGCTCCGGATCGTTGAATCCTCCGCTGCGAAATAATTGAAATTGGTTGCCGCCCAGCTCGAACCGAGCTAAGTTGCAGTGCGCCCGCGCTTGCTCCAGACCGATCGTCCGCTCCTGCGCCGCAATCTGCGCTCGTTCGGCCAGAGTGATCCTCGATCTATAATGTTTCCCCGTTGCCGGGGCCGGCTCTGATATTGAGCTGGGTTTCATGATCTATTATCCGTGAATTATTGCGGGGATTTCAGGGGACTGGGGGCCAATTGTAAAAAAATCAAGATATTTCAAGCTCAATGGCTTTTCAGTTTTCTTAAATAAAATAACTATGAAATTTTCCCTGTTAATTAGGGATATATCATAGTGATTAATTTATGAGAGCAAATATTCTTTGGGGCGAGAAAAATACAAGACCAGCCGCTGATCTGAGGAGCTGTCTTAAGGTTGCCGCGTTAAATAAGCAAATAAAAGACGATGCCGCTTATTTAAGATTAAGTTATGTTTCTAGGGCGGCGCATCGGCTGACCAGTTGGCAGCCGGAGTATGCGGCGGAGGTTCTTCATTCCCTGGGAAATTTCCACGAAAAAAGATGGCGTGGACGGGAATTCGTTTTCGTTGCTGACGACATAGTATCTTTTGCTTCATTTCATTATCCGTCAGACGTTGCGCCAATAGTTTTGGCGGCCGCGGAAAGATATCCCGAAGATACCTCCAGAATGCTTGAAAGAGCTCATTTCGAGCAGACCGGACTTTACATCATGCGCACATTGTTTAATAACTGCGAAGAACTCGAAATCGTAAAGATTCTAAAAACGATCGTCAAATTGAGCCACGATGGCGGGATGAAAGTCGGGCAAATACTGGCATTCTTCGGCGGCGAAAAGGCAGAGAGCATTGCCCGTTTGCTGGATGAAGGCGTACCGGTGATGGCAGAAAGCCCGCGAACAATTGATGCTGCCGGACCAGCCGCAGTTGGCCGGGCAAATCAGAAAATGCTGGAATTAAACGAAAAGCCGATAATTGCCGATTGGCATGACGCATTTGTGGCAATCGCCGATTTTGCCGCGGCCCGTCCGGACCAATTTGGCTCAATAGAGGTGAGCTTTAACGGCGGCGGCAGCGAAAAGAAATTCATGATCCAAATCCCAAGAGTCGCTCCTCCTGAAATCATAAGAATAGTTTCGCGTTATTTGGCCGCGGTAATAAATAATTATGCCGTCTGTTTCGGCGCCGCCGGGATCAAAATAGAATCTGATTTTAGGGATCTGCCGCCAATGGTTGCCGCGAGGTTTGACGAAGAATATAACGAGTACGGCGGTAATAGTTTAGGGCGTTATTCGATCAAGGAGATGATGGGGCTGTTTGATGTTTCTTCTTTTATCGAAACTCATCCGGCGGGAAGCATTGTCACTGACCGGGAAAAATCAGTTATAAGAATGCCCGGGACGGTTTTGGGCATCAATATCGGTCAGACCAAGACCAGGATCTCGATCATGAAAATTGGCTCAACCGGTGAAATCGAGCCGGTAGGAAAATTCTTTGAAATGAGGACTTGGGGAAAGAGCGGCGAGAGGAGCGATGCGGACGGTTTAATCGCCAGGATATTGGAAAATGCCAGGCGGGTAGTCGGTCTTAGTCAAGTTTCGATTGAGGCGATTGGAGTTTCTGTCGCGTCTTCGGTTAAAGACGGCAGGCCGCTAAAGATCCCGCTGGGAGTGATCAGGGATTTTACTCCCAACAGCATGAATACCTGGAGCAGGCTGCCGGAATTGATCTCTTCCGAATTCAATGGAATTCCCTGCCTGGTCGATAATGATGGGAACCTGCTGGCTTTGCATTTACATAAAAAGTTGAGAAAGAATAACCTTTTAGCGCTGCGTTTTGGAACTACCCTGTGCGCCGGTTATGTGGACCAGGCGGGAGCCGTTCCCTCGGGTTTTAACGGTTACAATAAAGTCAGGGTCAACATGACCGATGAGGCGCAAGCGGATCCGTATTATCGCGGACGGATGGGAAATTACTTGTCATTTCGGGGGATCGTGCATTTGGCCGGCAAGCATGGCTTGCTCCAAAAATACCAGCTTGATGAAAATAGCGCGCCAGTAAAAATAAAAGAAATGTTGGCGGGCGCAAGTAGCGAGGGGAGAGAAGATGCCCGAAAGATATACCAGGAAATCGGCGGATATGCCGCGGCCTCGATCGTTGAGCTTTTAAATTATTACGATATAGAAAATGCAGCCTTGATGGGTTCGATTATTGAGGGAGAGGCGGCGGAAATGATCATCAGGACGGCGGAAGCGGAATTAAAAAAGCGGGGAATAAGCGTAAATCTTTTATACATTGCCGAAAGCGCGGAAGAAGCCGGCCACATCGGGGCGGCGCATTTTTTGCCTCAAATATTTTAATCCATCAAGAATCTTGACTTGATCCGGCACTCCTCGAACTCGCCTTCCGGAGTCGAGTCCCAGACAATGCCTCCGCCTACCCCCATTTCTCCGCGTTCCCCTTCCAATAAGATCGTCCGGATCGGGACGTTGAAAAAGAGGTCTTTATTGGGCGTAATATAGCCGATCGCGCCGGTATATATTTTTCTCTCTTCGTTCTCCAGCTCCCGGATGATCTCCATTGAGCGGATCTTCGGCGCGCCGGTCACCGAGCCGGAGGGGTGGAGCGCCTTGAAGAGTTGATAAAGCGGGATATCAGTGGGGATAGTGGCGGTGACCGTTGAGGTCATCTGGTAAAGTGTCGTGTAGCGTTTGACCTCGAAAAGTTTGGGGGCGCGGACATTGGAGCCGATCCGCCCCAGGTCGTTGCGCAGAAGGTCGGCGATCATCACGTTCTCCGCCCGGTTCTTCCCGTCGAAATGGAGGCGGAGCCCGCCGAACGGATCGCGGCTCCTCGGCCAAGTCCCTTTCATCGGTTTGGTGGTGATGAAGGACCCCTCTTTTTTCATAAATAGTTCCGGTGAGAGCGAAAGGAGCTTATAGCGGTCGGTCTCAATATAGGCTGGATAGGGGACCGGTTGCTTCCGGAGGAGTTCGGAGTAAAGCGCGTACGGTTGGTCGTTCGTCTCAAAACGGAACTTGACGCAATAGGTGATCTCATAAGTATCGCCGATCTCGAGATAATGCTTGATCCGGCCGATGTTGGCGTAATATTCTTCCCGGGTCAGGTTGAGGGTAGGATTCGAGACGACAGACGACAGACCCCTCGACTTCGCTCGGGGCAGGCGGCAAGCGACTGACGACTTTGTTGACGGAGCGTGATAAACGCCCATCTGGACCAGAGGGAAATCGTAATGATCTTTATCTTTTAATTTCGTTTCGAAGGCATAGCCGGCTTCGTAGGAGATAAAGCCGGCCAGGTAATAACCCGCGGCCAAGGCTTTCTCCATGGCGGTGAAAGTTGTGGCCAGTTTGGCCGGCTCCCGGCAGGTGATGACCTCCAGCGGAGAGGTGAAGAGCAGCGGCTTTTTCTCAAAATCTATCTGGACTAACATAATAGTGAGGTCTGGGTGTCCCGAGTGAGCTCGGGACTGAAGTCATGACCGGAATTATTATACTATACTTCTTTGGCCAAATTTAGCTGTGATTTGTAGAAGAAGAAGCCGACCACGCCGAAAGTGATGGCCGGGGAGAGCCATTCCGGCAGGTGGACGCCGAAAGCGCGCGACAGCATGATCACTCCGAGCGCCAGGACCGAGTACATTGCCCCGTTTTTCAGATAAAGATATTTCTTGATCTGGCCGATGCCGCCGATCGTTAACTGGCGGACGACTATGGCGCCCAAGCCGTTCCCGATCAGGATCAGCGGGATCGACATCGTGAAGGCGAACGCCCCCAGCACCCCGTCGATCGAAAAAGTGGCGTCAATGATCTCCAGATAGAAGATCTTGCTGATGTCCGAAAAACCGCTGCCCAGCAGCTTCTTTTCGTTCTCCTCGGCGTTTTGCTTGAAGCCGTGGGTGATGAAAAAGGCCGACGAGCCGACGATCGCCCCGAAGGCCATCATCGCGTCGCGCTGCAGCGCGAACCAGGCGACCAGCGTCAGCAGGACGGAGACGACCGCGTAGAACCAGACCCCCTGGCGAAGGAAGAACTTCTCCGTCCTGGGGAGGCCAAAGTTCTTGTCCTCCAGAAAAAGCCAGTGGAGGAAAAGAAAGACCAGGAATATCCCGCCGCCGGCCAACAGGATCGGGGCCGAGCTTTCCACCGCTGCCACGATCGACGGGTCGTTGGAAAAAGTGGCGGTCAGCGCGCCGAGCGGGCCGAGCGCGGGATTGACTGCCCAGACGATCAGCCAGGGAAGAAAACCGCGGACCACGAAAACCGCGAACAGGATCCCCCAGAAGAGGAACCAGCGCCGCGCCTTTTGGCCCATCGTCGTCAGGACCTCGGCGTTGATAATGGCGTTATCAATGCTCGAGATGATCTCAAATAAACAAAGGCCGGCGATCACTAAAAAGGCGGAAAATAGGTTCATGAGGAAATTATATCACATTACCAGGCGGTCTTAATTACGTTCCGTTCGGCCCCGATCGTCGTGGCGTTCCCGTGGCCGGGGTAGACGACCGTTTCCGGAGGTAATTTAAGCAGACGTTGGAGCGAATTGATCATTTTTCCTTCATCCGAAAAGGGGAGGTCGACCCGGCCGTAGGTCCCCTGGAATAAAGTATCGCCGCTGAACAGGACTTGCTCTTTTTCATTATACAGGCTGATCCCTCCGGGGCTGTGGCCAGGCGTGTGAAGAACTTCAAACCTCAAACCTCCAACTTCAAAAGTATTTGAATCAGCCAGGAAGCCGTCCGGTTGGGGGGCGTCGGTCGTTTTCAAGCCGAACAGATCGGCCTGGTGCATCAGGAAACGGGCGCCGGTTTTTTCCTTGAGCCGGCGAACCCCCTCCAGGTGGTCAAAGTGGCCGTGAGTGGCGATGATCAACTCGAGCTTTAACCCGTTTTTCTGGAGCAAGCCAAGGATCCGCTCCGGCTCCGCCCCGGCATCGATGACCAGAGCTTTTTTCGTCGCTTCATCTTCTACGATATAACAGTTGGTCCGGATCGAGCCGACTTTGAGCGTAGTGATCTTCATTATTCGATCGACCCCGTCAGCTTCATTAGATCGTCGAGCAGGAGGTCCGGTTTGGTCGCGGCCAGCTTTTCTGGCCCGTCAAAACCATAAGTGACGCCGCAAGTCTGGATGCCGGCGTTCCGGCCGGTCTCGATATCGACCGTCATGTCGCCGATGAGGACCGCTCGTTCTTTGGGAACGCCGTATTTTTTCAACAGCTCCAGGATGGCACACGGGTCGGGCTTGAGACAGGGGGAATTGTCGCCGCCGAGGACCTCTTTGAAATAATGATCGATCCGGAGGTTCCGGAGGAGGATGTGGATGAAAGAGCTTTTTTTGTTAGAAATGATCACTTTCGTTTTGCTTTTAAAGTGTTCGAGCATCTCCTTGACGTGAGGGTAGAGCGGGACTTGGAGCAGTCCCTCTTCCTGGTAATATTTTTCGTAAAGGCGCATAGCGGCAGAAACTTTCTCCGGCTCTTCAGTGCCGATCGAACCGGTGATCAGCGGGAACTCGCCGAAACCGACGAAACGGTGGATCTCGGCGGCGGATTTGGCCGGATAACCGAGCTCGCGCATCATCTTCTGAATAGCGGTGATCGCCGGCGGGATCGAGTCGGTCAGTGTCCCGTCGAGATCGAAAAATATCAGGTCGATGGGGATTTTTTTCATCGCAATCAAGTATATCATATGGTATTATTTATCCGGAGGTGCTCCTATGAAAAAGTTTGCGCTTGTTTTGTCCCTGGTTTGTTTAACGGTGGCCCCTGTTCTGGCCGGTACAATAAATTTATCAGGCCGGGCCGGTATGTATAACGGTTCCGGCGCCGACAGCGCTTCGGTCATGCTGGGCGCGTCGGCTGATTATGCCATTACTCCAAACCTGGCGCTCCGGGGGATGGTGGAGACGACTACCTACAAGGCGAGCGGGATCGATGTTACCTATATGCCGGTCTCCGTCGACTTGATATATAGCCAGACGATCGCCGGGCTGATCCGCCCTTATGTTGGGGCCGGGGTCAGCTACAATACGACCACGGTTGGCGGCGCTTCGACCCAAACTTCCGGCGGCCAGGGTGAAGCCGGTATCAAGTTTGAATTGAACGGTTTCTCGGCCGGCGTGGAATATCGGGTCATGATGCCCGATCTGAACCATACGAATATAACGACTTCATCCTATAACGCTTACGCGACCGGCTCGGTCAGCCAGAGCCTTAGCTTCTAAACTGCCGAGTGGGCTTTAAGGGGAGTTACGAATTTAAAGGGGAGCGCGGCGAATGCCGGCTCACTCTGGATGAGCAGGGATTGTCGCTCCTGCCGGCGAAGGGGAGCGCTCTTTATTTCGGCCTGCGCGATATTATCGAACTCTCCGGCGCCGGCTATCGTGTTTCCCTCGTCATGTTTTCCGGCGAAAAGCTCGCTTTGGACCAGCTCGGCCATGACTACGAAGACTTCCTCCGTTCCTTGGCAAAACAGCGGAACGAGCTCATCATCCAGGATCTGTTGATCAAGGAAAAGATCAGGCTGGGCGACGTCAAGGCGGACCTGGCCGGCGTGCCGTGCGAGCTCCGGCTCTACGAGACCGCCCTGGTCATCATGCCCGATAAAGCGGAGCTGATCCGCGTTCCGCTGGCGGATATTATTGCCAATAGCCAGGCCGACTACCGTTTGACCGTCAAGACGGCTAGCCAACAGTATGTTTTTGCACTGATGGGAAGCTGGCTCGAACCTTTCTCCCGCGAACTGCAAACCGCCCTGGCTGAACTTAGCCTGCGGGCGCAGGCCCTCCTCAAAGCGTTGTCACCCGGCTTGAGTACCGAAACGACCTTAAAGCTGGCGGAATATTTCCGCGAGGGTCGGGCGGCCGCGAAGAGCGACGTGGAAAAATTAGCACCCGGACTCTGGTCCGTTTTAGAACAGCGTTTGACCGCCGCCGTGGATAAAGGGGATATCAAGTATCTCTTCTCCCTGGCGGACCGGGAAAAGGTCCTCTTCGGCCTCAAGCGCGGACTGGGTGGCGGCGGCGAGGCCGACTACCTCTGGGCGCTGATCCCTTTGCCTAAGCAAAGGGCGGTTGCTTTGGAAGCGGTCTCTTTGGCCCCTGAAGAGGGGGAAGCCGAGGGGCGGGCGACCTACTTTTTTCGCCTGACCGGAACGGATGACCTGCCGCAGTTTAACCGGGCGCTTTGCGAAATAAATTTCCGCCGCGAACCGGTCTATCTGCCGGCCGAAAAGCTGGAGGAGCCGCAGTACCAGCGCTATAAGTTCTCGGTCGCCCGTTTGCCGGGCTTAAAATTGTTGCGCGAGCGCTTTCTCGGCCGCGCCATCCACTCCGACGCGGAACAATGGAAAAATAGTGTGGTAGAATTGCTCCAGATCGAAACCAAGAAGGAGGGTTCCTGATGGTTGGTTATAAAGTCCCCTGTCGCTACTGCCACGAATTGGTCTCGTCCGACGCCAAGGTCTGCCCGCTCTGCGGCAAGGTCAATCCGGCCGGTTCTCCCCGCTGCCCGAAATGCCTCAACCCGGTCAAGCCAAACTGGAAAAACTGCGAAGGATGCGGACTGAAGCTGGAAACGGCCTGCCCGAAATGCGCCCAGCCGACTTTCTTTGGTGACTACTGTGATAAATGCGGCGCCCGGTTGACCGTGGTCTGCGCGAAATGCCGGACGGAACAACCGCCGCTCGGCGACAATTGCGTGAAATGCGGGCAACCGCTCCAGGGAGGTAAATAACGATGGCGCTCCAATCTTTTACCGATAACATGCAGGACAATTCGACCGAGGCCGGCTTCCAGTTCACCTTTTACTGCGATCTTTGCCGGGAAGGGTATAAGACTAAATTTGTGGAATCAAAGACTGCCAAGAAAGCTGGTTTCTTCAAAGGGCTGGCGGCTGGGGTTTCGATGGCGGCGTCGATGATGGGGAAATACAATATCGGTTCCAACATCGAGCGCGGCGCGGACTTGTTGACCCAGCGGTTCAACGGGATGTCGCCGGAATGGCAGAAGGAGCACGACGAAGCTTTCGAGCGGGCGCAAAACGAGGCCAAAGAGCATTTCCACCGCTGCCCCAAGTGCAAGAAATGGGTCTGTCCGACTGACTGGAACGAGCAGGAAGGGCTCTGCGTAGACGATGCCCCGCGCCAGGCGATCGAGGTTGCCGCGGCCAAGGCGAAGAAGATGGTCAAGGATATCGAAGCGGCCGCCGACGCGACGACCGTTTTCAAGGGAGAGATCAAGAGCAAGCAGACTCTCTGCCCCAAATGCGGCAAGCCGGCGGGTGAGGGGAAGTTTTGCGCCAATTGCGGCTCGCCGCTCGGCCTGGTCAAGTGCGCCAAATGCGGCGCGGAAAGTCCGGCCGGGACCCGGTTCTGCGGCGAATGCGGTGACCGCCTGGCCTAGGTCCGGTGGGTGATGTCGAGGTTCATCTTCTTGAGCGAATCCTCGCGGCCGAAGAAGACGATCGTATCCTCTTTTTCTATGACCGTGCTCCAAGCCGGGATAACGATATTCTCCCCGCCGCGCCGGAGCGCCAGGACCGTGATGTTGAACTTGTTGCGCAGGTCAAGGTCGGAGAGTTTCCGGCCGACCCATTCGGTCTGTGCTTTGGCCCCGACTATAGTTAGATTCTCCCCGATATCAAAATAGTCCAGCACCCCCTGGCTGGTCAGCTTATTGACCAGCTTGATGGCGGTGTCCTGTTCCGGGTAGACGATCTGGTCGACGCTTAGTTTTCCTAGGATCTTGCCGTGCAGGGTGTTCTGCGCTTTGCAGATCACCTGGGCGACCCCCAGCTCCTTGCAGATCTGGGCGGCGATGATATTGCTCTCCATGTTCGAGGATTCGGCGATGATGACCGTGTCGCAGTCGGCTACGCCGGCCTCTTTCAGCGCGTCCGAATCGGTAATGTCGCCGACATAGGCGTGGGTCACCTCGTCCTTGATGTCGTCGATCACCTTCTCGTCTTTATCTATAGCCACGACTTCCTGCCCTTTGTAAAATAACTCCCGGGCGATCTTACTGCCGAAACGACCGATCCCTAGCACCGCAAATTGTTTTTTCATCCGATTGATATTCCCTCCTTCGGAACTTCGATCTTTGGTTCTTTTTGTTCCATGGCCAGGGCGAGCATCAGGGTCAGCGGGCCGACCCGCCCGATGAACATGACGGTTATTATGATGATTTTTCCGAGAGAACTCAAGAAGGGGGTGATCCCCATGGAGAGCCCGACGGTGCCGAAAGCGGAAAAAGTCTCAAAGGCGACCTCGGTCAGGCCAAATGTTTCCGATTGGTTCAGGGCGAAGACGGCGATCGCGACGAGGGCCAGGGCGAGGGAGGTGATGGCAAAGGCGCGGCGGACCGTTTCGGCCGGCACGCGCCGGTCGAACATGATGGTGTTTTTGGCCCCGCGCAGGGTGGCGCCGATCGTCATGATGATGAGGGCGAAGGTCGTGGTCTTGACGCCGCCGCCGGTGCCGCCGGGGCTTGCCCCGATGAACATCAGGAACATCGAGAAGAGGGCGGTGGCCGGGACGATCTTGCCGTAATCGATAGTGTTGAAGCCGGCGGTCCGCGGGGTGACCGCCTGGAAATATGAGGCAAGCGCCTGGTGGGGGAGGCTCATTCCCCCGATCGTTTTGGGGTTGTTATGTTCCAGGGCGAAGATAAAGATCGTTCCGCCGATGAGCAGGCAGAGGGTGGTGAAGATGACCACTTTGGAGTGGAGGGAAAAGCGTTTGTGCTGGAGGATATCGGCAATGACGATAAAGCCGAGCCCGCCGAAAATGATCAGGGTGGTAACTGTCAGGTTGATGACCCAATCGGTGGCGTAAGGGATAAGATTGGCAAATTTAGCCGGCAGGGCGAAACCGGCATTGTTAAAGGCCGAGACCGAGTGAAAGACTCCCCAGAAGATCGCTTTGGGTAAGCCGAACTCCGGCCACCAGCGGAGGGCGAGGATCAGGGCGCCGACCCCCTCAAAGAAAAAGACGATGCCAAAGATCCGCCGCAGGACATTGATGACGTCGCGGCTGGAATAGACGTTGAGCGCTTCCTGGATAACGAGCTTCTGGGAGATGAACAGTTTGTGGCGGAAGACGAGGACCATGAAGGTCGAAAAGGTCATGTAACCGAGGCCGCCGATCTGCATCAGGAGGATCAAAATGATCTTGCCGAAGAGTGAAAAATGGGTCCCGGTGTCGAGCGTGACCAGTCCAGTCACGCAGGTGGCGGAATTGGCCGTGAAGTAAGCGTCCAGGAAATTGGTCGTTGTCCCTTGCGAGGAAGCGAGCGGCAGAGAAAGGAGGATGGCGCCGGTCAGAATGACCAGCAAAAAGCTGATAACGATGATCAAACTCGGCCTGATCTTGAACATGATTGCGGTATCTTATAACTATTTTACGCTGAAATCAACTTGTGCTATGATGTTTGCCTTGAACAGCCATGATACCCGCTAAGCAGCCTTCCCTGCCGGGAAGATTGAAGAATATATTTATCGGCGAAGCGCGTAACCCGCTGGACCGTTCCGTTTTTCAGCACCTCTCCCTGATCGCCTTTTTTGCCTGGGTTGGGCTGGGCGCGGATGGTCTTTCATCTTCCTGCTACGGCCCGTCGGAAGCTTTTATCACGCTCGGCAAACACCACTTTCTTGGACTACTGGTCGCCCTGGCGACCGCCCTGACCATCTTTATCATCGCGGAAAGCTATTCCCAGATCGTCGAGCTTTTTCCGACTGGCGGGGGCGGGTATATCGTCGCCAGCAAACTTCTCTCCCCGGCGATCGGCATGATCTCCGGCTGCGCCCTGCTGATCGATTATATCCTGACGATCACCCTCTCGATCGCCAGCGGCGCCGACGCGCTCTTCAGTCTCCTCCCGCCTGATTGGCTGGTCTGGAAGGTCCCGGTTGCCCTGGCCGCGCTGGTCGTCTTGATCATCCTTAACCTGCGCGGGGTCAAGGAGTCGGTCATGGTGCTGATGCCGATCTTCATGCTCTTTGTTTTGACCCACGCTTTCGTCATTATCTATGCCCTGGTCACCCACCTACTTAATCTGCCGGAAGTCGCCCGGGCGACGGCGGTCGACGTGCGCAGTTCCAGCTCCGAGCTCGGTTTCCTAGGGATGATCTTTCTGTTGCTGCGCGCCTACAGTATGGGAGCGGGGACCTATACCGGCATTGAAGCGGTCAGTAACGGTTTACCGATCCTGAAAGAACCTAAGGTGCAAACGGCCAAGAAGACGATGAAGTACATGGTGATCTCACTGGCGTCGGTCGTCCTGGGCTTGATGTTCGCTTATGCTCTTTATCAGATCGAGCCGGTGGCCGGTAAAACGATCAACGCGGTCCTCTTTGAGCGGGTCGCCGGCAATTGGGGGATATTTGGGGTCGTTTTTATTATGGTTACCCTGGTCTCGGAGGCGGCGATCCTTTTTGTCGCCGCCCAGGCCGGATTTATTGACGGTCCGAGGGTCCTGGCCAATATGGCGGCCGACCGCTGGGTGCCAAAACGGTTCGCGCTCCTTTCCGACCGGCTGGTCTCCCTCAACGGTATTTTGATCATGGGGATAGGGGCCCTGGTCCTGATGGTCGTGACCAACGGGTCGGTCGGCTACCTGGTCGTTCTTTATAGTATTAATGTTTTCATTACTTTTTGTCTTTCCCAGTCGGGGATGGTCAAGCACTGGTGGTCGGAGCGGAAGACGGTCATGAAATGGCGGTCTAAACTGGCGATCAACGGGATCGGTCTCCTTTTGACCGGTTTTATCCTGGTTTCAGTCGTGGTGGTCAAATTCTTCGAGGGAGGCTGGATCACCCTGTTGATCACCGGGACGCTGGTCGGGCTGATGTTCATTATTAAAAGAAGTTACGAGGGGACAGACCGGCAGATCAAGAAAATGGAAAAACTGGTCGAAGAGGTCGAGGCGACCCAGCCGGTGCGCGAGATCCCAGTGCGTAACCGCAAAGACGAGCCGTTCAACGCGCGGAATAAAACAGCGGTCGTCTTTGTCAAGGATTACACGGCGGTCGGATTGAAAACGCTCTTTCACATTTTTCCGTCTTTCCTGGATGATTTCCATAACTTTGTCTTTGTCCAGGTTGGTCTGATCGATGCCGGGGCGTTCAAAGGGACCGAAGAGCTCGACCGGGTCGAGAAAAAAGTGAAGTACGAGCTGGGCCGTTACGTTAATTTAATGCGGCGCCACGGCTACCATGCCGAAGGGGAGGCGATCTTTGGCATCGATACCGGCGAACAGATCGAAAAACTGGTGCCGCAGATCCTGGAGCGCTATCCGAACGCGACCTTCTTCGGCGGGCAGATCAACTTCCCGCGCCGCTCGCTCCTCTCGCGCTTTCTGCACAACCATACTTTGTTCGCTGTCCAGCGCCAGTTATATAAGATGGGGGTCAGCCTTTACGTCCTGCCGGTCGAGCTTACACCAAAGCTTTAATCTGCTATAATTCCCGTATGACAAAAGAACAAGAACGCTTGGAGAGCTACCGCCGCACGGCCGGAATAGTTTTTGTGGTTATCCTGTTGCTCCTCTCTTATCTGATCATCCGGCCATTTATCATTGCCATCCTTTCGGCGGCCGCGCTCTCTTACGTCTTTTATCCGGTCTACATTAAATTATTGCCGCTGGTTCCCGCCCGCCTGCCGGCCAAGAAGATCGCCTCGCTCTTAACTTGCGGCCTGATCATCCTGATCGTCTTGATCCCAACCGTGATCGTCAGCCTGATCCTGACCCAGGAGGTGCGGGACGGTTATATTTTCCTGCAGAATTTTTTGCAAAACCCGCAAATGAACGTGTCGCACCTGCCGCCGTTCATTACCCAATGGTCGGGTTACCTGCCGCAGTTCAAGGAGGTGGCGACCGACCTGGCCGGCCAGCTGATCGGTATATTGCAGAGCTTGCTGCGCGGCGTCCCGAGCGTTGTCCTGAACATTTTCATCACGATCTTCTCGATCTACTATTTCCTCGCTCACGGCAAGGACCTCTATAAGTTCTTTGGCGAGATCGTCCCCCTGGCCGAGGGGCGTTACCGCCAGATCCTGAACCGGTTCGATGACTTGAGCCGCGGCATGATCATGGGGCAGATCGTCGTTGGCATCATCCAGGGGATCCTGGCCTGGCTAGGTTTTTTCCTCCTGGGGGTCCCCAATCCTGTCCTCTGGGGTTTCCTGACCGCCATCATCTCGATCATTCCCTTGCTGGGGGCGGCGATCGTCTGGGTGCCGATCGTTGCCTATTTGGCGATCGTCGGGACGACGACCGGGGAATACTGGCGGGCCGTTACACTTTTATTATACGGTACTTTTGTCATCAGCTTGATCGATAACTTCCTGAAGCCGAAGATCGTCGGCGACAACGCCAAGATCCACCCGCTGATCATCCTCTTCGGGATCCTTGGCGGCATCCAGTTGTTCGGCATCGCCGGCATCCTGATCGGCCCGCTCATCCTGACCATTTTCGACCTGGTCATCGAGATCTACAAAGAAAGCCTTTAGATAATGACGAATGACTAATGACGAATGCCGAATGAAGGAACGCCAAACATAATGTTTATTAAATGCATAATGCGAAGCGAACCACAATTAGTCATTAGTTCATTAGACATTAGTCATTGGGTCTTTCATCATGCCTGAACTCCCGGAAGTAGAAACGATCAAAAGGGGCCTGGCCAAAACCATCATCGGCAAAAAGATCGCCGGCTTTGATTCCGACTGGAGAAAGATGATCAACCGGCCGCTGCCGGCATATAAAAAAATAGTTGCTGGCCTGCGGATCAAAGCGATCGAGCGCCGGGCCAAAATGCTGATCATCGACCTCACGGACGACTGGCGGCTCTGGTTCCATCTCAAGCTGACCGGCCAGCTGGTCTACAGCGGCCAAAAGAAAAAAGTGGTCGGCGGCCACCCGATCAAAGAGGGCTTTGAAAAAGATCCCAACCGCTTTACCCACGCGACTTTCACTTTCACCGACGGCTCGCATCTTTATTTTAACGATGTCCGCAAGTTCGGCTGGGTGCGCCTTTACCGGAGCGGGGAGTTAAAAGAAAAGCTCGAGGCCATGAAACTGGGCCCCGAACCTTTAGATGCCGGTTTTACGCTCAACGTCTTCAAAGAGAGATTGAAGAAAAAGCCCAACAATAAGATCAAGGTCTTTTTGATGGACCCGCAAAATATCGTCGGCCTGGGCAACATCTATAGTGACGAAGTCTGCTTCTTCGCCCGGGTGCGGCCCGACCGGCCGGTCAAAAGCCTGAAAGAGGGCGAGATCAAACTGTTGTATCAGGGGATAAAAAAGATACTGACCGAAGCCATAAAATACGAAGGGACGTCGTTCAGCGATTATGTCAACGCCCTGGGTGAAGCGGGAGCTTATACTAAAAAGTTGAAAGTTTACGGCCGATATGGTAAAAATTGCCTGAAGTGCGGCGGCGAGGTCAAGCGCCTGAAGCTGGGCGGCCGGACCTCGTCATACTGTCCGGAGTGCCAAAAATGAAATTAAAACCATCTAAAATTATCTGTGTCGGGTTGAATTATAAGGACCACGCGGAGGAATTGAAAATGGACCTGCCCAAGGAGCCGGTTATCTTCCTCAAGCCGCCGACCGCTGTTATATATAATAATGATAAGATCGTCTATCCGGAGATGACCGGGGAACTGCACTACGAGGGGGAGCTAGGGGTCGTCATCAAGGACCGGGTCAAAAATATCAGCGAGTCTGACGCGTCCCAACATATTCTTGGTTTCTGCTGCGCCAATGACGTCACCGCCCGTGATCTGCAAAAACTGGACGGCCAGTGGACGAGAGCGAAATCGTTCGATACTTTTTGCCCGCTCGGGCCGGAGGTCGTCGCCGGGCTCGATCCGGACAACCTGGCGATCAAAGTTTATCTAAACGGCCAGTTGAAGCAATCGTCCAATACGGCTAACATGATCTTCAAAGTGAATTATCTTGTCGCTTTTATCTCCCGGATAATGACGCTCGAGCCGGGAGATGTTATCCTGACCGGAACGCCGCCCGGGGTGGGGCCGATGCGGGTCGGCGATGAGGTCAAGGTTGAGATCGCTGGTATCGGCAGTTTGAGCAATATGGTGGTTGGTGGTTAAAATGACCCAATTTACCGGTTACGCCAGAAAGCCCGAGCCGCGCTGGTTCAATATTGGACTGATGGTGCTCGTCATTGTGGCGATCATCTTGGTCTGGTCGCTCTATTACGCTGCCGGACAATGGTTCGAGCACCTGACCACGTCCGCTCCGGCTGCTCCCACGACCACTCTTTTGGCGGTCAAAGCCGCTGCCCAGCCGGCCGATCAAGTCGGGCCAATACTGGCCGCGGCCGGCTCGATCAAGGTGGAGCGATTGGTGGTGGCGAGCGGCGTCGATGAAAATAACCAGCCGGTCGATGATCTGGTTGAAATCTCCCTGGCCGAAAATTCGACGGTTTACTGTTTCAGCCGCCAGGCGACGGCCACTGTGCCCATGGCCTTCAAGCATGTTTGGGTTGGCCCTTCCGGTCAAGTGGCGGCGGAGATCAACCTGGCTATGTCGCGCTCCCCCTCAAATACCTATAGCTATGTTAATTTGGCCGGGGCAAGAAAAGGACACTGGGAAGTGCAGGTCAGGGATGGGGTGGGGAATATCGCCGGCCGGCGCGGTTTCGCCGTTGACTAAGCGGAGAGGGTAAGCGTTTCCGTGTTGAACACAACCATATCGCCAGGTTGGGCTGAATCGGCGGTAGGATCAATATTTTCCGCGCCAAATTTGTTAGCGGCATATCTTGAGTCCTGATCTGGCCGGAGCTCATAAAAGATAAATTTAGGCTGATAAGACGAACTGATACCGCTGGTTGAAGTCATTTCATTATATTAATCGTCCAAATGACCGGAAAACTTGCGCCAAATTATGATAGAATGTTTTTTCCCTGCGCCCGTAGCTCAACTGGATAGAGTATTAGCCTCCGAAGCTAAGGGTTGCGAGTTCAAATCTCGCCGGGCGCATTTTCTAACTTATGGACTTCATTAAATTTTTAGGTACAGCCGGCGCGCGGGTCGTGGTAGCGAAGCAGTTGCGGGCTTCCGGCGGCCTTTGGCTCTCCTTGGACGGGACTAATATCCTGCTCGACCCAGGACCTGGTTCACTGGTCTATTGCCTGAAGGCCCGGCCTAAGCTTGACCCGACCACCCTGGACGGGATCGTCCTCTCCCACAAGCATCTTGACCACGCCGCTGATATTAACGTGATGATGGAGGCGATGACGGTTGGCGGGAAAGAAAGGCGAGGGGTGGTGCTGGCGCCGCGGGATGCCTGGTCGGGGGATGATCCGGTCATCTATAGATATGTAAGGCCGTACGTCGCCAGCCGCCAGGTGCTGCGGGCGAAGGGGAAATACCGGATCGGCCGGATCGGGATCTCTGCTCCCCTTAAGCATATTCACGGGGTCGAAACTTATGGGCTGATCTTCAAGGCGAAAGGGTGCCGGGTCGCCTACATCACCGATACCAGGTTTTTCCCTGCCCTGCTAAAGAACTACAAATGTGACGTGGTCATCGTTAGTCTGCTTAGCACCCAGCCGACCCCTTTTGACCACCTCTGCGTCGGCGATGTCAAAAAGATAGTTAGCGCGCTCAAGCCGCGAGTGACGATCCTGACCCACTTTGGTTTGTGGATGATCCGGGCCAAGCCGTGGCTGGTGGCGGAGAAATTGACGGCCGAACTTGGCCAACGGGTGATCGCCGCTGCCGACGGTTGGGCCTTCAAGTTTGACTGATAATTAACGTTATGATATATTAACTTCCGAGCCATGCAGAAGAACATCAACCAACTTCGTTTTCTCGGCCTGCTTGCCCTGGTGGGCGGTTCAATTTTTATCCTGATGCAACTCCCCATCACTTTAGGCCTCGACCTCCAGGGCGGCACCCGCCTGGTCCTGCAGGGTGATGATACCGACAAAGTCAAAGTCTCGGATGACGCCATGAGCGGTGTGGTGGCCGTGATCCGCAACCGGATCGACGCCCTTGGCGTGACCGAGCCGACCATCCAGCGCAAAGGGAAGGACCAGGTGATCGTGGAACTGCCGGGGATCAAAGACCCCGAGCGGGCGATCAAACTGATCGGGGATACCGCTTTGCTCGAGTTTATCGAAGCGGAGTGGGTGCCGGGGGACGGCCGGAGCGTTTCCACGGAAAAGATCAAAGAGTTCTACGGCCCGGAAGCCCGCCTCGACGTGGTTAAGGACCAGGGAGACCGGAGCGAACGCTCGATCATCCTTAGAAAAACCGTTCTGACCGGAGCCGACCTGAAAGGGGCCTGGCCGGGGCTCGACCAGTATGGCAACCCGGTCGTTGATATTGAATTCAATGCCAAAGGCGCCGATATCTTTGGTGAAGTGACCGGCCGTTCGGTCAATAAACCGATCGCCATTGTCCTCGATAAGAAGATCATCTCCGCGCCGAACGTCCGCGAGCCGATCCCGTCGGGCAAGGCCCAGATCTCCGGCAATTTTAACGCGGAAGCGGTCCAGGACCTGGTCATCAAGCTGAAGGCCGGTTCTTTGCCGATCCCGGTCCACCTGGTGGAGACCCGGATCGTCGGCCCGTCGCTCGGCAAAGATTCGGTCGACCGGAGCAAAATAGCCGGGATCATCGGTTTTGTCATCATCATCGCGTTCATGGTTTTTTATTACCGTCTCCCCGGTTTCCTGGCCGTCCTCTCGCTCTGCATCTACATTCCTTTGACCCTGGCCGGACTGGCCCTTCTTCGTACGACGCTAACTTTGCCCGGTATTGCCGGGTTCCTCCTGACGATCGGCATGGCGGTCGATGCTAACATTATTATTTTTGAAAGGTTGAAGGAAGAGTTGCGCCTGGGCAAGACCGTCAAGGCCTCGATCGAGGCCGCTTTCCAGCGCGCTTTTGCCGCTATCCTTGATTCGAACGTCACCACGATCATTGCGGCGCTGACCCTCTTCTTTGTCGGCACCGGGACGATCAAAGGTTTTGCCATCACCCTGACCGTCGGTATCCTCGCTTCGATGTTCACCGCGCTGGCCCTGACCCACATGATGCTGAAGATGGCCGTGGACGGCAAGATCATTACTAACCCGGAGTCGAAGCTGCTGTACAAATAATATGGATATTATAAAGAACACTAAAGTCTGGTTCATTATTTCCGGCCTCTTGCTGGCCCTGGCGGTCTTTGCTTTTGCCTTTAACATTTTTGTCCATGGCAAGGCGATGAACTTCGGGATCGATTTTACCGGCGGGACCCTGATCAATCTCCGTTTTGACAAGCCGGTGGCGGTCGATCAGGTGCGCCAGGTCCTGGATAAATACAAGCTGGGGGAAAGTGTTATCCAGAAGTCGGGCGAGCAGGATATCCTGATCAGGACCGTGCCGATCGAGGGTGAGGTCCGAGCCAACATTATCCGGGACATGAACGAGAAGGTCGGCATGGCCGAAATACTCGAGGCCGACATTATCGGCCCGACCATCGGCAAGGAGTTGTCGAGCCAGGCGATCTGGGCGCTGATCATTGCCACGATCGGGATCATTATCTATGTCTCCTTCCGTTTTGAGTTCAAGTGGGGGGTGGCCGCACTGCTGGCTCTTTACCACGATGCCATTATCACCACCGGGATCATGGCGCTCCTCTTTCGCTCGATCGATATCACCTTTGTGGCGGCCATCCTGACGATCATGGGTTATTCGATCAACGATACGATCGTTATTTTTGACCGGATCAGGGAGAATTTGAAGAAGCCGGCGCTGGCCAAGAAGAAATTCGGCGAGCTGGTCAACATCAGCATCTGGGAAACGATGGCCCGCTCGATCAATACCGTCCTGACGGTGGTCGTGATGGTCGTCTGCTTGCTGGTCCTCGGCGGAGAGACGGTCCGCGAATTCTCGCTCACCTTGCTCATCGGTTTCTCGCTCGGGATGTGCTCCTCGATCTTTGTCGCTCCGCCTATTCTGGTCCTCTGGCATAACTGGGAGACCCAGGGTAAGGTTGCCAAAAAGTAGTGGAATATCTGCTGCTGGGGATCGTTCAAGGATTAACCGAATTCCTGCCGGTCTCTTCCCAGGGTCATCTCCTTATCGTTTATCGTTTTTTGCATCTGACCGAGAATATCGCTTTTGACACGGTCGTCCACCTGGCTACGGCTTTAGCCGCGGCTATTTATTTTTACCGCGATATTATTGAGCTTTTCACCGTGCGCCGCAAACTGCTTTGGCTAGTGCTGTTGGCGACGGTCGTGACGGGGGTGCTGGGGCTCGGCTTTAAAGATTTTTTTGAAGCGCTCTTTGCCGATTTTCGCTATGTGGGGCCGTTCTTTATCGTCACGGGGATAGTTATCTTACTAGGCGAATGGATAGGTACCAGGTACCAGGTCCCAGGTACCAGGGACGAGGGAGGAATGAGCTGGAAAGACGCCGCTTTGATCGGTCTGGCGCAGGGGGCGGCGATCATTCCGTCGCTCTCGCGGTCGGCCATGACCATCTCGGCTGGTTTAGCCTGCGGACTGGAGCGGAGAACAGCCGCCCGGTTTGCGTTTATCATTGCCATTCCGGCGATCGCCGGGGCCGGTTTGCTCCAGAGTAAGGCGATCCTCAAGGCTGGGACGCTCGGGATCGGTTTCTGGCCGCTGCTGATCGGTTTCCTGGCGGCGTTCCTCTCCGGCCTGTTGGCGATCAAGTTTTTGATGGAGCTGATCAGCCGGACCAAGTTGAACTACTTTGCTTATTATTGTTTAGCGCTCGGACTGATCGTGCTGGTAATTACTCTAGTCCGAGGTTGACTTCCCGCTCGTCCCGTATTATCCTATCTGCCAAGGAAGGTGAAAGTTAAATGAAAAAAATAATTGTTTCGTTACTGCTGATTACGTTCGTTTGCGCTTTTTCCAGTGAGCTCCTGGCGGCCAAGAAGAAAGTCGTGGCCAAGAAGAAAGTCGTGACCCGGACCGTTACCCGCCGACCGGTTTTCCCGATCGTGGGGAAAAAGAAAGTGGCCAAGCCCGCCCCAGCCAAACCGCTGGGAAAGGTTATTGAGCTCGGTTCTCCAGTCCCGGCCACGCCACCGGCTAAACCGGTGCTGAAGTCCGGTTTCAGGGCTGAAGGCGGCTTGGGTGGCGGGGCGATCTTGATCGAGGGTGTCTATCAGAAAGGGTTTAGCGACACGCTGGCGGCCCGGTTTGGCGCCGGTTACGGCATCGGCAGTAAGTTTGGGGTAATGGTAGTTGAAGCCGGAGCTTGTTACGATCTCGGCGCTTTTCAGGTCGGCGGCGGGTTGAACTATGCTGCTTATTCCGAACTGGTCAGTGGTATACCCGGCCTCTCCGGGACCATTTCCAATAAAAATCTGCTTGGGGTCGAGCTTTTTGGCCTGACGCGGATCCGGGACAACTGGGACGCCAGGTTGGGCTATAGCACCTCGCTCGGTTTGCGTGCGGCGGTCAGCTACGAGTTTTAGCTTTTCAGCCTGACAATCCAAAGAGTTGACAGAATGAGGCAGGCGTAATACAATTATTGTATCGATAGTTGATTGGTAAGAATGGCAAGGAGGGAGATCGATGGCGGAAGCAACTTTATCTTCGAAATATCAGTTAGTTATACCAAAGGAAGTGAGGGAAGAAGCCGGGTTGAAAAGCGGGGAAAGGCTGATCATCCTGGCCAAGGATGGGATCATTAACATTATACCCAAGCATCTGATAAAACGGATGAAAGGCTTTGTTAAGGGGATCAATATTAACGGTTATCGGGAGGATAAGGACAGGTTATGATCGTAGTCGATTCTTGCGGCTGGTTGGAATATTTTTCTGCCGGGCCGTTGGCGGAGAAGTATTCTCCCTTTTTAAAAGATACCACCAGGGTCATTGTTCCGACTATTGTTATCTATGAGGTCTATAAAAAAATAAAGCGTGAGGTTGGGGAAGAAAAGGCCTTGTTGGCGGTGGCCCAGATGCAATCGGCCGTTGTTGCTCCGTTCACTAACGGGGTGGTTTTGCTGGCGGCAGATGTTAGCCTGGCGCACAATTTGCCGATGGCTGACGCGATCGTTTACGCGACGGCCAAGATCGAAAACGTGAAGTTGATCACCAGCGATGAACATTTTGTCGGTCTGGATTCTGTAGAATATATTATTAAATGATTTTTTGTGCCTCGAGCCGCTCGGTTTGCGGGCGGCGGTCAGCTACGAATTTTAGCTTGTGCTATTGACAGGATAGCGGCCTCTAACATATAATGTCAGCAATTAACTTAGGAGGTTAATAGATGAAAAAAACATGGTTAGGTTTGTCCCTTGGCCTCGTCGCCGTAATGTTGGCTGTTCTGGCTACTGGTTGCGCCACGGTCACGAACACGGCCAATCCGGCCTCGCCTCCGTCCGGCACGACCACGATCGCGGTCGGTTCCGGTGGTTCCGCGACTTTGACGGCCAACGCCAAGACCGGCGCGGCCTCGATCGTCGTCATGGACCAACTCCAGAACCCGATCACCAGCACCAACAATCTCAATATCAAGAACATCACCATTGATATCTGGTCGACCACCACGACCACCCAGACGGCGGTCGTCGATACCATTACCTACTCGGGCGGTTCGGCCGCCCAGGCGATCTCTTACGCCATGACGCTCGACCGGAGCGGCAGCATGAGCTCCGATTCCAATGCCAGCCTCGAATCTGCCGCCGTTGCTTTTATTAACCAGAGCGGTGCGACAGACCAAGGGGCGATCTTCAACTTCGACAGCTATGTTGTCATGGACCAGGCCCTGACCACCGATAAGGACCTGCTCAAGGTGGCAGCGACCATGGAGAGTATTTCCGGCGGATCGACCGCTCTGTATGATTCTATCGGTTTTGCTATCTTGACAGTCGAGGCTGGGGCGAATGCCCGCAAAGCGGTTATTGCGATGACCGACGGCGGCGAGAACAACAGTGTCACTTACAACACCACGGGCGAAGTTGTTACCCTGGCCCTCGCCAAGAGTATTCCGGTTTATACAGTTGGTCTTGGTCTGACCGCGGGGGGAGCGGACGAGAACAACCTGAAAGGGATCGCGACTGGCTCCGGCGGCTTCTACTATTACGCTCCGACCGCGACGGACATAGTTGCTCTCTACAGTAAGGTCGCCTCGGCCCTGAACAGTTCGTGGACGGTCAACTTTACCTCACCGGTGACGTTCGTGACCAGCACGACCTATTATGTTAAGATCACCGTGACCTATGATGGCGGTATCACCAATTCGGTAACCTTTACCGTTACCGTCTAACGACCCTCGAAGTTTGAACGCGAAGCCCCGGGAGCAATCCCGGGGCTTTCGTTTTTGAAAGGCTCTCGCACCCCTCATCCGACACGCCAAAGTATCGTACCTTCTCCCAAAGGGAGAAGGTGTTTCGCAAATGGGAATAAATGGCGAAGTACCCTCTCCCCCTGGGAGAGGGTGAGTATCCTCAGGGAGTCGGGTGAGGGAAAGGCCTAAGCTTTTGACTGAAACTCCTTAATTATGTTATACTCGAACTGAAATGGCGCCGAAAAAAACCAGGAATTCCGGGAATAAAAAACCTCAAGTTCAATCTGTCCCCTCCAAGTTCAAGCAAGACATCGCCGGCATCCTGCTGATCGCTATCGCCATCTTTATTTTCCTGGCTGATCTCTCTTCGGCCACCGGCCTGCTCGGTCTCTTCCTGGTCAATAAAGCGCTTCGTTCGGTCATCGGGGTCGGTGTCTATATCCTGCCGGTCTTTGTCGCTCTTTATGGTGTCATCATGCTCCTCCGCCACGAAGTTAAAGAGCTAACGGTCCGCCTCTGCGGTCTCCTGGTCATGTTCCTCGTCATCATTTCCATGGCCCAGTTCGCCTCCCCTCATTATTTTACCGGGCAGACCCAATACAACCTGGCCCAGGGTGGGGGTGGAGTGACCGGTTATGCCGTCAAGTTCGCCTTGGAGAAGAGCGTTGGCCTGGCCGGTGCCTATGTCTTGCTGGCCGCCTTCGCCTTTATCGCCACACTCCTCCTGTTCAACCTGACCGTCCAGAGCCTCCTCGCCTTACTAATGGGCTTGCTTAATATGGATAAGAACTCCAGTGCCAAAGAGCTGGCTAGTAAGGTCATTATCCCTAAACTACTGCCGAAGCCGGCGTCGAAGGAAGTTATCCCGGCCCCTCCGTTGCCGGTCATGCCGCTTGGGGTAAAACCGGAACCCAAACTGATCGTTGAGATCGCGCAGCCAAAATATGATCCTGAACCGGAAGCGCCAGCCAACCCAACAATTGTTGGGAAGCCGAAGCGGTCCGTGGCCGAAGGTGAGCAGGGTGCCGGTGGCGAAGAAGACCGTTATGCCGATTATAAATTACCTTCACTTGACCTGCTGGAAGATACCACGGCCAAGGAACGACAACAGGCCGAGCGCTTAAAAGAGACGACCGAACTGCGTAAAAAACTGCTGGAAGACGCACTGCGCAACTTTGGCGTCGGGGCGAGCGTGGTGGCGATCTTCCAGGGGCCGGCGGTCACCCGTTATGAAGTGCAACCGGAGCCGGGGGTTAAAGTTAACCGGATAGCCAACCTGGCCGATGATATCGCGCTGAACCTAGCGGCCCAGGGGGTTAGGATCGAAGCGCCGGTGCCGGGCAAGTCGGTCGTCGGCATCGAAGTTCCCAATGCCACGGTCACCCCGGTCAGGCTCAAAGAGATCGTTAAGACGAATGAGTTCATGAACGCCCAGTCCCTGCTGACTTTTGCCATCGGCCTAGACCTGGCCGGCCAGCCGATCTACGGCGACCTCGGCAAGATGCCGCACTTGCTTATTGCCGGCACGACCGGCTCCGGCAAATCGGTCTGCGTCAACTCGCTTATTACCAGTATCCTGATGCGGGCGCGGCCCGACGAGGTCAAGATGCTGATGATCGATCCGAAAATGGTCGAGCTCTCGGTTTACGACGGCATTGCTCACCTCGTTGCTCCGGTCGTGACCGATTCCCGGCGGGCCGCCGCCACGCTCAAGGAATGGGTGATCAAGGAGATGGAGCGGCGCTATAGGCTCTTCCACGATACCGGCGCGCGCAATCTTCAATCCTATAACCATAAGGTCGGCCCGGTCGGGAAACTCCCTTTCCTGGTGGTGATCGTTGATGAGCTGGCGGATTTAATGATGATCGCGGCGAAAGAGGTCGAGACCTCGATCTGCCGCATCGCCCAGATGGCCCGGGCGACCGGCATCCATTTGGTCATTGCCACCCAGCGGCCGTCGGTCGATGTCATTACCGGCCTGATCAAGGCGAATATCCCGTCGCGGATCGCTTTTGCCGTGGCTACGCAGATCGATTCACGGGTCATTCTTGATACCTCCGGGGCGGAAAAGCTCTTGGGGCGCGGCGACATGCTCTATAACCCGATCGGGTCGATGAAGCCGATCCGGGCCCAGGGGTCGTTCGTGACCGACCGGGAAACGGAAAAGATCATTAAGCACGTCAAGTCGCAGGCGGAGCCGGATTATATTGAAGAGATCGTCGGCATCAAGCCGATCGATTTTGGCAAGGAGAATGCCGACGGGGAGAGAGAGACCGGTGCCAGCCGGGATGTCCTCTTTGGCGAGGTCGCCCAGCTGGTCATTGAAAGCGGCCAAGCTTCGACCTCTTATGTCCAGCGGAAATTCCGGATCGGCTATAACCGGGCCGCCCGGATCATGGACGAGCTGGAAGGGGCGGGGATCGTCAGTGCGCCGGAGGGCGAGTTGAAGACCAGGCGGATACTGGCGGCGCGGGAAACGCTTAAGGAGTTAGGTTGAGGCTGTTCGTTGCTCTGGCCGCTTTTTTCTTGACCGTTTCTACCGCGACCGCTTCCCCTCAAAGGATCATTTCAACTATCCCCGCCGTGACCGAAATGCTTTATGCCCTCGATCTCGGCGACCGGGTCGTGGGGGTGACGACCAACTGCAATTTCCCGCCGGCGGCAAAAAAAAAGAATAAGGTCGGCGGGTTTTTTATTAACCTGGAAAGGGTAGTGGCCCTGAAGCCTGACTTGGTCGTTATGCAAGAAGATGCCCAAAAGCGCGATGTCGAGCGTTTAAAAGGGCACGGTTTGCCGGTCCTGGCGATAAATCCGAAAAATGTTGCGGGGGTGCTCGACGCCCTGCTGGCGATAGGCCGGGCGACCGGGAAGGAAGCTGCCGCCCAGGCTTTGACGGCCGAGCTGCGGCGCCGTCTGGAGCGGGCGCGGCCGAAGATCTTTGGCCTGGAGCTGCTGCTGCGTAAACATCCGCGAGCGCTGGTTATAGTCGGCCTTGACCCTTTGGTCGTGGCCGGAGCAGGCTCTTTTATTAATGATATTTTGAAACAGGCCGGAGTGGAAAACCTGGCGGCCAAGGTTGGGGGGGAATATCCCCAGTATAGTCTGGAGAAAATGATCGAAGAAAATCCCCCCTATCTTATCGTCCCTACTGGGTTGGTCAATACGGCCAAATTGCGGGCTGACCGGCGCTGGCAAAATGTCGAAGCGGTCAAGAACGGGAAGATATTGTTCCTTGACCAGGATATAATTTCCCGCCCGGGGCCGCGGGTGGTCGACGCGGTCGAAGCGATCGCTAATTATGTCTATCGTTAAGATTGAGTTTTCCCTCTTTTTACAGTAAAATTGAGGATATGAGCAAACAGTCAAAAAAAGTTAACCAGTGGCTCCTGGCCGTTTTTTTGGTCGTCGGCTTGTTGGTTGTGGCAGTTCTTTCTCTTTTTCTTGGTTCGGTCTTCATCTCCCCGGATAAACTTTTCCAGAGCGAGATCCTTTGGCAGATCAGACTGCCGCGCGTTATCCTGGCCGCTTTGCTCGGCCTCCTCCTCTCCACTTCCGGGGTTATTTTGCAAGGCATTTTACGTAATTACCTGGCTGACCCGTATATCCTCGGTATTTCCGCCGGGGGCGGAGTGGGGGCGGCGATCGCGATCGCTTTGGGGTTGAACATCACCCTGCTCGGGATGTCGCCGGTCCCCTTGCTGGCCCTGGTCTTTTCTTTGGGGTCGGTTTTTGTCGTTTATAAATTGTCGGAAGTGGCCGGCAAGGCCTCGCCGGAAACATTGATCCTGGCCGGGGTGGCGCTCTCGGCCTTTGCTTCGGCCATCCTCTCCTTGATCATTATCCTCAAAGGGAATCTCCAGTCGATCTACTTTTGGTTGCTGGGGAGTTTATCGGCGGCGAGTTGGGGGAATGTGCTGACGGTCCTCCCTTACGCCATCGCCGGGTTGGCCATCGCTTATTTCTATTCGAAAGAATTGAACGCCCTCCTGTTGGGCGAGGAGATGGCCAAGACTCTCGGCATCGAAGTGGAGAAGGTCCGGCTCATCCTGATCGCTGCCGCGTCGTTAATGACCGCCGCGGCCGTTTCCGTTTCCGGCCTGATCGGTTTTGTCGGTTTGATCGTGCCGCACTGGGTCCGGCTCTGGATCGGCCCGAACCACCGTTACCTGATCCCGATCTCGGCTCTCTCCGGGATGATCCTGCTGGTCGTGGCCGATACCCTTTCCCGGACACTCCTCTCTCCGGCCGAGATACCGATCGGCATCGTTATGGCGCTGGTCGGCGCGCCCTTCTTCCTCTATCTTCTCCGTCGGCGCAGGGCGGCTGGGAAATGACAAGAAATGTAGGGACAGGGCTTGTCCCTGTCCGTGCTGAACGAACAAAGACGGACAACCATAAAGGTTGTCCCTACATTGTTAAGGTGGTTACAAGTAAATGACCGTTCTCAAGATCGAGGGGCTGTTTTGCGGTTACGAAGCGAAAAAGCCGGTCATCAAGGACCTCTCGTTCGAAGTAGCGGCCGGTGAATTTGTCGGTATCGTTGGCCCTAACGGTTCCGGGAAGACCACCTTGCTCCGGACGATCGCCGGTTTATTGAACCCGGATCACGGTAAAATTCATATTTCCGGTCACCAGATCGAACATCTGGAGCGGCGGGAACTGGCCCGGCGGGTCGCCTTTGTTCCGCAGTTGATGGAGCCGGTCGCCGGTTTTTCGGTTGAAGAACTGGTGATGCTCGGCCGCACCCCGTATTTTGACCGCTTCTCTTTTGAGACCGCCGATGACCAGGATGCCGTGAAATGGGCGATCGAGGAATTGCAAATCGAAGGGCTGGTCGACCGGCCGGTCACGGAACTCTCCGGCGGCGAGTTCCAGCGGGTGGCGATTGCCCGGGCGCTCGCCCAGGAACCGAAGCTGCTGCTGCTCGATGAGCCGATCTCGCATCTTGATATCCGTTATCAGGTCAAGATCTGCAAACTGCTCCGCAAGCTCCGTTCCCACCGTTCGATCATTGCCACTTTCCACGACCTGAACATCGCTTCCCGCTTTTGTTCGAGCCTGATCCTGATCAAGAACGGGGAGCTGATCGCCGAAGGTTCCCCCGGCCGGGTTGTCACTCCGGAAAATATCTGGAAAGCTTACCGGATCAAGGTCACGGTCAAGTCCAATCCCAGCACCCATAAAGCCAAGTATGTCCTTCTTCCCTAAATCGGGAGAAGTGAGGAAACCGGCGAATAAACTTCGCGGTTTCCTCACTGGTTGGAAGCCGCGAAGTTTAGTCGCAGGCTTACAACCCGATCTTCTGGTAATATTTTTGTTTTTCCTGGTGACCGTCATCTTCTTTGCCCGCTTCCTGGACGGCCGGATCATCTTCGCCTTTAAAGACCTGACCAGGTATTTCTACCCGCTCCGGCACCTGATGGTTGAGCAGGTCAAGTCCGGCCTCTGGCCCCTCTGGAACCCGTATATCTTTTGCGGTTTTCCTCTCCTGGCGACATTACAGATCTGTTTCTTCTATCCCCTGACGCTTATTTATTATCTCTTGCCATTCAATTTAGGGTTTAACTATTACATCATCGCCCATTATTTCCTGGCGGCTATATTCATGTACGCTCTGCTACGCCATTACCGGCTGGAGCGGCCCGCGGCCTTCTTCGGCGGGCTCGTCTTTGCCTTTTCCGGTTATCTTCTCTCCGTTTCCAATATGAATACTTCATTGTCTTCGGTCATTTGGTTGCCATTAGTTTTGTTGGTCTTCGATCGATTAGTAAGCCGTGATCTCTCCCCTCACCTCAGCTTTGCCAAAGTGAAGACCCCTCTCCCTGAGGGAGAGGGGTCTAAGCTTAACTTAGTTAGGGTGAGGGGTATCGTCACTTTATCGATAGCCTTAGCCCTCATGTTCTTGGGTGGCGAACCGACCGTCTATTACACGACTTTCTGGCTATTACTGGCGTATATATTTGTTTTTGCCAAAGAAAAAGTTAAAAGTATTGTTTGGCTGGGCCTCTCTTTCGCGCTCTCGCTCGGCCTGATCGCCGTGCAGCTCCTCCCGTTCCTGGAGTTATCGAGACTGTCCGACCGGATAGTGCTGACCGGGTTTGACCTGGTCAGCTTCCGTTCTTTCCCGCCGCGCGAATTGATCACTTTCCTTTTCCCGTTCTTTTTCGGCAATCCGGCCGACTTTGGCGCTTACGCCGAGATGTTACTCGGTTCGGCTTACCAGGATTGGTTGATCTCTCCCTTCCTCGGGCTGATCCCGTTGACCATGATCTTTTTCGCCTTCAAGGGGAAACCGCGGCGGTCGTATTTCTTTCTGGCGGCGGCGGGAGCCGGTCTTTTGCTCGCCTTTGGCCGGTACACGCCGTTTTACTGGTTGGCCTTCAAGTTCATTCCCGGTGTTTCTCTCATCAGATATCCGGTCAAGTTCCTCTTTCTCGTCTCTTTTTGCCTGGCTATTCTTTCAGCCGAAGGCTTCCAATCACTTCTCCACTCTTTGACTGACGACCTGCTCAGGTTTAAGCGTGCTTTGAGATATATTTTTCCGCTCTTTATTGTTGTTTTTGTCGTGGCCTGGTTGGGAACACTCTACTGGCGGACGATCTTCGATGTTCTTGCCCGGAGCTACCCGCCAACCTTACCCAAAGTATTTTTTGACGCCCTGCAGTCGATGGTCCAATTTAACTTGCAGAGTCTCTTGCTGGCCAGCGGTTATCTTTTTATATTGCTGGCGCTGTTCTGGCTGGTCTGGCAGAAGAAGATCGGCCGGAACTATTTTATTATTACGATCATCCTGGTGACCCTGGCCGACCTCCTGACCAACGGGGCGATCATCGCGGTGGGGGCATCGCGGGATGTAATTACTTCTCAACCGGCCGGCTACGCTCTGCTGAAAAAGGATCCGGGCCTCTTTCGTTTTTATTGCACTCCCAATACCGAGCGAGCGAACCGGGTGATCCGGGGCGATACTTTTACCTCCGCTTTGCTCGATACCAAGGAGAATTTTACCGCCAACTGGCCTCTGCTGGAGCATCTTTCAGACTTCTACGGTTATGAATCGATCCGGCCGCTCTCGCTGGTCAAAGTGCTCGGAGAGAAGTTGACCCAGGAGAAATTAAAGGACAACCTCGGCTTTTTGTCCCTGGCCAACGTCAAATATATCGTCTCGGTCGATAAGCTCAGCTTTTCCCGGCTGAAGCAGGTCTATCACAAGCGGCAATACGCCCAGGATGTTTATCTTTATGAGAACCTAGACGTTTGGCCGCGGGCGTATCTGCTTGATAACAAAATGAGGCCGAACCGGAGGTTGGGGGAGGTCGTGATCGTCAAATACCGGCCGGGGGAGATCGTCATGTCGGTCGAGGCTAAGGTTGGCGGGTATCTCTTTCTTGGAGAATCATATTATCCCGGCTGGCAGGCGGCCGTTGACGGGCGAGCCAAGCCGATCTTAAAGGCCCAGGAATTATTCTGCGCGGTGCCGATCGAGCGGGGGAAACATTCAGTCCGTTTCAACTACGACCCGTGGAGCTTTAAACTGGGCGCGGTGATCTCTATTTTTTGCGTGCTACTTTCCGCTATTTGCTTGCTGGGTAAATGGGGTGGATGAGGGGACTTGAACCCCCGGCCCTCAGATCCACAATCTGATGCTCTAACCAACTGAGCTACACCCACCACGTACTATTGATTATAGCAAATATTCGTAGAAGTTTCCTGATTACGATTGAGAACGACTTCACTTAAAAATCTTCAGAAAAACCGAATCCCTGAAATTCCGCGGCGTTTTAATGGAAAATAACACGGAGGCCGCTATCAATGGTCGAAACACGAGGGATTACCTTAAGACAGCTGGGCCAATATATTCGCATCCCGACCCGGGCCGGTGAAACGGAGCCTTTTCGAGTAAATCAATACTTGACCGTTACCAGGCCCCGAAAAGGGATGGGGCAACAAATACTAAAACGCCGGGAACTGGCTACAGCGGCAAAACTGATCGGCCTGACGCCGTGTCCCGCTGAGCGGCTGATCAGGCGCGAAGACCTGCAAAAAAACTGTTTTACAATAATGGCGCAAAGAAGGAACGCCGCCAAAACGCCGAGCATTATTTTGTTGGATATTTATAGAAATGCCCTTGGCATCGATGATCCGTATGGCGAAATAAGTGACGATATGTTTGGCGCTGTTGTCTCGCCTCAAGACGCTCGAAATTTGTATGGTTTAATGGATTCAGAAGGCAAAAAGGGATTTTGGCTGGAGTTGGGGTCGGTTGAGGAAATGCGGCAGACCCAAAATATCCTGGGCAAAAAGAATGTGCTGGAGGCTTTTGACTTATTGAATGAAAGCAACATGATCTTTTTTTGGCTGGGGTTGGAGGATGAGGGAATAAAAAGGTCTTGGTTGAAAATGATCGGGCCGGCGGGGGAGAGAGGATTCCTGGTCGATTGCTTAACCGTTGCCTGGGTGACGGGTATAGGCCAAGATAAAATGGAAAGTCACTTCCGCGATTACTTTACGACCGAAGAGGCGCGGGCCGGTTTTTTTGGCGCGGCCGCTCTATTTACAAAAGACGTATCCGCCTTCAAACAAGCCGTTGAGGCTTATTATATCGGCAGCCGATCGGTTGAAATTGAGACTGTTTTGCTGAATTTAAACCCTGTTCGCTGTCAGGAAATATTCAAAAACATCCTGCTTTATTTTTATCTTTTATCGAAAAAACTGGATTAAGGCTGTTGGGACTACACCCGCTGCAAATACAGTAATAATATATCGTTTTTTGGCGGTTAGCCGCAACTCCGGGAGGTTTGACTACCCCGTCTATTCCGTGATAAACTCGAAAAAATCGGGGCGTAGCTTAGTCCCGATGGTCATTATATTAATTAATTATGGAATCATCGGGATCCCGCAAGTCATTATTGTATTATAATAATGAAGCGGGACTTGGTAGGATGGCACTGGACGGCTTTAGATAGGGTTTAACGGGGCGTAGCTTAGCTTGGTAGAGCGCGTGGTTTGGGACCACGAGGTCGCTGGTTCAAATCCAGTCGCCCCGATCTTGACTGACAACTAACGACGCGGCCCTTCGGGCCTACAACTGACAACGGGTCGTTAGTTGTTAGTTGTAGCGAGTCCGCCGGAGGCGGAGGAGCGTGTTGTAAGTTAATAGGCGGGAGTAGCTCAGTTGGTAGAGCGCCACCCTTCCAAGGTGGATGTCGCCGGTTCGAATCCGGTCTCCCGCTTTTTTATTAGATCGCGCGGGCCCGTAGCTCAGATGGATAGAGCAACAGATTTCTAATCTGTCGGTCGGAGGTTCGAATCCTCTCGGGCCCGCCATTGCTAAGCCGAGGTGGTGGAATTGGCAGACACGCTAGATTTAGGGTCTAGTGGGTTAACACCCGTGCAGGTTCAAGTCCTGTCCTCGGTATTTTTATGGTAAAATAGAATAGCGGAACAGCTGCGCCATTAGCTCAATGGTAGAGCAGCTGACTCTTAATCAGTTGGTTGAAGGTTCAAGTCCTTCATGGCGCAGCTGTTCCGCTTTCCCCGCCGCCATTAGTCCCGACGACAAGGGTAGAGTCCCGATGACATAAAAAATCATTATGTAATATCGGGATCCCGATATTACATCATTAAATATATTAATGTCATCGGGGAAGTCCTTCATGGCGCAGCTGTTTTTTCCTTGTTATAACAATAAGGTTAAGCACTCATGGCTTATCCACAGACAATCATAAATCCGATTTACTAAATATTAATCAAGGCGCATAATAGAGCTAAGGGGGAAACAAGCATGAAAAAAGCTATTCTTTCCGTTTTATTGTTCCTTTTTGTCGCATCGGCAGCCTTGGCAGGATATGTAAATGGTTACTATCGCAGTAATGGCACCTACGTAAATTCCTATTATCGAACAGACTCTAATTATACGGTCCAAGATAATTACTCCTACAAAGGGAACTACAACCCCCATACTGGAAGTTCCGGAACAAACTATTACAGGCATAGCCGATCGAGTTCTTATTACACCGGTGATTAATCCTTACACAGGCAAAGTAGGGCACAAAAAGGCTTATTGAAAATGAATCCGTCCAAATGTTTGTTTTTAATAATGATCCTTTTGTTTTCGACTGTTTCCTTTGCAGATCAAAATAAATACGTTATCATAAAGGTTAATCAGTCAGTGCCTCAAGGAATTGGTGGGCAACCAAAGTTTGACCTCCAGGCAGGCCAAATTTATTCCCTTGAAGGAATCCTTACCGGCGAAAGCCCCTCAGAAGTGTATTATAAAATTAGCTATTCATCAACAAATGATATCTTTGTTGTTAATTCGAAATCCGTTAACTTACTCAAAGAAGATTTTAGTATAAACCGCATGAATGAGATTAGGGCCTCATGGGCAAAGGATAATAAGGCTTTATCCTTTAAGAGCATAAGGGATAAATTTAAAACTCTTAAATCCGAGCTAGATAATTGGGATTATAGCGTGCCTTATGAATATGAAATTATTAAGATCGTAGGATTACTCGATGTAAATTATAGCGCCTCAAAGACATCATTTAAGCAAGCCAACTCTTTTTACAAGGAAGCCAGAGAATATATTCTAGCTCTATTAAACAAGACTGAGATTAATCCTCATGCCTATTCGGTAATAGCGAGTTCTTTGCTGGGCTTAAGCCCAGCCTTAGTATTTGATTCGAGGGCAAATTATGAATTGGCGAAAGAAGCCTTCGATAAATACCCATCGGATAGAAGCAGTGAATCTCTATTGCTAAATTTAGGGGGCGCCTCCGACGACGTTGACCCGGGTTTAATTGAGAGCATATTTAAATATGCCAAGGCAAATTCAGCTAATAATACGATGGTGGGGAATTATTACTATTATTCAAACAATAAATCGACGGCAGAGGTATATTACCGGGTCGCAGAATCTTTAGCAAAAATTGAGCCCCCAAAAGAGAAAAATTATTACATAGTTGTTGGTAGGCCGAATCTCGCAAAAATTCTAGAAGACAAGGAAGATTATGCAGGTGCAGCCGAAATATATTTGGAGCTAGAAAATTATTTCAAAGCAGCCTGGTGTTATGGGCAATCGCTCGATAACGACGTTGCCGTGCCCGGCATGGATTATTATAAGATAATAGATCTTTATGAAAGAAGCAATGACCCATCAGGGTATTACAATGCCGGCTTAATATATGTTAATAAATATTCAAGCCCAAGGAATGCGAGGCTGATGGCTAAAATCTTAAAAGAAAAATATAATAATTCCGAATACGCCAATATATTATTGGATGCCGCGGACAAGCTCGACGCAAGACTTAAAGGGCATAACCCTTAGCAGAGTCAAAAATGAAATTTCGGGGTAAAACGGCCGATAATATAAAGGCTGGTTCACCCGTGACCCGTCGGAACGATTTTCCTAACCCGGAGTCGCCCGGCTTGACGGTGTTCCAGCCTTTTACATTTAAAGTATAGC